>Ga0134124_10000873_pt1 | contig 24188 bp, 22 predicted proteins | sample KB304_FD_96880 | JGI IMG/M metagenome (GOLD analysis project Ga0134124, IMG submission 96880) | Terrestrial soil microbial communities without Nitrogen fertilizer from Kellogg Biological Station, Michigan, USA - KB3-0-4 | ecosystem: Environmental > Terrestrial > Soil > Unclassified ... | reverse complement strand
TGAAAAGGCTGTTGACTACAAAAAGGAGCGATTCGAGGAGTCGTTGACCGGATTTGACGTTGTCATCGATACGGTTGGAGGAGACTTGCAGCAGCGATCTCTTCGCCTCCTGAAGCCAGGTGGAATTCTCGTCTCTGTCGTATCACCTGTTCCCGAGACAACACAAGAACGTTATGGCATTCGAGCAGCGTACTTTTATGTGGACATCACTACTGCGCGGCTGAACAAGATCACAGAATTGTTCGATAGCGGAAAACTAGTTTCGAACGTAGGAACTGTGCTGCCGTTGGAAGAAGCTCGAATCGCGCACGAAATGCTTGGAGGTGCGCCGCACAAGCGCGGCAAGATCGTGCTGAGGATCGCCGACTGACACTCGATCGTCGAGTTGTGAAGTGAGGAAGGGATGGAAAAAAAATGAAGAGCAGATGCAAGACCTTGTTGTTTCTATTATTCGTGCTTGGCATTACAAATCTGCCCACAGGTAGCAGAGCAAATTCCCAAGTCGCAAAAGAAACACCTCTGATGACCAAAGATCTTCCCGATGTGCCTGGAAAAGAAGGCCTGATCGAAAGAGTCGTTCTCTCTCCCGGCGAGATCGTTCCGCCGCATCGACATAATGCAGATGTCTTTGCGTATGTGCTCGAGGGAAGCATTATTACTCAACTGAAGGGTGGTAAACCCCGGACAGTTCACGCTGGCGAAGTCTTTTACGAATCCCCAACGGATGTGCACGTGGAGAGTAGCAACGCAAGTACGACGCAACCTGCAACACTTCTCGTATTCATTGTGAAGAAGTCAGGTGCTCCGCCAACTGTGGGTTCGAGGGAAGCCAATGCTAATCGCTGAAGTGTGTGAAATGGAATCGAACATAAACCGAGAAGCAACGATGAACCCACGAACAGGATCGGCGAGTTCAGCTCAGTATATTTACGGCTCGCTCTGGGGATCTCTTTCCTGTCTGCGGTTGCAACCCGTTCGGCTTCTGGGGCGCTTATGGAGAGCCCAATGTGGCGTGGGGAATTATTCGCGATTCGTGAACTACACAGCGAGGGTCAATTGGTTTTTGCCGGCAGCGATGGTCCAAGGGGTTGGCGATTGTAGCCACGGTTGCCGAAACTCTCTTGGTATTCTCCTTGTCTCGGTTGGAAAACTCGCATCACTGCTTTGCTAAGCGGAGTTCTTTCGACACCATCCTCAAAGGAAGTTCTTTCTTACGCAGGCCGCCGCGAAAGCGATGAAGAAGCGAGGCGGTGGCGCGATTGTGCATACCGGGTCCATCTGGGCTCTCCAGGCGATAGGCGCTACTCCATCCAGCGCCTACTCCGCGGCGAATGCCGGAGTTCACGCCTTAGTCCACAATCTTGCATTGGAATTGGCCGGCGACAAAATCAGAATTAACGCGGTTGCTCCTGCTGTCGTCGAGACTCCTCTCTACTCGACTTTCATGACCAAGGAGTAAGTGCAAAAGACGCTGCCCAACTTCAACGCTTTTCATCCATTAAGGCGAAATGGGTAAGCAGGCAACGTTGCCGAAGCAATTCTCTTCCTGGCGTCGGTACCCGTTCTGATCTTCTCGTCATAACAAAATAAATCTCGCTCCATTCGTAGGTGCAAATCTTGACGTGATGACAGCTGACACGCTGAGGATGCGCGTAACGCGTCTTTCGTGTTTACGAATTTGAAAAACGGCGAAGGCGTCGATTCAATTATCGACTTCATCATCGACCAGGGCGGGGTTAAACAAAACAGCCGCATAGCCCGATCAAGTTTACGTCTTATCCGTTTCGGCTTCGAAGACTCGTTGGTAACACTCAACTCTTCTGCCTGACCACGCGCGTCCTCGGGGCTACCCCAGTCGGATTAACATCCTTGCGAATGTGCTGTTTCTCGACCCTTCACAATTTCGGCAACTCACCGCCCTATGTCGATACCACTTAGCGCCTTGCCAAAAGTTATGTACGGCAGGAAAATGTCACAAAAAGATAATCAATTAATCTGCGTAACTGCTCTCATCGGATTTAAGATCCGAGATCGGGAAATCACAATGAAAGTATCTATAGATAAGATCCCGCTCGGTATTACCGAGGACAACGTCGTAATAGGCAGTCATCTGATCCATTTTTGGAACACTGAAGAGGAATTCGAACGCGGGGTTCGGTTTCTCGAGGTTGGAATTCCTGATGAGTCACAATATTTCGTCGTGTTCGGCCACGACGAAGCCAACCATCGAGTTTTGGAGATCTTGCGCAGGAAGGGCCATGATGTGGATCGACTGCGTCAGGAGGGCAGGCTTGCTATTTTGCGTCGTGAGTCTCCGGCGTCCGTGACCCTTGCGAACATCGAGGCTGCTTTTTCCGCTGCCGTCAAGAGAGGAGCAACCGCGATCCGTTACCTGGGTAATCTGGGCATGGGACAAGCTTCGCTGCCTGGGAGGGGCAGCGATGAAGTGATCGACCTCGAAAGTGGAGCTACACTTATCGCAGTTCGCTATCCGTGTGTGATCGTGTGCATGTATGACGTGAACACGGTGTCGGGAAGTCTTCTGCTGAACGCGGGTTTTGGGACGCACTCGCATGCTGTTTCCCGCGGTGTACTGCATGAGAATTCCTTCTTCACAACCGAAGAGAACGCTAGCGCGAAGTTTTGCGAGACATGATGGCTGAGACACAAAGCGCCAAGCAGGGTCATGATCAGCTGGATCTACGAAACCTTATCGAGCGACTTCCGGCGCTGGTCTTGTGTGCGCTGCCCGATGGCTCGGTTGAGTTTGCAAATCGCGCTTGCCACGAATATACCGGCTGCTCCGTAAACGAGTTGAGTGGCCGAGAGTGGCAAACCCTTATCCACCCAGAGGATCGTCGCGAATTCATCGACCAATGGACCGCGGCATTAGCGTCTGGAAAAGCTTTCGAGACTGAGGCACGTCTGCGTCGGTCCGACGGTAAATATAGTTGGTTTTTGATTAGAAAGGCACTGGCAGTTTCACGCACACAGAATGGAGAGCCCTCCCTGCGTGAATTGATCGCTTGTGAAGATATCGATGACCGCAAGCTGGAAGAATCCGCACTCCACTATAGTGAGGAGAGGTATCGCGTCGTCGTTGAAACGGCCAGTGATGCCATCATCGGTATGGACGACGTTGGTATGATTCAATTTGCCAACCGAGCTACGGAACAGATCTTTGGTTACAAGCCGGCGGACTTAATTGGCAAACCGTTGACCATGCTAATGCCTGAATTCTTGCGGGAACTGCACGAGAAAGGATTCAAAAGTTACCTTGCTACGGGCCAGCGGCATATGAACTGGCAAGGCACCGAATTGACGGCGTTACGCAAAAACGGACAAGAGTTTCCCGTAGAAGTGTCTTTCGCAGAATTGGGCAGAGACGGACATCGGGTATTCACCGGTTTCATCCGCGACATAAGCAAAAGAAGAGCAGCTGAAGATAGGTTGCGAGAAACCGAGCTTGAACTTGCGCGCGTCTCTCGGCTGACGACTATGGGAGAACTGGCGGCGTCAATCGCCCATGAAGTCAATCAACCCTTAACGGCAATCACGAATAATGGCAGTGCCTGCCTGAGACTGCTCACCAATCGTAATCTTGAACCTGAGGTACTCCATCGGGCTTTAGAGGAAATCGTTGCTGACAGCACCCGCGCAAGCACAGTCATAACTCGAATACGCGCTTTTATAAAGAAGACTCCTGCGGAAAAAATCCAAGTGGATATTAATGAGGTGATCGAGGCGGTTTTAGCGCTCGCTGATCATGAACTCCACGAGAATCGAGTTTTGCTCGAGCGTCAACTTACAAAAGATCTTCCGGTGATAATGGCTGACCGCGTTCAGTTACAGCAGGTGTTGCTAAATTTGCTCATGAATGCGATCGAGGCCATGAGTGCGTTGACAAATCGACCGCGGTTGCTCAGTGTGCAATCGCAGCTCGACGAATCTGGGCACATCTTAGTTTCAGTGCGAGATTCTGGCACCGGACTTAGTTCCAACTCAGATGACCTTTTCACTCCATTTGTTACTACAAAGGCGGATGGCTTGGGAATGGGTTTGACTATTAGTCGTTCACTTATCGAAGGACATAGGGGACGACTCTGGGCCGAGGCGAATGTTCCTCACGGCGCTGTTTTTAAGTTCACACTGCCAGTAGTAGAGCAGGATCCATCGTGACAATGATGGAAACAATTAAGCGTCTTGCGGAAAGAGGCGTCGTAAACTAAAGCACTACTCACAGTGTCCTTTCTAGTTATCATGAATCCACTAAGGCCTAATTGATTCCTTCTCCAAATAACAATATTTTGACAAGGTTGGAGGATTTCTCAGAGTGGCCAGCAATCTAATCTCGATAGTAGATGATGATGAGTCTGTTCGCAGGACCACGAAACTGCTCGTCGAGTCTTTTGGTTATCGAGCGGCTGTTTTTGAATCTGCCGAGAGTTTCTTGAAATCCAGCCAACTTTATGAAACGTCGTGTCTTATTGTTGATGTACAGATGCCAGGCATGAACGGGTTACAACTCCAAAGCCAACTCGCTGCCGCGGGCCACTCCATCCCAATCATTTTCATAACCGCTTACGGCGACAAAGAATCTTGTCGACTAGCAATGCAGGCCGGTGCTGCCGCGTTCATGGACAAGCCTTTTAGTGACGAGCAGTTGCTCAAAAACATTCGCTCTGCCTTCAGCTTAGATGGCAGTAGAGGATAGAAGAATGTGGTCTTGACAATGTTAAAGGACGGAGCAAAGAATTAGGCACTCGCGCTGAGGCGTTGACGCAGGCTTTGTCAACGGAGTTAGCAATTATCTGTTTATCTCCGCGATATCGTCCAGAGTACTCTCTAGTCTGTAATGCGCACCCAGTCACCATGGGCGTACCCAACAGCTTCGACCTGAGGCTCGAAGCTGTTCAGGGGCCACATGGGAGAAGAGATCCCCCCGGTTTTATTAACGATTAGATCACGCTACGAAGCCAGCTAATAGGCAATGGCGAGACTTGAGTTCTATTTGGTGAGCCAGGGACTGCGAACGAATCCCGACACTTGGCGTTACAACAGAACGGCGGACTATATCTCTGTGTCACACGCAACTGATAAGGAGGCTAGTACACGGAAATGGAGTCGTCGTGGAGGGGAGAAATATGAGTTCATTTTCCAAGGCAGCAGCCAACAAACTAAGGGAAGATTCAATTCCAGAAGCCGGGGCTTCGCTAGAGTCGATCCTGTGCACGGAGGAGTTGCAGCGCCGCCCATCGCGTCCTCCTGATTATGAAAAGGAGAATAGCGCGCTCGTGACGTTAATGAGTGTACTTGCCGATTCACCAAGTTCTATTTTTCAGACGCTGGCTGAAACGATTCTCGATATCACCCAGTGTGACTCCGCTGGCCTGAGCCTCCTGACAAGGGATGGCAAAACTCCGGACGTTTGCGGCAAAAGGTTCTATTGGCCAGCTATCGCCGGCATGTGGAATCCGCACATCGGAGGCGGAACCCCGCGCAATTTCGGTCCCTGCGGGGACGTCCTTGATCAAAACTGTACCTTATTGTTCAAGCATTTCGAGCGGCGTTACACATATTTCACGCCGATTACACCTTTAATAGAAGAGTGCCTGCTGGTTCCATTTTACGTTGGAGGCGAAGCAGTCGGGACGATATGGGCAATCATGCACAGCGATCGCCGCAAGTTCGACGTGGAAGATGACCGGGTCATGGCGTCTCTAGGGAAATTTGCCTCCTCGGCATATCAAGCACTGGTCCACATAGAAGACCTCAAAATCCAAGTGGCCGAGCGCGAAAAGGCGGAAGCAGAGATCCGTGAACTGGCAAGTGGGTTGGAAGCCAAGGTCCGTCGCCTGGTCGCTGCCAACGTTGTGGGGATTGTTATGTGGAATCTCGAGGGTGCGGTCACCGAGGCCAACGAAGCCTTTCTCCACATGGTGCAATACACCCGTGAAGATATCGCCTGTGGTCGAGTGCGATGGACGGATCTGACCCCAGCCGAATGGCGCGACCGCGACGAACGGGCATTAGCAGATTTAAAGGCGACCGGCGTCGTTCAACCCTTCGAGAAGGAATACTTCCGGAAAGATGGCAGCCGAGTGCCCGTACTGCTCGGAGGCGCACTCTTTGAAGCGCACGGGAGCGAAGGTGTCGCTTTCGTGCTCGATTTGACCGAGCAAAAGCGCGCGCATGAAATGCTTCAAGAGGCCCAACAAAGCCTATACACAACTCAAGTGGAGCTTGCTCGGGTTTCCAGGCTGACAACTATGGGAGAATTGACAGCATCCATCGCTCATGAAGTGAATCAGCCTTTAACGGCTATCACCAATAACGGCAGTGCCTGCCTGAGACTGCTTGCCAATCGTAATCTCGATCCTGAGGTTCTTCAGCGAGCCCTCGAAGAAATTGTTGCGGATGGCGTTCGAGCGAGTGCGGTGATCGCTCGGATTCGCGCATTCATCAAGAAGACGACAGCGGAAAAGAATAGACTAGATATAAATGAGGTGATTCAGGAGGTGCTGGCTCTAGCTGGGCATGAGCTTGAGAAGAATCGAATCTTAGTCGAGTACCAACTGACAAAAACTTTACCGCTCGTTTGGGCTGATCGCGTTCAGCTGCAACAAGTCTTACTGAACTTGATCATGAATGGCATTGAAGCCATGACAGCGGAAGAGCAACCGCGGTTACTTCGGTTGGAATCCGAGATGGACAAGTCTGGCGACATCCTGGTCGCGGTGCGCGACTCGGGGACTGGCTTTGGATTGGAAGCGGATCGCGTTTTCACGCCCTTCTTTACGACGAAACCGAATGGTATGGGAATGGGTTTGCCGATCAGCCGCTCTATTATTGAAGGTCATGGCGGACGCCTCTGGACGGAGCCTAACGTTCCACGCGGCGCTGCGTTCAAGTTCACGTTGTCAGTAGCCACTGAGAGTCCATCATGACTACAGCTCCAGTAGTTTTCGTGGTCGATGACGATCCTTCAGTACGTTCTTCACTGAAGTTTCTTATCACGACCGTGGGGTTGCACGTCGAGACTTTTGACTCAGCCGAAACCGCTTTGCAAAGACTATCCCCAGATGCCCCCAATTGCCTTGTGCTGGACGTCAGACTGCGTGGATTAAGTGGACTCGATCTACAGAATGAGCTCGCAGCAAGAAATTGCCAGGTGCCGATAGTCTTTATTACGGGTCACGGCGACATCCCGATGAGTGTTCGCGCTATGAAAGCAGGGGCAATAGAATTCCTCACTAAACCATTTCGCGACCAGGATCTACTGGATGCTATTCATATCGCGCTGGAGCGAGATCGCACGAGGCGCGAACTGGAGAAAGAAATAACCGGGTTGCAACAGCGCTTCGACTCGTTGACCTCTCGCGAGCGCGAGGTAATCTCAATGGTAGCCGCCGGCAAGTTAAACAAACAGATTGCTGATCAACTTGGAACTGCAGAGAATACAATCAAGGTTCATCGCAGTAGGGCGATGGAAAAAATGCACGCAGAATCCGTCGCCGACCTGGTAAGGATGATTGAAAAACTCAAAGGCCTGTCAAACGCGGGATAAACCAAAGTAGCGCCTTCTCACCGTTCTGCCGCTTTTAATACACCAAAGTGGTTGTTTAGATCACTCGTTCCGCCCTCACGCAACGAAGTTTCCACCAACCAAAGAGTGGAACCGAACGTGTAAACGAAAGCATCATCTAGAGTCACTCTTCTGTTACCACAAATCCACCAAGGCCCAATAGATTCCTTCTTCTCATAAGAGTACTTTGAGTCCATTGGAGGATTCAGAGTGGGTTATGTTTGATAGTTTTTACAAAGGAGAAGCGTGATGGTTGCGGAAATGCGAACAGAACAAGTCCTGTCACAAAACACTTTCTTCCTCAACCCCCGACTCAAGTGTGAGCGCGCCCAGCAGTTCAATGAGAAGCTGGAGGCCCGGATCATCGGCCAGGAGAAAGCGGTCTGCGGTATGAGCAACCTCTACCAGCTGTTCCTCGCTGGGATGAACCAGGCGAGTCGTCCGATTGGTACGTTGCTCTTTCTTGGTCCTACCGGTTCCGGCAAAACACGTGTCGTAGAAGCCGCTGCCGAAGTACTCTTTGGCAACCCGAACGCGGTTGTCAAAATTGACTGTGCAGAATTTCAGCACTCCCACGAGATTACCAAGCTGATCGGATCGCCGCCGGGATATATAGGCCATCGCGAAACGTCGCCGCTGTTGTCCCAGGAGAACATCGACCGGTTTCAAACCGAGGAAACTCCACTTTCTCTAGTCCTCTTCGACGAGATCGAGAAGGCCTCGGATTCATTGTGGCAGCTCTTATTGGGCATTCTCGATAAAGCAACTTTAACGTTGGGTGACAATCGTCGCGTCGATTTTTCGCGGGCCATCATCGTCATGACCTCTAATCTCGGCGCACGGGAAATGTCAGGGTTGGTGGACGGTGGCATGGGCTTCACGCCGGCGCGACGCTTAAACAAAGTCGAGAGCAACATTGACGAGAAGATACATCAAACCGCCGTTCAAGCTGCCAGCCGTAATTTCCCTCCCGAGTTCATGAACCGTATCGATAGAGTAGTGGTCTTTCACTCACTCAACGAGCACCATTTGCGTCAGATCCTCGAGTTGGAACTCAGCGCCTTACAAGATCGGATCATGCGCTCGGCAAGCACGAAGTTTGTCTTTCACTGCTCCGGTGTTGCTAAGGAGATGTTGTTAAATGAAGGAGTCGACTACAGATATGGAGCGCGCCACTTGAAGCGTTCAATCGAGCGATCGCTTGTCCTTCCCATCTCGAACCTTGTCGCCACCGGACAGGTGGAATTCGGTGATTCTGTTTTCGTCGATTTGGACGATAGCGGTTGCAACCTTGTGTTCTCGAAACGCCTTGGTGGAACTCTGATCGGTGATTCGCATGCAGCTGATGAGTTTGCGGAAGAATTTAATGCCCTGCTTGGGGCTGCGGTACGAAGTCAACAAGCCGTGGCGGCTGCCTGAGTAAGTTGCGGTCAGACCAGAGACAACGTGTTTTAGGAGGTGACTGAAATGGTGAGTAGAAGAAAAAGGCTCGTTAGAAAGATGCATTTGCGACGCAGACAAATGACTAACCAGGTCCGAGTTGAAAGAAGATGCAGTGATTCTCAAGGGGAGGCATGGTCCACAGTAAGTCCCGACGGTTACATGAACAATGAATGGCAATCTGATTTCGGTGATGTCGCCAAGCAATGGGGCCTGGTGTTGTCGCGCTACTGGACAAGCCTTTTAGTGACGAGCGGTTGCTAAAAAGCATTCGTTCAGCCTTAGAACAGACGAGACGAACGTGTGACTATGCACTTTACGAAGAGCAATTAAGGAGTGGGCCATGCAAAATCTAAACAAAGTTCCGACGCGTCTTCAAGACTCTATTGAAGGTAGATTCCCGCAAATCATCGGTAATAGCTCTGCTCTCAACCTTGCACTTTCGGAAGTGGAACGCGTAGCGCCGACAGATTCCACTGTGCTGATTCTGGGAGAAACGGGTACTGGAAAGGAACTGATTGCGCGTGCCATTCATGATCTTAGCGCACGTTGCGAACGACCTTTTGTTAAATTAAATTGCTCCGCCATTCCCTTCGAGTTGTTAGAAAGCGAGTTATTCGGACACGAGAAGGGGGCTTTTACGGGAGCCATCGCGCAGAAAATCGGCCGCTTTGAATTGGCTGATACCGGCACCTTGTTTCTGGATGAAATCGGAGATTTGCCACTGGCTTTGCAGCCCAAACTACTTCGCGTCTTACAGGAACACGAGTTTGAGCGTTTAGGCAGCGGCCGGACACATCACATCAACGTCCGTGTGCTTGCGGCGACCCACCGCGACCTGGCGGAGATGGTGGCGATTAAAGAATTTCGCAGCGATCTCTATTACAGGCTCAACGTGTTTCCCATTGTACTGCCACCGCTGCGAGAGCGCCGGCAGGACATTTCGTTATTGGTATCTCATTTTGTGCAAATATTTTCCCAACGTATGGGTAAGCAAATTTATTCCATATCCGATAAAACGCTGGCTGCCCTGGAAGCCTATTCTTGGCCCGGAAACGTGCGCGAGCTTCAGAACCTGATCGAGCGCGCTGTGATTCGAGCAGACAACGGAGTGCTCCCGAATCCGTTGCCTAAATTGGAGAACAATCCTTTACAACTATCGCAAACTGGAAGCTCGTTCGACGATTCACAGCGAAAGGTGATCCTGACGGCACTGCACAAGACCCGTTGGGTGATCGGGGGACCGCGGGGAGCGGCAATGCGGTTGGGACTGAAGCGCACTACTCTGATCACGAAAATGAAGAAGCTCGGAATATTCCGACCTATGCCGCAAGATGATGAGGAAGAATTCCTCGGGACGTTCGGGAACGAGCGCTTTTGGCAAGCTACAGGGTGAAAGCTCATTCTAAAGCGTGAGCGGCGTTAGCCCTAAGATTGGTGCGGTTACGCTGGCCGGTAGAAGCATTGCTACCAGCCTGAACAGAGATTTTTAAGTGAGCACGCTATTGCGGGATGGTTGTGCTCGAAGTGGGGGCCTCTTCAGCGGATAGAAGAGGTCCACCTGCTTCAAACTAATGAAAACTCCCATCAAAATAGTGAAGCGATTGGACCGGAAAGTTACACGCGACGTAGCGATTTCTTCCTCGAGAATAAAGCGTCAACGCACCATAGAGGTGATGGTGAAGAGCTGGATAATAGAGTCCCGTGAACGTCGTTGGGCCGATTTGAATCCGCTTGTGAGGCGCGAGAGTGGACAAACGTGGCTTTTCGGGCAACGAAGTTCATTGTTGCCATCCACCGCCCAAAGCCTTGTAGAGCTGTACCAGCGACAACAGTTCGTTGCGTTTGGTCTGAGTTAAGGTAAGCTCAGCGTTGAATAACTCACGATCCGAGTCGAGCGCATTCAAAAGCGTGTCAACGCCGCCTTCGTATCGGACATGTGCCAGTTGCGATCGATCTCGGAGTGTTGCCACGAGCAACTCCTGTTGGGCTCGTATCTCTCGAACCTTCTGATACTGAATGAGGGCATCCGATACTTCTTTAAAAGCATTTTGAACCGTCTGCTGATACTGAGCGATTGCGAACTCCTGTTGTGCCCTGGCGAATTTCACATCTGACTTGAGTTGGCCTCCCGTAAAGATTGGCTGACTTATTTGTGGCACGAATGACCAGGCCTTACTCGGCCCAGTAAACAGGTTCGACAGCTGATTGCTTTGAAAACCAAATACTCCTGTCAAACTGATAGTCGGGAAAAAAGCTCTCTTTGCGGCGGAGACTAGCGCGCGTCGAGCAACAAGATTCTCCTCGGCTGCACGAATATCGGGTCTGCGTTCAAGCAAAGATGAGGTAAGACCAGCAGGAACGGCCGGCAGCAGCTGTTGCTGATCTAGTGGCAGACCTCGTGCGATTGATCCAGGATTGTTACCGAGGATTAGGCTTAATTGATTTTCTGTTTGTGCGATCTGACGTTCGGTATCAGGAATTGTCTCTGATGCCTGGTAGACCAACTCTTCCGCCTGTCGAACATCCAAAGCGGTCGCCAGTCCACCTTGCTGACGCAACGCTATAAGCCGTAACGACTCTTCTCGGGTGGCTAACGTTCTACGGGCTATGTTCAATTCACTATCGAGCTCGAGCAGACTGAAATATCCAGCCGCCACATCTCCGACGACTATGGTCTCAACCGTCTTTCGATCTTCCTCTGATGCACGAAGCTCGGCCCGTGCAGCCTTAGTCTGTTGACGCAACCTTCCCCAAACGTCCAACTCGAATGCGAGAAGACTCAAGAAGACGCTGCCAAAGCTGCGAGTCCGGCCACCTTGTCCGAAAGCACCTGAGGTCCCATTCGATGATGCGCGGCTGGTCGTGAGATCTGCACCGGCCGCAAACTGGGGCAACTGATCAGATCGTGCAAGTCCCAGATTTGCGCGTGCGGCATTGATTCTTGCGACAGCAAGGTGCAGATCATAGTTTTGCACCATCGCCGTGCGCACCATCTTCTGCAGTTCGGCGTCCTTGAAAATTTCAAACCATTTCAAATCGCCAATCGACGTTTGATCGGCCGGCGCTGCAGTTTCAGCACCACGAAACTCATTCGGTATCGGCGGACGCTCATTCTTCTGGCCAGCTACACTCACGCCTAACAAGCTACTAACAACGATGGCCGACAATTTTTTAGTTACCCCGATCAATGTTTAGTCTCCCGTCGCCGGCCGTGGCTCGTGTGTTGCGAGATTGGCTGCGTCCTTTTTACTGAACCTCATCGTGACTTTTTCAACCAGATAGAACGTCACAGGAATTATGAATATCGCGATCAAGGTAGCCGCCAACATTCCGACGATTACCACTGTGCCGAGAATGCGGCGAGCTGAAGCACCCGCCCCAGAGGCAATCCACAACGGCGCTGAGCCGAAAATGAATGCAAACGAAGTCATCAGAATTGGACGCAAGCGCAACCGTGCGCCTTCCAACGCCGCATCGATCAGATCGCGCCCCTTTTCCAATTCAGCCTTTGCGAACTCGACAATTAGAATCGCATTCTTCGCCGCTAAGCCAATGAGTACGATCAACCCGATCCGAGCGTAGACATCCAAGTCGTAGCCGCGCAGCCAAAGACCGAGGAAAGCTCCGAAAATCGCGATCGGTACAGTGAGCAAAACCGAGAAGGGAAGTGACCAACTCTCGTACAGCGCAGCGAGAATGAGAAACACAAACACAAGCGACAGCCCGAACACAGTCGTAGTACTTCCTGAAACTTTTCGCTCTTGATAAGAAAGGTCAGACCAGTCATAGCCGATCTCCGGAGGAAGAGTCTGTTTTGCGACCTCCTCAAGAGCAGCGATCGCCTGTCCTGAGCTATATCCTGGAGCCGCTGTTCCGATAATCTGTGCTGCCCGATATAAATTAAAACGGTTGGTGTATTCAGGCCCAAGAATGTTGCGCGTCTTTAGCAAGGATGAAAGCGGGACCATGTTGCCGTCATTATTGCGAACATAGTATTGAGCGATGTCCTGATCACTTAGCCGTTCCTCGCCTTCTGCTTGAAGAAAGACCCGCCATTGTCTTCCGAATCGATTAAATTGATTTAGAAACATCCCGCCCAAGTAGGCCTGCAAAGTTTGATATACGTCTCGGACATCGACCCCCTGTTTGAGCACCTTGTCTCGGTCCACGTCAGCGAAGATCTGCGGTGTTGTTGCAGTGAACTGTGAAGCAACACTGGCTAGTTCCGGGCGCTGCCGGGCCGCAGTCAAAAATTTTTGCAAGTTCTGATCAAGGAACTCGACAGATCCGCCACTGCGATCCTGCAACCAAAATGAAAGCCCGCCAGAATTTCCAAGACCCGGAATTGCCGGCGGACTGAAAAGAAATGCAATTGCCTCGGGTATTTCGTTGGCAAGTCTCGCATTGACGATCTTCACGATCTCTGGCGCGGTGTGTTTACGTTCACTCCAGGGTGCCAAAGAAACAAAGAAGAATCCGTTGTAACTGGCGGAGACGCGATTCAATAAACTGAAGCCGTTGATGGTCGTCGTGTACTGGACTCCCTCTGTTTGCTTGAGAATTGCTTCTACTTTCTGCGAAACCTGATCAGTTCGTTCGAGTGAGGCAGCAGGCGGAAGCTGAATATTTAGAAACACGAAGCCATAGTCCTCTTCGGGCAGAAAACTGGTCGGCAAGCGTCTGCCGAAAACGCCATCGACTAAAGCAAAGCCAACAAGAATCAAGATTCCAACCACGGCTTTCCGAATTAGACCGCGGCTCAGCGCAACATAACCATGTGTCGCCTTGGCGAACCAACGATTAAACGCACTGAAAAATTTGCCGAGCACCCCACGCGCTTCCTTACGCGGACGCAGCATTAGTGCTGCGAGAGCTGGTGACAGTGTCAGCGCATTGAATGCTGAAATGACGACCGACACCGCAATCGTTACTGCAAACTGTTTGTTCAAACGACCCTGAATGCCACTGACTAAAGCAACCGGTATAAAGACAGATGCGAGAATTAGCGCGATGCTAATAACCGGACCAGCAACTTCTTCCATAGCCTTGAGTGTTGCTTCACGCGGACTCATACCTTCTTCTATATGATGCTCGACCGCCTCAACAACAACGATCGCGTCATCGACTACAAGGCCGATCGCCAGTACCAAAGCAAACAGCGAAAGAGTGTTAATTGAAAATCCAAGAAACGGGAAAACTGCAAACGTACCGATTAGTGAAACAGGCACGGCGATCATTGGAATTAGAGTGGCACGCCAGTTCTGAAGGAATATGAAGACGACTAAGAGAACAAGAATAATTGCGATTACAAGTGTCTCAACAATCTCGCGTATGCCTTCGGTTACAGATCGAGTTGTATCAAGGCCAATTGCGCAATAGAGGTCAGCTGGAAATCGCTGCTTGAGTTCTTCCATAGTCTTCTTGACGCCGGCTGCGACTGCGAGTGCATTCGATCCAGGTGCCTGGTACACGGCGACAATCGCAGCAGGTTTTCCACCAAACCGCGCCAGCTGTTGATAATTCTGTGCTCCAAGTTCAATGTGTGCGACATCACTAAGCCGGACGACTGACCCATCAGGATTCGAACGCACAATGACCTGGCCAAACTCCTCTGGTGTTTGCAATCTGCCCTGAGCACGTACTGTGTAAGTTGTCTCTTTGCCTTTGGGTGCTGGCTCAGCACCAACCTGACCTGCCGGGTTAACGGTGCTTTGTTGCTGAACAGCACGGACAAGATCAGGAACAGTGAGACCGAGTTTTGCGAGTAAATCAGGCTTCACCCAAATACGCATTGCGTAGTCACTGACTCCGAACAAGCGCACCTCACCCACACCCGGAACGCGATACAACGCATCATTGATATTGATGTTTGCGTAGTTTGCCAGAAAGAGTGAGTCGTGAGTTTGTTGTGGTGAATAGAGAGCAAAAATTAATGTCGGTATACCTGTTGACTTGCGCAAGTTCAATCCAAACTGATTGACATCTGCGGGCAGGTTGGGCTGCGCCTGGGCCACGCGATTCTGAACATTGACCTGATCGATGTTTGGATTCGTGTCGACGTCGAAAGTAACGGTCAACGTCATCGTGCCGTCGTTGGCATTCGTCGATTGCATGTAGAGCAGATCGTCCGCGCCGCTCATCTGTTGCTCCAGCGGCGTGGCGACCGATTGCTCGATTGTTTGCGCATCCGCTCCGGTATAGGTCGTGTTGACGATAATTTGCGGCGGCACGATGTCGGGAAACTGGGCCACAGGCAATCCGGACATTGCTACTAACCCAACAATCACCGTCACGATGGCGATGACCATGGCGACAACTGGTCTATTAATGAAGAGTTTGGAGATCATGGTTTCGCTTCAGTCTTTTTTGGTGTAAGGCTTCGGATTGACAAGTACACCCGACTTGACTCGCTGAATCCCTTCGACGACGACGCTCTCACCGGGTTTCAGTCCATCGTCCACAATCCACATCTGCCCACTATGGTCGCCCAATTTAATCGTGCGAATTTCAATTCTGTTATCGTTACCAACTACCGCGACCTGATATCCACCCTGTAGCTGAGTGACTGCGCGTTGTGGAACCAGCAAGGCGCTGGTCTTTGTGGAGGTGACAGCTCGAACGCGACCGTATTGTCCGGGCCGTAAAATGTTTCCGGGATTCGGAAACAATCCTGCAATCCGAATCGAGCCAGTTTTTTGATCAACCTGACGGTCCGCGAAGTAGAAACTACCTTTATGCGGATAAGTCGTACCGTCTGCGAGGATCAACTCCAACTCGATCTGTGTGACGCTCGCGCCTTGTCTTGCTTCAATCAGGTTGTCTTTCGTAAACGCCAAATACTGCTGTTCGCTAATGTTGAAATAGACTTTGAGTGGATCGACAGAGGAGACTGTAGTCAACAGCGGGCTGTTTGGATTGTTAGGCTGTACCAGATCCCCTACCTGGGTTTGCGCGAGTCCTGCGATGCCGTCAATCGGAGAGACAATGCGAGTGAAGCTCAGGTTGAGTTGAGCGGTTCTGACTGCGGCTTTCGCGTTTTCGACTTGGCCGCTAGCAGTCCTGGTCGCAGCTTTTGCGGTTCCAATTTGTGCGTTCGCATAACGAAGTTGCGCGCGCGCCGCTTCGACGCCCGCTTTTGATGCTTGCACTTGAGCCTTCGCGACGACGTTTGCCTGAGCAGCATTATCGTAATCCTGCTGTGTTACCGCTTTCTGTTCCAGGAGCGGAGCGTACTTATTAACATCAAGCTGCGTCTTTACCTGATTAGCCTCAGCCTGCGCGAGCTGCGCCTGTGTCTGGGATAGCTGACTGTTCGCCTGAGCGACTTGAGCCTCTGCCTGGACCACTTGCGAATTGGCTTGCTCCAGTTGACCCTCAAACTGCGCGAGTTGACCGTTCGCTTGATCTAGCACTGCTTGAAACGGACGAGGATCAATTTCAAACATAAGCTCGCCCTTCTTTACGAAGGAACCTTCTTTATAATTCTGCCGCAGTAGATAGCCGGTAACCTGAGCTTTAATATCGGCATTGACCATTCCCTCAGTTGTTCCGATCCATTCGCTATAAAGAGGTACGTCGTCCTGTTTGACCTGCACGACTTCAACATCGAGTGGTCGTGGGGCTGCCTTAACACCATCGTTTGACTTACTGGCGATAGTTATCAGGGCAATAATGATTGGTACTGCTACGACTGCAATCGGGATTACCAGCTTCGGTTTGTGTAGGAGTTGTTTTAGTGTTGTTGACATATTTACCTTCGTCCGTAGCTCGACGTCTTAAGCTCTATTCGGCAGCGGCAGCGTGACTCGCCGTTCTTGTCTGGTCCGGAGCTTAAAGTCGTCGATCCAACTCTTGACGACCGCTACCATCTCGCGATTGCGAACCAGCTCCGTCGCTTTACCATCCGGAGCCGACTGCTTTGGTTCGCTGTTTACACTCCGCTTAACAATTCTTATTCGGGAATTCATGACATTACTCTCCTCGGATCTATAACAGTCATTAGCAAGAAAGCTGCCACATCCAATGACAATCGCTTTGTAAAAGGCGCGAGCGCCCATAGATAGTGAAAAATGATGAGGGTTTCCGCGTATGTGAGTTGAAACAGCCCGAAAAAAGTACGAGACATAATCTGACCGGAAAAGATCACGTGATGTTGTAGGTCTCGAAACGTTAGTGGCTTTTACAGATTTTCTACTGCATCTGACTACTGATTTTCACAACTCAACCAAACCATTCGAAGTGTCGTAATTCCGTCTCAAAGTTACTATCCCGTCACCCTCCAATCGATATCTGAGAGAGATCTGATTTTTCCAATAGACACCAAAGTCAATTGGTCTGTTGTCAGTTAGGTACAAGCATTGCTTGGGAAGCAAGTTAGATATTTTCAAGTGGCACGACTAAGCAGGGGGTTGTGCTTGAAGCAGGTGGATCTCTTTAGGGGCGAAAGAGGTCCACCTGCTCGAACTTCAGGGTCAAGTCATGAACACTCCGATAAAGATAGTGAAGAAAGAAAGTAGAGCGGTGTCACAAGTCCCGGGGGTTTCTTCGGTGAGAACGAGTGGACCACGCACAACTGAGAGCATTGTAAAGAGTTGGATCAGAGAGTCACGTGACCGTCGCGTTGCTTTAGTCGTTCACCTTCGAGATTCGATCCAATGGAAGTAGGTAAAGAGGCGGTATCCGTGGTTAGAGAATTTGAAAATCATCGAGTGAACGTTCGCGAACAGATTACAGCGCCGTTCAGGGATCCACACGAGATTGCTCGCACACAACTGGTTCGATTCAGACGCCGACTAGGTACGTTGACCCTCGACCAGGAACTGCAAATCGAAGATTTGGTGATTTCGACAGTCACTAAAGTTTCATCGATAACAGGTCGTCTGCTTGAATCGCTGGGCCTAGAACTCTGTAACGAACCCCGCGGCAATAATGAAGTTCCGAAGTGTTAGAGAAGGACCAATCCGTGGACGCCAATTCTAGAGAGCCCGAATATTTCCATAAGTTTGCGCATTTGAAAATCACTCGACCTGCAAATGGCATCTCGCAGATCAGACTTACGACCAATGACGGTCCAATTGTTTTTACGGGCAAAGATCACCACGATTCTGTCGAGGCATTTTCCCAAATCGCACAGGACAGAGATAACAACCGATCATTAATTAACCAGATGACGACAGGGATTCATTCTTGTCTGAGTCGCTTATTCGTTTCTTCCTGAGTTAAGTTGACAATACCAAATGAAAATCGACGAGTTCCTAACTGATTATGATTTCTGCGCTAGCTACGACATTCATATAAGCGCGTCGCCTCCGGTTGTGTATGAGCGACTTTTATGGCTGGACTTCAACGAAGTATGGATAAATCGCATCCTTGAAACCATACGGACTGGAAAACTAGTCTCACCCAGTCGCGCGGTCACCAGTCTGAATCAGCGTCTTCAGGGCACGGGTTTCGTGATGTTGGCGGAAGTTCCTAACGAAGAACTACTCATGGGAATTGCTGGGCGTTTTTGGCGTCCGGATGGGGGACGATGTTTGGATTTAACGGTCGGAGATTTTGTCGATTTCGCTCGACCGGGCTACGCAAAGGTGGCTTGGAACTTCAGCCTGAGAGCAGATTCTTCTGAGGAAACAGTTCTTTCAACTGAAACAAGGACCAAGTGTTTCGGACTAGCCGCGAGGTGGAAGTTTCGAATCTATTGGTTCCTTATTTACCCGTTCGCCGGTTTGATCCGCAAGGCCATCCTTAATCGTGTAAAGAGCGACGCGGAATCAGTTTCATCGAAGCTCGAGACCGGCAATGTCTAACTATCAATCCCATATAATAAGGACTCGTCAGCTACAGAATTGGCCAAAGCCTAGCTGCAAAGTGTCTGATGTCAAAGCCAAGAGGTGATATAAAGTGGGCACACAAATCGGCACACAAAAATGTGCGTTCCGCACGCTCGTTGGCCTTACACGACGGTCGCGGATGCAATGCGACCGCTTGATGCGGTGCGTACTATCGCACTTGAGTCACCCGTAGATAAGGCCCTTGAAATAATGGCCGGCAATGATCTCAATCAGTTGCAGTTAATGTCGAACGGCAAACTCACCGGAATGATCTCTCGCGCACACGTCCTACAATTACTTCAGACTCGCGCGGAGCTACATGTCTAGAACCGGGTCTGTACAAATATGAAGTCGCAAGCAGAGCAGCCCGAAGAATTGGGGAAATTCTCATGAGCGAGAGAAACGGTTAGCTCAAGTCCCAACTCTTTCGTTCTTCAAGATCCGCATGTGCGACGGCTTATCATCTTCGCGGCCGTATTGTTGGTTGTATTTCTAATAGGGCTAGTTCCGATGCGATTGAGATCGCGCACGCGTGGGGGTTATTACGCGTGGCATGTGGCTGCGAATCTTTTTCGGAGGATCATAATTGCCCGCCTGAACTTTGCTGGTCTTAGACGCGAGCGGATTTCCACGCGAGCTGTCCATATCAATTATTCCGCACCCGGCGATCCCCAGCTGGCGGTCAGAGTCCAGGAGATGCTCGCGCCCCTGAAGAACTTCACCGGCGAGTAATAACAACGCAGTGGACCCCGGCTTACCAGACCCGCGGAGAAAGCATTGGGGAGCGGACCGCATAGTATTGTCCCTGTTTTCGGTTTGGTAGCTTTTTCTTCAGGCATTGATCCTATGTGACGTATGGAACGTATGGGATGACCGATATGACTTATATATGAATCGCCATTCCTTCCGCGCCTTCGGCAGCCTCCATCACCGCTTCCGAAACAGTTGGGTGCGCGTGCATTGTGCGGCCCAGCTCCTCGGCAGTTGATTCGAGCTGCATGGCCACACACGCTTCGGCAATCAACTCCGTCGCATGCGGTCCGATGATGTGGACCCCGAGAATCTCGTCGTACTTCTTTTCAGCGACGATTTTTGCGAAGCCTTCTTCTTCACCGATGATGCGCGCTTTACCCGAAGCTGAAAACGGGAATTTGCCGACCTTGACTTCATAACCCTGTTCGCGAGCTTTGGCTTCCGTCAAGCCGACGGAACCAATTTCCGGATCGCAGTAAGTGCAGTTGGGCACCAGACGCAGGTTAATCGGCTGTGGATTCTTCCCGGCAAGATGTTCAACCGCGACGATACCTTCTTTGGATGCCAGGTGCGCAAGTAGCGGCGTGGGTATCACATCGCCGATCGCATACACCCCTTTTTCCGCAGTCTGCTGATATTCATCGACCTGGATAAACCCGCGCTCAACTTTGATTTTGGTCTTTTCCAATCCCAGGCCTTCGGTAAACGGCATGCGCCCAACTGCGACCAGCAACATTTCCGCTTCCAGACGCACTTCCTCGCCTTTCGAAGTTTTTCCGCTTACGACAACGCCCTTATCCGATTTTTCCATCTTGTCCAGTTTGGTATCGACCTGGGATTTGAGCCCGCACTTGCGAAAAGACCGGGCGAGCTCGGCTGACACCTCCTCGTCTTCAAGCGGCACCAATGTGGGCAACAGCTCTACGATGGTCGTCTCTGCGCCAAAACGCGAGTAGGCAGAAGCAAATTCAACGCCGACGGCGCCGCAGCCCATAACGATTAGCGACTTCGGGACTCTTGTCAGTTCGAGAATGTGATCGCTGTTGACAACCTGCTTGCCGTCCGTGTCGAATCCCGGGATCGGGCGCACTACTGAGCCGGTGGCAATGATGATGTTCTTAGTTCGAATCGTTTGCTTGCTGCCACCTTCGTCGGTGACTTCGACTTTACCCGGCAACGCCAGCCGGCCGGAGCCTTTGAAAACCGTGCACTTATTTTTCTTCATCAGGAACTCGATGCCTTTGGAGTTCTTCATCACCACTTTTTCTTTGCGCTTTTGTACATCCGCAAAGGCCAGTTGAATTGCCGAAGCCTGGACGCCGAAATCAGCAGCATGCTGCATTTGTTCGTAAATATGCGCAGACATCAGGAGTTGCTTGGTAGGAATGCAGCCACGTAACGTGCAGGTGCCGCCCAGGCGCTGGTCCTTTTCGACGATTGCTACTTTCAAACCGAGTTGTCCGGCACGAATGGCGGCCACGTATCCGCCCGGGCCGGTACCGATAACAGTTACATCAAATTGTTCAGCCAATTGGAAGAGTCCTCTCTGACGCTTATGGCGCAACCTGGTTAGGTTCCGCCTGCAGCTTTCGCAAGCTAACCAAGTCCGGAGAATTGATTAGCGTCCGTGATTCCCCGGCCGGATGCCGAAGTCGAGCGCGTGCTGCCCGTCAACGGCCTTTGGTCCTTCCGTGCACGGGTGTGCCGGTTTGATCGGTCTACCAATTCACGGCAAGTGGTGGGCCAATGCGAGCAACTCACTATCTGAAACCCAGGCTGCCTAAACCCTACTCGGCAAAAGCAAGTCGGATGCTTCGCGTCGTTATAACGTCACGGGCGTTGTTATATCGCCGCGAACAGCGGCATGGGAGAGTGAAGGTTCTCCTGCAGTGTCGGCACGTGCCATGATTCATTAATAGCCGCATCTCGGAGTAAGAGGTGTGAATTGAGTAGCGCACCAATAAGTCATGGCGATGCCAGTACCACCAATCTACAAAGTCACGTCCACGTTGAGTACCAATTATTAAGCAGTCTTCGACTTGCAAAATCTGTGGCGCCAACGCCAAGTCGTGCTATAAAGTGGGCACACAAATTGGCACACAAAAATGTGCTGAACATGCAGTTGAAGCAGTAGATGCAGTGCATGCAGTGCGAATTTTTCAGAGGAAATTTAGTGCTTGTTGATTCCAAAGGACTTCACCGGGGGTAGAGCACTATTGACACGGTAGGGGTCTGCGGTTCAAATCCGCACGCGCCTACCAATCCTTTCAATGAGTTACGCCGTACGACCACATATCCGTTGCTCCAAAACGCTCCAGATAAATTCTGATTGTGACTCCTATTCTTACTTAGTCCGTTCCATGAGCTTGGCTACCAGAAAATATCCGAAGTTGTGAAACTAGCGTTTAATTTGTTGTTATATTTCTTTTGGACGTTTATGGTTACTCTGATCGATCGCGAATTCACGGTGAACGTTGCGGGAAAGAGCCTGGGATTATCTGGCTCGCCTCGATTTATGGCCCACGTGGGCGCCTCACATCAAACATTGATCCACAACGCAAATTCGGCCCAAACTCTTCGGGCGCGATACATCGGGCGAATGGTATGAAGTCCACACTCCACATGACGGAATTCAATCCATACCACAATTGGAAATGGGTTGGACCATTTCTATGGCCAACAATTCAGCTCTGCTAACCTGCCGAAACTACGCACTTCGACCGCAAGTTTCGGATAGAAACAGCAGCTCGCTTCACCTAGACTTCACCGCGCAGATTAACGATAGGAAGGTATGTTTGATGCGATTAGACTTTCAATTCGTAGCTCTACCAATCGAGAACTTTTCACATCTCTTCTCAATGAACGATGCGGAGTTGGAATCGCATGGAGCGAGGCGCGTGAACGTTGATTCACATCCGGGATATCCGTGCAGAGTTAGTTTGATGGATGCGTCGGTCAGCGAACGCGTGATTCTCACGCCCTTTCGACATCACGACGTGATTTCTCCGTATCAGTCGGCAGGCCCGATTTTCGTTCGTGAGAACGCGAAGACGGCGAAGCCTCACGTTAACGAGATACCAGTCATGTTTCATCATCGCCTGCTGTCGGTCCGGGCTTACGACGAAGCCGCAATGATGAAAAACGCGAGGGTCGTCGAGGGCAGAGCTTTAGAAGAGACTATTAGAGACTTCTTCACAACTGAATCCATTTCGTACCTGCACATACACAACGCTGGAGCCGGCTGTTTCAACTGCGTGGTCCAGCGCGCGTGATCAACCTTGGGCCGCGTGCATGGTTTCGTTGAGCTAAGCGTTGTTGGGTTCGCATACATTCACCCTTCTAGAACATCTCGTTATACGGCACACGAAGATCGTCCGAGGAAGCGACAGATTTCTTTTTTTGGCAATTGCAATGCGGAGCCTAAAGGCACGGTCTCTAAGGCCAGAAGGGTGCGCAAGCGAGCTACCAGATCTAAAACGCGTCTGTTTCCTCATTTTCTACGATCGGGAAGTTTTGCTTGCAAACGCCTCCTTTAAGGTTTATTAGTGCGCACGATTGCTTTGCCTCAAACTTCCGGAGGTAGATAAATGAGCGCAATGACGAAAAGGAGCAAGGCACTGACCGCGTCACTGTTAGGCGCTCTGATTATGGTCAGAGAACATTGTGTAGATAGGATCGTAAAGCAGTGATAGAAGGAGGGCTGCTATGTTCTGTCCACAGTGTGGCGCCGAGAATAGCCTGGAGCAGAAATATTGCCGACGTTGCGGTTTACAGCTTGCCGCTTCGAGGATTTCCTTGCAGGGCGGTGTTGGTAGTGTTCTGACGAGACATAGGCAAGGCGAAGTTCTGTTCGCTAGCGGCGGCGGGACGCTGGTTATCTTCGTGCTCGCTGCCCTCGCAAATATCTTTCTCAATGGCGGCGCGTGGAACTACGCCGTTCTCATCAACCTCTTCCTCGGCCTTCTCATCGCAGTTCCGCTTATGGCCACTGGGTTCGTGCACATGCGCCGTGCTGGGCGCACTCTCCACCCGAAAGATGAGCCGGGTCAACTCGTTGGTGTTCAGTCTGACGAAGCTCGGATACTCATTTCGTCGGCGTATTCGACAGATCCCCTGCCTCCACCTATGAGAACTCCGGATTCGGTAACGGAGGAGACCACGCTAAAATTGAGGGCACCTAAACATGGGAATGGATAACTTCCGCGCAGAGCGCGCCTAAGAAGTGCAGTTTCAACGTGTTCACCATTTTCGCCCTCTCCATGTTCGTAAATGTGACCTCTTCACCAAATCGGTCGGGTAATTGGTCGGGTGGACCGACTATGATTTAGAAATGCCCAATATAATTGGCGTTTTTATAGGTAGGCGGCTGCCTTGACACGGTAGGGGTCTGCGGTTCAAATCCGCACGCGCCTACCAGATTTATTGGGAATTTAGAATTCCCTGATCCTTTCCCCTCGTTTGTGCCACTTCTCTTTCCTTGTGCCGGTTTCCTCGACAGCGATTCCTAAGTTTTGCGCTTTCCTCCAAGCTGATATGAGCGTAGCGCTCTACCATCTCTGTGAGACATGCCCGCAATC
>Ga0134124_10000872_pt1 | contig 24207 bp, 15 predicted proteins | sample KB304_FD_96880 | JGI IMG/M metagenome (GOLD analysis project Ga0134124, IMG submission 96880) | Terrestrial soil microbial communities without Nitrogen fertilizer from Kellogg Biological Station, Michigan, USA - KB3-0-4 | ecosystem: Environmental > Terrestrial > Soil > Unclassified ... | reverse complement strand
GTTATGGCAACTCAGTGAAGCCGTATGGGCCGCGCTTTGCCCAGAAATCCTCCCTAAATCGCACGTACAGGTCTCTGTAGCCAATTGCGGTCGAGGGGTTTTCACCTCATGCACAGCCGCGAGTACTCATCGTGACCACCAAAGCTCCGCGAAAGCCTCGCAAGGCCCTCAAGATTCTGTTCGTGATTGTCGGACTGCTCGCCCTCGTCGGCACGCTCGGCTTCATCAAGTTTTCACAAATTTCCTCGCTCATGGCCATGGGCAAGAAGTTCGAGGAGTCCGGGCCGCCGCCGGAATCGGTGGGGTCGAGCAAGTCCAAGAAAGAAACCTGGCAAGGAGAGCTAACGGCCGTCGGCACAATCGCCCCAGTCAAAGGTGTGGCGCTCAGTAACGACGCTCCCGGCGTGGTTTCCAAGATCAGCTTCGAATCGGGCGCCCTGGTCAAGCAAGGGCAAGTCTTGGTGGAGCTCGATACCAGCGTGGAACGTGCACAGCTCGCGTCCACCACGGTGCGCCGCAATCTGGCGCTCGTGAACGTCAACCGTTCGCGCGCGTTGATGAAAGACCAGCTCACCACGCAGATTCAACTCGACTCGGACGAAGCTCAGGTCAAAAGCTCGGAGACCGAAGCGCAGACGATTCAAGCCCAGATTGCCCGCAAGATCGTGCGTGCTCCGTTCAGTGGTCGGCTCGGTATTCGCGCCGTCAACGTCGGTCAGTACCTCAATCCGGGCACCACGCTGACGGTTCTACAAGCCGTCGGAGCCGTGTACGTGGATTTTTCCCTGCCTCAGCAACAACTCGGCACCATCGTCGTCGGCATGCCGGTCAAGATCCAGATCGAAGGCTCTTCCGGGCCGCCCCAAGACGGCGTGATCGCCGCGGTCGATCCGACCATCGACAGCACCACGCGCATGCTCAAGCTACGCGCTACCGTGCCTAATCCGGGTGACAAGTTGAGCCCCGGCATGTTCGCCAACGTGGCGGTCCAGCTGCAGGACCAAGGTGAGGTGATCACCATCCCGCTGACCGCCGTCGTTCATGCCTCATTCGGAGACTCGGTGTTCGTGGTGGAGGACAAGAAGCCGGACGCGCCTGGAGCCCGGACTTCGCCCGCCGGTAAGCCGATCAAGAATGCCCGCCAACAATTCGTGCGTCTCGGTCAAGCGCGAGGCGACTTCGTGGCGGTACTCGACGGCGTGACTGAAGGCCAGGAATTGGTGACCGCCGGTGCCTTCAAGCTCCGGAACAATTCACCAATCGTCGTCGACAACAGCGTCAAGACCGACCCTCAGCTGAACCCCAAGCCGGAAAACCACTGATATGCGGTTCACCGATCTTTTCCTACGCCGGCCGGTTCTGGCGATCGTCGTCAACCTGATCATCATCATCGCGGGTGTTCAGGCGGTTCGCACGTTGAACGTGCGCCAGTACCCGAAGCTCGAGAGCGCGTCGATTAGCGTCACGACCGTGTACGTCGGCGCCAACGCCGAGCTCGTGCGCGGCTTCATCACCACGCCACTCGAACGGGTGATCGCAGCCGCTGACGGCATCGACTACATCGAGTCCCAGAGCGTTCAGGGCTTGTCCACGATCAACGTGCGCTTGAAGCTCAATTTCAACGCCTCCAGCGCGCTCGCGGACATCAGCGCGCGTGTCGATCAAGTTCGCGCCGATCTGCCACCCGAGGCGCAAGTCCCGGCGATCAGCATCCAACCTTCGGACGCGCAGATCGCGTCCATGTACATGGCCTTCGGCTCGTCCATTCTTGCCGAAAATCAGGTCACTGATTACTTGATCCGCATCGTTCAGCCGCGCCTGTCGGCGATCGCCGGCGTGCAGCGTGCAGACATTTTGGGCGGTCGCACGTTCGCGATCCGCGCTTGGTTGAAGCCGGAGCGCATGGCGGCGCTCAACGTCAGCCCTGCGCAGGTCAGCCAAGCCTTGGGCGCGAACAATTACCTCGCGGCCGTGGGGCAAACCAAAGGCGCGCTGGTTCAAGTCAACATCACCGCTGCGACCGACCTCAAGTCGGTGGATGAATTCAAAAAGCTGGTCATTCGCGCCGAGAATGGCTCGCTGGTTCGCCTTTCGGATGTCGCGGACGTGGAGCTCGGGGCCGACACATACGAACAAGACGTGCGGATGTCCGGCCGGAAATCCGTGTTCATGGGCATCTGGGTGCTGCCGAACGCAAACTCGCTGGATGTGATCGCGGCCGTCAAGAAAGAGATGGCGACGCTCAAGCAAGAGTTGCCGACGGGCATGGAAGCGAGCATCGCCTTCGATTCCACGAAGTACATCAACAGCGCGATTACCGACGTTCAACACACGCTGCTCGAGACCATCGGCATCGTGATCATCGTGATCTTCTTGTTCTTGGGGTCGCTGCGCACGGTGCTCGTGCCCTTGGTCTCGATCCCGGTGTCGTTGATCGGCGCAATCTTCTTGATGCAAGTGTTCGGTTTCACGCTCAATCTGCTGACACTCTTGGCGATCGTGCTCGCGGTCGGCTTGGTCGTCGATGACGCGATTGTCGTCGTAGAAAACGTGGAGCGTCACATCCGCGACGGCAAATCGCCGATGGATGCGTCGATCATCGGCGCCCGTGAGCTGGTCGGGCCGATCATCTCGATGACGATCACTCTGGCGGCCGTGTACGCGCCGATCGGCTTTCAAGGCGGCTTGACCGGCGCGCTGTTCCGCGAATTCGCCTTCACCTTGGCTGGCGCGGTGTTCATCTCCGGTGTGGTTGCGCTCACGCTCTCGCCGATGATGGCCTCGCGCTTGCTCAAGTCCGAGCACGGGCACGGCTGGCTGGTGCGCAAGATCGACGCCGGTTTCGGCGCGATCAAGAACACATACAGCCGAATGTTGTCGGTCACATTGGAGAATCGCGGCCTGGTGTACGCGGTCTGGGGCACGCTCGCGCTGGTGTTGGTCCCCATGTACATGTTCTCGCCGGCCGAGCTCGCACCCAACGAGGACCAAGGCGTCGTGTTCGGCGCGCTCGACGTTCCGGCCAATGCCACCGTGGAGCAGGTGAGCACCTACTCGGCCGAGGTCAACCGCATCTTCCAGACCACGCCGGAGTTCGCGAACAGCTTCCAGATTACCTTCGCCAACGCCGGTTTCGGCGGCATGCTGACGAAGTCTTGGGAAGATCGGAAGCGCAGTATTTTCCCGATCCAAGAAGAGCTGGCCGGAAAGCTCGGGGGCATCACCGGCGTGCGCGCCCCCGCATTTTTGCCGTCTGCGCTGCCCAGCGCCGGTTTCTTCCCGGTAGAGTTCTTGATCGCGTCTACCGCACCGCACGAAGAGATTCTGCGCTTCGCGGACCAACTGCAGCAGACGGCGGCAAAGAGCGGCATGTTCGCGTTCCCGCCCGTGGTCGACGTGCGCATCGATCAGCAAAACGCGGCGATCGTGATCGACCGAGACAAGGTCTCGTCGATGGGCCTCAGCATGCAGCAGGTAGGTGCAGATTTGGCTGCCGCGGTCGGCGGCAACTTCGTGAACCGCTTCAATATCGACGGCCGCGCGTACAAGGTGATTCCGCAGATCGAGCGCGCCGGACGCCTCAACGCCGACCAGTTGAAGGACATCTACATTCGTGGCGCTGCTGGGCAGCTGATGCCGTTGAGCGCCGTGGCCTCCCTGCAGATTGGCGTCGAACCGCGCACGCTCAATCGCTTTCAACAGTTGAACTCGGTCAAGCTCTCGGGTGTGGCGATCCGCGGTTTGGACGCAGGCCTCAAGGTGTTGGAGGACGAATCCAAGAAGATCCTGCCTGCCGGCTATCGCTACGACTACACGGGCGAATCACGCCAACTGCGTCAGGAAGGTGGCAAGTTTTTGCCTGCCATGGGCTTGGCTTTGCTGCTGATTTTCTTGGTCTTGGCCGCACAGTTCAATTCCTTCCGTGACCCGCTCGTGATTTTGGCTGGTTCCGTGCCGCTGGCCATGTTCGGCGCGATGATCTTCACGTTCTTGAAGTTCTCGGGCCCGCCCGGCTTGCACTTCAAACTGACCGAGGGCTGGACGACCACGCTCAACATCTACTCGCAAGTCGGTCTGGTCACGCTCGTCGGCTTGGTGGCAAAGAACGGCATTTTGATCGTCGAGTTCGCCAATTCTCAGCAGGCCTTGGGCATGAGCAAGGTGGACGCCGTACACGAGGCAGCCATCACGCGCTTGCGGCCGATCTTGATGACCACCGTGGCCACCGTGGCTGGGCACTTTCCGCTCACGTTGGTCACCGGCGCTGGCGCAGTGGCTCGTAACTCGATCGGCATCGTGCTGGTTGGCGGGATGAGCATTGGGACGTTGTTCACCTTGTTCGTCATCCCTTCGGTTTACGTGCTGATTGCCAAGGATCACCGTGGAGAGGGCGCGCGCGCTCAATCCGGCGTCGAGCTACAGGGACCGGAGTTGCTCGGCGCTGAAGGCGCCCACGCCGCAGAGTGAGGGCAGTCGCGCTGCGCGGCCGGGGCTGGCGCAGCGCGATCGACGGCGGCACTTGAAAAGTGCCGCCGAGTGGCCATGCTGAAGGCTAGCCATGTCCGCTGAGGTCGTCGTCTACCGTACCCCCTATTGCCCTTACTGCGTGCGCGCTGCGATGCTGCTCGAGCGCAAGGGGGTCGCGTTTCGAGAGGTCGACGTTTCGAACGATCCGGCAGCGCGTGAGCGGCTGCTCCGAGAGACCGGGCAGCGCACGGTGCCGCAGATCTTCATCAACGGCGCGTCTGTCGGTGGCTACGACGACATTGCAGCGCTCGATCGACGCGGAGCGCTCGATCCGCTGCTCCGTGAGACTCCCGCGCGCTGAGGGCCGCTCGGCTCATCGCAGCTGATGGCGATACGCGGTCACGACTTGCCGAGGATGCGGATTTTGAAGCCGAGCTCTTGCGACAACGCGACCATTTCCTCGAAAATGTCGCCGTAGGCAACGGCCACGTGGTTCGACAAGTAGTGCGCCATCAGCGTGTCACGCGAAATGCCCATGTCCGCGGCCATGAATGGCCACTGACGGGTGGTGCCTTCCCACCATTGATCGCGCACGTTTGGCGGCAATTTCACGACCTCGCCGCGCCCGATGTCCATCCACAGTTCGCCCGCGCGGATGTACGCACGCGCCCAGGTCATTTTCCCAGGCAGGCTCTCACCTGCCAGAGTGCCGCCGGGGGTGGGGAAGTAGAGCGAGGGCTGGCGATAGGAGTGGGCGCCCCGCAGTGAGTCCGGGTCGTGATTGAACGCATACGCGCCGCACGAGCCCGAGTTGAGCAACACCCACAAAAATCGACCCTCGTGCTCCGCGCCCCAGCGAACGTCGTGAAACATCACCGCTTGGTGCAGGTTCTTCTTCTTCAAGAGCCGCTTCATCATCTCCATGGGCATCACGTTGCCTTGATCGGCTTCGGTCGCGGTCGCCACCGTGTCGCCGTTGGACTCGGGACGACACGTGGAGTTGAGCAACCCCTCGGCCAAATCGGACGGAGGACGGAGCGGGATCAGCCCTAGCTGGTACTGCCAGCCCAGGCAATCCGCCTTGAACTCTGCCAATAGATCCAAGGCCACCAGGTAGTCACGCAGCTGTTCTTTGCTGGCACTTTCGTCGAAGTCCAGCGCGTCGGCCTCGCCGTGGTGGAAGGTGAGGCCTTTTTCCTTCACGAACGCATACGCGTCGTCGATTCGCTTTTGTGCGATGCGCCGGCCGCGATCGATGATCCACGCCTGATCGACCTTGTGTTCGGTGAAGCCGTGACGGTTGAGCAAGCGCGGCCCGAAGTAGCCGTTGATCATGCCCATCGAGGTGTCGCCGAGCATCAGGATCAATACGCGCCGCTCGCGGATTTCACGCGCAACCTCCAACGCCAAAGCGGACGCGCCGGCAGAGATGGGCGCATGAGCACGGATCTCCTCGCTGCCGTAGCGGATTGCCCCGGTCGTACACCATTCGTCGAGCTGCGCCATGAACGTCTCGTCGCTGGAGAAATCCGGCGCGTCGGTCCAAGCGCGGGAAAACGGGCGATTCAAGCTTTCCAAGCATGCGCCCGTGTTGAGCAAGCCGACCAGGCCGGGCCAGCGTCCCGAGAAGTTGCTGGCCAACAGCAATGGGTTGTCTTTGCCGACGACGCCGTCGGTCGTGTGCGGTCCGTAGAACCAATGGACGCACATGCCGATCATCGGATCGTCGATTGGCCCGAGCTTCTCGATCGCGTGGTGCGGTTTGGACAAGAAGCCGGGAACCAGATAGGGCGTGCGCCCGAGCTTCTTCAAAGCGCGTTCGAGCTGCGCGGTTGCTTCTTGCATATTGGGGAGCGCAAGCTGGTTCGGTACATCACGCGCATCACCCGGCCAAAACACCGCGATCTTCTTGTGCATCACTGCTCCTCGGCGCGCCTTTTCGGCGCCTCAATGAACCCGGAGTCATGAGCATAGTGCGAGTCGACCGGCTCGCGCTACACTCGCTCGATGGCTGGAAGCGTGCTCGAAATCGCCCCCCTCGGGTTTCCCTGGGTGACCGCGGATCCGTTCCTATTTTGCGTGCATCATGACGACGCTTACCCCGCGGGGAACGAAAAAATGGGCCCGGCTGTCTCGCTTTCGGGTCGGGAGCTCGGCCAAGACTTCGGCCGGAAAGACGGCTTCAGCATGTATCATGGGCGGGTCGTGCCGGGCTTCCCCCAGCACCCGCACCGCGGCTTCGAAACGGTCACCATCGTGCGTCGGGGGTACATCGACCATTCGGACTCGCTGGGCGCGACAGCGCGCTTCGGCAGCGGCGACGTGCAATGGCTCACCGCTGGCGGTGGCATCGTGCACTGCGAGATGTTCCCGCTCTTACAGCGTGAAAAACCGAATCCGCTCGAGCTGTTCCAGATTTGGCTCAACTTGCCGAGCGAGGACAAGCTCGTCGAACCGCATTTTTCGATGCTCTGGGACGAACACATCCCACGTCGTTCCTTCTTGGACGAGCACGGGCGCGAGACCCAAGTTTGCGTGATCGCAGGGCGCTTGGGCGATGCGGCCGCACCGCCACCGCCGCCGCACTCGTGGGCATCGCGAGCCGACGCGGACGTGGCCATCTGGAGCCTTCGACTCGCGCCGCAGGCCGTCTTCACCCTGCCGCCGACGCTGGCCGCCACCGTGCGCACGCTGTATTTCTTCCGCGGTACCTCGCTCGGCGTCGCGGGTGAACGACTCAATTCGCACGCGGCCGTTCAGGTGAAGAGTGACGAGCCGATATTGCTCGAGAACGGCACCAGCGAAACCGAGATTTTGATGCTCCAGGGGCGCCCGATCGGCGAACCGATCGCCCAGCACGGACCCTTCGTGATGAACACGCGCGCCGAGATTCAGCAAGCGATCATGGACTATCAGCGGACGCGCTTCGGCGGTTGGCCTTGGCCGAGTGACGACCCGGTACACCCACGCGAAGCGGGACGCTTCGCCAAGCATGCCGACGGCAAGGTCGAACACGTGGATCGAGCCGAAGGGCCCGCGAATGGCTAAGTCGATCGTTCTCGCGCCCGATGCATCCCGGCCGGCTTCGTTGCTCCTCAGTTACATGCCAGCAGTATGCGCCTTCGTCGCGCCTCGCCGCCCGGGCGCCTCGACCGCGATAATCGACCGACTTAGCCATTCGCGGGTCCTAAGCGCGCTCCGATAGCGAATCGAACCGAACGACATGCTGCGCAGCCTACCCGACGCTCCGGAACCGTGGTCCGACGCCATCTGGATCGATCTGTGTAGCCCTACCGACGATGAGCGCACGGCAGTGGAACGCGCGACGGGGCTGCGCGTTCCCGATCAGTCTGCAGTGCACGAGATTGAGACGAGCAGCCGCGTTTATACCGAAAATGACGCGCTCTATCTGTCGACACCGATCCCCGCGTCGGCCAACGCTTCGCAACCCCTCAGCGCAGTGGGCTTCGTGCTTTCGCGCCGCGTGTTACTCAGCGTGCGCTTTTCGGAAAATCCCGTATTCGACAGTTTGTTCCAGGGCAGTCAGGGCACACCGCGCTCGGCGTGCGACGTGTTCTTGCGCGTCTTGGAGGCGCTCGTGGATCGCGCAGCGGACACGCTCGAGCACTGCAGTTCCGAACTCGACGGCTTGTCACAACGCGCCTTTCACGCCGAGCGCGTGCGCCGGCGCGCCGTGAAAACGGCTTCGGAGAAGCTGCGCGCGACCCTGCGCACGCTCGGGCAAATCGGCGATCATATCTCGCAAATTCGGGACACCTTGCTGGGCTTCGGACGAATCGCGGCCTTCGTCTGCGAGACGGGCGGCACCCTGGTGGGCGCGGACGAGCGACCGCGGCTCCTGGCCATCCGTGCCGACATCAATTCACTGAACGACTATCAGCAGCACCTCTCCGGCAAGGTGCAATTCTTGCTCGACGCTACCTTGGGTTTCATCAGCATCGAGCAGAATGACGTGGTCAAGGCGTTGACCATCGTTTCCGTCGTGGGTGTGCCGCCAGTGTTGGTTGCTGGGGTTTACGGCATGAACTTCGCGCACATGCCGGAACTCCAGTGGGCGTTCGGTTATCCCTTCGCGTTGGTGTTGATGCTGGTCACCGGCCTGCTGCCGCTGGCGTGGTTCAAGTGGCGCGGCTGGATGTAATCGCCGGCCTGCGCTGACTGAGCGCCCATGCCTCGCGCGCGTCAGATTGCCACAGTGCTCGCTCACCCCGCCGGGCGCTGAGAAACAGCGCGAATTCGAGCATTCGTGCGAAAAATGGCCCTCCCGAGTTGCCCGTGAATCCGGGCACGCAAGGTGCATTCACGTCGCACGTATTGGTCTTCTTTCCGAGCCGCCGATGCCACCGCCCAACCTCCCAATTCGGCCCGCTCGCCGCTCACCTTCGCTCGACTACGATACCGACGCGGGCAGCGTGTTGTCCCCGACGCAGCACGCGCAGCCATCCCTATTGGAATTGGAGGACCTTCTCGAGGACCTCAAGCCCAAAAAACAGGCCGAGGCCCCAGTGCTAGACGCGCCTTCACCGGAGAATGCTGGCGAAAGAGACGTTCGCCCGCAGCTTCTACCGGTCGCGGGGGAGGTGATCGGTGGGACGTACCTGGTCGAGGGTGAGCTTGGTAGCGGTGCGATGGGCGTGGTGCTGCTCGCTGTCGATCAGCAGCTCAAGCGCAAGGTCGCCATCAAGTTGATTCAGTCCTCGCTATTCGCCAAACACTTCCAAGACCGCTTCCTGCAGGAGGCGCGGGCGATGGCAGAGGTGAATCATCCCAATGTGCTCGTGATTCATGCGTTCGGTGAGCATCGCCGAGCGCCCTATTTCGTCACTGAGTTCGTCTCGGGGACGACGCTCGATCGAGTGATCGCCGAGTGTCGTCGCGGGATCGAAGTGGACTTGGCCCTCCGGATCATGGACGAGATCTGTGCTGGTGTTGGCGCCCTGCACGCAGCGGGTATCGTCCATCGAGACTTGAAGCCCGCGAACATCCTGCTCGATGGGCAATTCCGAGTGAAGGTCGCCGACCTCGGTTTGGCCCAAAAGTACGTCACGGCCAAGGCGATCAAGGAGCTGGTCGGCACGCTGGGCTACATCGCTCCCGAGCTCACGGTCGACGCGGGTGTACGCGTGGCGGCGAGCCCTCAGAGCGACGTTTACTCGCTCGGCTGCATCGCGTACGAGCTACTGACGGGCCAGCCCCCATTCGAGTCGAAGAGTGACGACGGGTTGATCATGCTGCACGCAACGGCAAAGGTGATACGCCCGAGCTTCGTCCGTGGCGATCTACCCGTAGGGCTCGATGCGGTCTTGCTCAAGGCGCTCAGTAAAAAACCCGCCGACCGCACGCAGAGCGTGGAACAGCTGCGCCGGGAATTTCAGGCCGCGCGCGCCCGAAGTGCGGAACCGACTCGGATCTTGATTGCCGAGGACGAAGAGGACTTCCGCTTGCTGCTCGAGTTGAAATTGCGCGCGGAGTTTCCGGATGCCGACGTGGAGGCCGTCGCGAACGGTCAGGCCGCCTTGGAGGCTTTTGATCGCAAACCCGCGTCGGTCGTCATCCTCGATCTGCAGATGCCGGTGCTCGACGGGGTAGCCGTCACTGTTTTGCTTCGCTCTCGCCCTGCGTCGGCGCTCGTGCCGATCTTGGTCCTGACTGCGTCAGGCGGCCCGAACGAGTGGAAACTGCTGTCGTCGCTCGGTGCTGACCGATTCCTGGTCAAACCCGTGGATCTCGACGACGTGGTCGCTATGGTGCGGCGTACGGTCAAAGAGCGCACCCGCCCGCCGAGTGCGCCCTAGGGGCCAGCCCTACTTCCTGCGGGGCTTGGGTTTCTGCGGGATTGGGGCGCTCAGCTCTCTTCGTCGCTGGCATCGACCGCGTCGGCCAGGCGTTGCGCGAGCAATTCGCGAGCCTGGCTGGCCAAGCGATTCTGCAGCTGGCGAGCTCGATCGAAAAACTCCACCAACTCGTCATCGCCGGCGTCCTCGGCGTCGGCAACGTATTGAGTGCATGCATCAGCTGCCTTCAGGCAGTGGTAGAGCACGCTCACCAAGTCATAGTTCTCGTCCGTTTCGGCCGTGCCGGTGTCCCTGGCAACTCTTTCGCGTGTGGGTTGAGTTCGGTGCTCGAGCTGGGTCATGCGAAACTCCTGCGTTTGGCTGGCCATTCCCAAGTTGCTGCACACCCGGTGCCAACCGATTGGCGACCGGATCTCATGCGCGGTCCGATGCGAACTTGTGCCGTGACGGACTGCCACAGCGCGACAAGCCCACACTTAGCGCGAATCGCGCCGCTTGCCCATCGACTGTAGTTCTGGCGATCGAAATCGGCCCACGCGCGATGGCATTCCGCTTGCTTGGAACATTGGTAACCCGTGACGACGCGGCGACGAACCCGAGGAGCGACGAAAATGTCCGACAAATCTGCGGCAGACTTCTTGCGTGACCAGCTCGAGGCACTGTTGGCCTCGCCTGCGCTCGCGCGCCACGCGCAGCCTTGCGACGAGCCGGCCGCTTCCGAGCAGCCGACTCCAGATCGCGACGCTGAACCGAGCATCGACGCGCAATTGCTCCGCGACGCGCTGAGGATGGGACTGAGAAATGACCACTGACATAAAAAACCGCGACTCTGCCGCGTCGCTCATGCCGAGTACTCGCGAACACGGCGTTTGGGGTACGAAATCCGACGCCGTGGGCGGCTTCGGTGAAGGCTATTCCGCTCAGGTTGCCCATGGGTCCGAGCCGAACCTTGCGGACGCCGAAGAAGAAGCCCCAGAGGACGCGCCCTTGGGTCGTGAAGTTCGGAAGACGCTCGGCCGCGCCCATGTCGATGCTGCAGACTTGCGCGTCGCCGTGCGCGCGGGGCACGTCACGCTGCTCGGTTCAGTGCGGAACGAGCTGGAAAAAACGCAAATTGAAGCGCGCGCGCGAGCCGTTCCCGGCGTCGCGGACGTGACCAACCGGTTGAGCGTTTTGAGCGACGGCGAGGGTCCGAGCTAGGCCCCGAGCCCCGGTGTGGCCGCGGCCGATGCACGGCGGTCGTCCGAGATTTTCACTGCGGTGGCTTCCTTCTGGCTTATTCTGCTGACGAATTCTTTCTGCCTTCTGGACGCGAGAACCTGAAAATTCATGGGACTTGGACGCAAACCGAAACCTCGTTCGTCTTCGGGCTCGAGCGATGATCCGGAGTGGTACAAGGACGCGCTCATTTACGAGCTCCACGTGCGCGCGTTCGCCGACTCGAACGGCGATGGCATCGGTGATTTCGCCGGTTTGGTGGAGAAGCTCGACTACCTTGCCGACTTGGGCGTGACAGCGCTCTGGCTGTTGCCCTTTTACCCGTCGCCGCTGCGCGACGGTGGCTATGACATTTCGGACTATTGGGGCGTACACCCGAATTACGGCGGGCTCGACGACTTCAAGCGTTTCCTGGAGGCGGCGCACGCGCGCGGCATGCGCGTGATTACCGAACTGGTAATCAATCACACCTCGAGCGATCACGTATGGTTCCAGCGCGCTCGCACGAGCCCGCCCGGCTCACCCGCCCGTGATTTCTACGTCTGGAGTGACTCCGCCGATAAATACGCGGACGCCCGCGTGATCTTCCAGGATTTCGAGGTGTCCAACTGGACTTGGGACCCCCTGGCGAAGGCCTATTATTGGCATCGCTTTTATAGTCATCAGCCGGATCTCAATTTCGACAATCCGGCGGTGCACGACGCCCTGTTCGAGGTCTTGGATTACTGGCTCGAACTCGGTGTCGACGGCGTGCGCTTGGACGCGATTCCTTACCTGTACGAGCGTGAAGGGACGAATTGCGAGAATTTGCCCGAGACGCATGCGTTCTTGCGCAAGCTGCGCGCGCACGTCGACGCCAAGTTCAAGAACCGCATGTTGCTCGCCGAAGCCAACCAATGGCCCATCGATGCAGCGGCCTACTTTGGTGCCGGCGACGAATGCCACATGAACTTTCACTTCCCGCTGATGCCTCGCTTGTTCATGGCGCTGCACAGTGAGGATGCGTTTCCGATTGTCGACATCCTGACTCAGACGCCGACCATTCCGGACTCGTGTCAGTGGGCGACGTTTTTGCGCAATCACGACGAACTCACGCTGGAAATGGTGACGGACGAAGATCGCGACTTGATGTATCGCGTTTACGCGACCGAAGACCGCGCTCGGATCAACTTGGGTATTCGTCGGCGCTTGTTCCCACTCTTGCGCGATCGGCGTCGCGTGGAGCTCTTGACCGCCTTGCTCTTTTCGCTGCCTGGGACGCCCGTCCTTTACTACGGCGACGAGATCGGGATGGGCGACAACATCTATCTCGGCGATCGCGACGGCGTTCGAACGCCGATGCAGTGGGACTCGGACCGCAATGCCGGCTTTTCTCGGGCGAACCCACAGAAACTCTACCTACCCGTGATCGTCGAGCCGGAGTTTCACTACGAGGCCGTCAACGTGGCCGCCCAAGAAGCGAATCCCGCGTCGCTTTTGTGGTCGATCAAGCAACTGATTGCGATGCGCAAGCGGCACCGGGTTTTGAGCCGCGGCAAGCTGCGTTTTTTGAACCCCAGCAATCCGAAGGTGCTCGCTTTCTTGCGCGAGGACGCTAGCGAACGAATTCTGGTCGTCGCCAATCTCTCGCGCAATGCTCAGTACACCGAGCTCGAGCTGGGCGAGCACTTGGGTAGTTTTCCGCGCGAAATGTTCGGTTCCAGCCGTTTTCCGGAGATCAGCGAGCGCCCGTATCCACTGACGCTCGGTGGGCACCAGGTGTACTGGTTCAGCCTGGAGGCGAACCAGGCGAGTCGGGCCAGCACGCAAAGCGGCCCAACCAGGCTAGCCGGGGATTGGCAAGACTTCGCGAACGAGCCCGCGCGCGGCGCTTTGGCCGAGAGCCTGAGCCGCTACGCGCGCGAGCAACGCTGGTACCGAAGCAAGGCCATTCCGATCAAGCACGCCGAGTTGGAAGAGGTGTTTCTCTTTGGTGACGCGCGTACTAGCGACCAATGCTTGGTCGTGCTGGGCGTGGAGCTGGAAAACGGCGTACGAGAGAGCTACGTGATGCCGCTACGGTACGCGGCGCTCGGCGCCTCCGGGCCCGAAGCACCATCCTCGCTCGTGACCGACGTCGAGATCTACGTTTCGGGTGAGCCGCAACCCGCTCGCGGGTCGTTGTTCGATGCCAGCGCGTCGCGTGTGTTTGCCGACATGCTACTCGGCCTGTTGCGGGAGCGCCGGGTACTTTCTGGAGAAGCCGCCACCATCAGCGGGGAGTTGTTCGAGGGGCCAAAGCTGCCGACCGGGTCTCTCGAGCCGCGCTTCTTGCCGCTCGAGCAAAGCAATTCCACGATCTTGTACGGTTCGTCGTGGCTGCTGAAGTTGCTGCGCAAAGTCGAACCCGGACCCAACGTCGAGCTGGAAGTCGGCCGCTTTTTGGCTCACGCCTCGCCGCGGCCGAAAGTGCCGGAACCCGTGGGTGCATTGCAGCTGAACTCCGAGGCGGGCTCGCGCACGTTGGCGGTCGTCAGCGAATACGTCGAAAATCGCGGCAGCGCGTGGTCGGTCACGCTCGAGTCGTTGTTCACGTTCTTCGAGCGTGTGCTGTCGGCGCAAGCGTCGTTGCCCGCGGTGGCCCTGCCCAGCGCGTCTGAAGCCGAATGCACGGAGGCGCTGCCCGAGGCGTTGCAACACCTGGCAAGCCCCTATTTTACGTTGGTGAGGTTGCTCGCCGAACGCACTGCCGAGCTGCATCGCGCGCTCGGCGGTAAGACGCGGGAACCCGGCTTCGGACAGGAACCCTTTACGCAACTTCACCAACATTCGCTGTACCAAAGCGCGCACGCCGAATTGGCGCGTTGCTTCAAGAAGCTGCGGGAGCGCCAACGCCACTTGCCCGCGGATGCCGCGCAGCTGGCCGCTCGGGTTTTGCCGATGCAGCAGGCCATCGACGACCGATTGCATCGGATTCTGGAAAGCAAGGTCGCGGTCACGCGCATTCGCTGTCACGGAGACTACCACTTGGGTCAAGTGCTGTTCAGCGGTGATGATTTCGTGATCATCGACTTCGAAGGAGAACCCGGGCGCCCGGTTTCCGACCGGCGCTACAAGCGAAGCCCGCTGCGAGACGTCGCGGGCATGCTGCGTTCGTTCGCTTATGCCGTAGAAACCGCGCTCCGCTCGGAGCGCGTACGCGCCGACGACCGCGCACGCCTCGCACCGTGGGCAGAGGCCTTCCGCGCGTGGGTGTGCGTCTCCTTCGTGCGCACCTACCTGGATGCAATCGCCGGTGAAGCGTACTGTCCCAAGAGTCCCGCCACCGCTCGCCTGTTGCTCGAATTCTACGAGCTCGAGAAGGTGGTGTACGAGGTCAACTACGAGCTGAACAATCGACCAGATTGGCTGGCCGTTCCGCTCGTGGGTCTCGAGCGCATCGCGCTCGTCTGAGGCGACTAAACGCGCACTAGCACGGCGATCGGCAGGTCCGCAAACAGCTCACTCAGCTGGAGCTGCTTCTCGACTTCCAAAGTGCGTCCGCTGAAGACCTCTCGATAACGCCCACCGATGCCTTCGCCCTTCAAGGCGATCGTTCCCCAGTGACCGCCGAGCGGCCATGGAGCGCGCCCGCGCGTGACCCGAAATGGAAAGCGCGTCACCGCACAAATCAAGTCGCAACCACTCGCGCCGCGCCCGAATGCGACGCAACTCTCGCCTGCGTCGAGCGGCGTGTAGCCGCTTTGAAAAAGCGACGGCTCGGCTGCCCGTAGCCGCAACAAGCGGCTCGAGACCAATAGCTTCAGTCGACCGTCCGCGTATTTCGAGCGTAGCTCGCCGAGCAGCGCGCGCGGGTCAGTCCGCGATTCGTCCAGCGTGTTCAAGGCCTTCCCGAGGAGGTCGTAATCGACCGCTCGACGATTGTCCGGATCGACGAGCACCTGGTGCCAGAGCTCCGAACCTTGATAGGTGTCCGGGATCCCCGGCGCGCACGCCTTGAGCACGAGTTGCGCGAGCGCTTTGCACGCTGCATAAGGCTCGATTCGACGACAGAAGCGCAGCAGGCGCGCTCTGAATTCAGCGTCTTGCAGCGTGCCTGCGACGTAGTTCCGCACGGCGGCTTCGTAGTTCAGATCGGGATGTAGCCACGAAGTTTGCTGCTTCGCCTCCCGACAGGCCTTGAGCATGTAGTCTTGCAGGCGCGGCTCGAGGTCGAGGATCGTCTCGGAGTCGGCGCCGAACGGTACGACGGCCAGCAGGGTTTGATAATACAGGTACTGAGCATTGCGCGCGGGGGCTTCATTGCCCTCGTGAGCCGTGCGGTACTTGGCGGTGAGGCGCGTCAAAGCGTACACGGTCTGGCGCCAGGTGTTGGGTAGCTCCGAAATCATGCTGATGCGAGCGCGTGCGTCTTCACCCCGCTTCGTGTCGTGCGTCGACGTGCAGGTCAGAGAGAGACGGTGGTCGCTCTGGTTCGCGGAATTGAGCGAGTGAAAGTCGTGCAAGGCGACGCCCATGCGATCGGGACGGCTGCCCACTTCATTGTCGGCGAGCAGCCGCGTGTATCGGTAGAACGCCGTGTCCTCCAGAGCCTTGGCGGTGACCGGTCCGGTCGTCTGCTGGAAACGTAGGGCAAACTCCGAGGCTTGCGGGACGGAGCTTTCCATCAGCAATAGCGAGCGTAGGAATTGGAACGCGCCCCGTGCCGCCGTCGGGTTGCGGCGCATGGCCGCGGCCACCGCCTGGTTGATCAGCCGTTCGTCTTCCGAGGTTCGGGTGCCATCGGGCTGCACGTAGCTTCGGTATGCGCCAAAGGCTCCCATCACTTCGGTGAGCGCTCCATGGAGGCTGTGCCAAGTGAGGTCTCGCCAGCGGCGGTCGCATTCGGCCGAGCGCTCCAAGCTGCGAGACAACATCGTCGCTTCGCTGGCCAAGAGCGAGCCGAGTACGTCGCGCTTCGCCTGCAGGAGATGGTCGTCGAAGTTCCGTGTGTCGCCGGTGAAGCGACGGTAGGTGTTGCTCAGGCTGAGCTCCGCGCGGCCATCAATCAGCACGCCGCTCGCGACGCGCGCAAACTCGTAGCCGGTCGTGCCATGCGCGCGAAAGCTGGCGGGAAGCGCCTCGTCCGGCGCGAGGATCTTTTCGACGATCACGTACGCCGGCAACTCGGACGGATCCGAGCCCGGAAGCGCCAACTTTAGGCGATCCGCCAGCACTCGAAGGTAGCCGATGGGGTCGAGCAAACCGTCCACGTGGTCGAGGCGAATGCCGCTGATTTTCTTCTGGCTCAGCAGCAAGAGCAGCTGGTTGTGGCTGGCGTCGAAGACTTCCGGCGATTCCACGCGTATCGCGGCAAGCTCGGTGACGTCGAAGAACCGACGATAGTTCACGGCCTCCAAAGCCAGCTGCCACGCACTCAAACGGTAGTGCTGCGCGCGCAGCAGTTCGTCCAGGAAGTCGAAGCTCTGTGACTGCGAGGGACTGCCGCAGAGTTCGCTCAGCGCCCTTTCTAAGGCGTGCCGTAACTCGGGTTGGCAGGTGATGAGTTCGTGCAGGCGATGGCCCAGGCTTCGTGACTCGCGCCGATAGCCTTCATGGCTGCTCGAGTGTTCGGAGACGGCATCGTCGAGAGCGGAGAAGTCGTGCGCAAGTTCGCGCAGGAGCGACAGGTGCGCCGGCGCAACCGCGTCCTCCAACAAGTCGGCGACGCGCGCCAGCACCGAGCCGATGGATTGAGGTCGTAAGGGGAGGTGACGATCGCCCGCTTTCAGTCGAAGCCGCTGGCCGTCGAAGTGCAGCGTGAAATAACCCCGTTCCAAAGCTAGCCCGTATTGTTCCGGTAAGATTGGCAGGAGTAGCTTGTGAGCCAACGTTTCTTTCGGGGGCTGCCAATCGATGTCGAAGAAGTTCGCTCGTTCCGACGCTTGGCCGTTTTCGAGCACATCCTCCCAGGCGCGGTTTCCGTCGCAACCGACGCCCATGTGGTTCGGGACGAAGTCGACGATCAGGCCCAGGCCATGCGCCTCCAGCGCTTCGGTCAACACCTGGAACCCGTCTTCACCACCGAGTTCGGGGTTCAGCCGATCGTGGTTCAATACGTCGTAGCCATGAGTGCTACCGGGGGCCGCCTCGAAGATTGGTGATACATACAGATCCGAAATTCCGAGCTTCTTCAAGTAGGGGACGATTTTGGCCGCGTCCCGGAAGCCGAACTCCGCGCGTAGCTGCACGCGATACGTAGCGGTCGGAATGCGGAAGCTCACGCGAGTCCTCCTACGCTGGCTGGGCTCACTGCGAGTAGGATTGCGCTGGCTGCGGGCAAATCGAACTGCGCTCGTGCTAAAGGCATGGGATGACTCGCCAGCAGCATCCGAGTTTCTTTCGGCGAGTAGCCGCGGACCTCGGACAGCGAGCGCGCGGCTCCAGGATTGAAGAGCAACAAGCGGCTGTCTCGTGCAATCGAGCGCAAGACCCACAGGCAGTCGTGCGTCACGCCCGCGCTGAGCTGCGTCGCGCTACGCAACACTGGGTCCGTTCGTCGCAGCTCGAGGGCACGGCGCGTGAGCTCGAGTGTCACTTGGTGTTCGCCGGTAGCCTGCTCGCTCCAATCGAGCTTGCTGGCGCGAAATGTCGATTCGGCTTGCGGATCCGGGATGTCGTCCCCCTCAGCCTGAAAAGCGCTGAAGTGGCTGAACTCCTTGCGTCGCCCTTCACTCACCGCGCGGCCGAGTTCGCCTTCGTGATCGCTGAAGTACAGGAACGGCGAGCTGGCCCCCCACTCTTGGCCCATGAACAACAGCGGTGTGGCGGGCAAGAACGCGAGCAGCAGCGTGATCGCTCGAAATACGGTCGAATCGCTCAGATGGTGTAAACGCTCGCCGCGCGCGCGGTTCCCCACTTGGTCGTGGTTCTGCAGCGCGAACAGGAAGCGACTGGCAGGTACGCCGGAGGCCGACTTGCCGCGTGTCTTGGTACTTCCAGGGATGGTTTGTCCTTCGAAGAGCTGACCGCGTTCGATCACTCGCGCAAGCTCCGTCAGATCGCCCTCGAACGCTCGGTAGTAGCCTTCGCGTTCCTCGGTCAAGCGCACGTGCAGGACGTGATGAAAGTCGTCGCTCCAGGCCCCATCGATGCCGTGGTTCAGGAGTGACCTCGGATCGTTTCGCTCGTCCTCGGCGATCAGCACTGCGGGTGGTTCGCACGCGCGAGCAACGCGAGAAAGTTCAGCCAAGATGTGCGGGTCCCCTCCCGGTTCGAGCGCGTGCGTAGCGTCGAGCCGGAGCCCATCGAAGCCGAATGTGTTCAGCCAATACTCCGCGTTGCTCAGCACCAGACGCCGAAAGGGCTGAGCTTCTAGCGCTGGCGCCTGGCCCCAGGCGTTCGAGCGCTGCGCGTCGAAATACGAATCGGAGAACGCGGGCAATGCGTTGCCTGCCGGACCGAGGTGATTGTACACGACGTCGAGCACGACGCCGAGGCCGTGGCCATGAGCGGCATCGACGAACGCGTGCAGATCTTCGGGGCTCCCGTAGCCGGCGAAGGGCGCGAACAGCGCCACACCGTCATAGCCCCAACCGAAGCGGCCGGCGAAGGCGGCGACCGGCATCAGCTCGATCACGGTCACGCCGAGTTCGCGCAGATACGGCAAGCGCGTCAGCGCGCTCTGGAACGTTCCTTCGGGGGTGAAGGTGCCGACATGCAGCTCGTAGAAAATTTCGTTGCGATCGAGCGCGATGGCGCGCTTCGGATGCTTGCGCGCGGGAAGCGCCGAAGGGACTCGCGCAGGGCCGTGTACGCCGTGGGGCAAGTCACGCGCGTAGGGATCGACGGCGAGCTGTCCGTCGAGCCGGAAATCATACAAACAGCCCGGTTCGAGGCCGGTTGCGAGCGCCGTGAAGTAGCCGCTCTCGCCTAGAGGCTCGAGCTGCAGCTCGTTTCGGATCCGCCCTGGGGCGTCGTAGATGACCGCTGAGATCAGCCTTGCGCGATCCGACCAAGCTGTGAAGCGCAGCCCTCCCGGTTCCGCGTGCGCACCGAGGGCATGAGGGGGGGCTGAATGCATCATGGCTGCCGCCTGCGGAAGAACAACTTCAGCGACGCGGGGGCGATTCCGGTTTGTTCTCCACCGTGGCGCTGCTCTTCTGCTCGGTCGTTCGAGGTGTCGACGAGCAACTCCCACGCTCGGTCGTCGTTGGGGAAGGGGAGGGCGAAGTCGATCGGCTCACTGTGCGAGTTGACCAACAGCAGAAAATCGTCGTCTCGCAGCGGATTGCCATCGGCGTCGGGCTCGTCGATGCCCTCGCCAGCCAGGAATAGCCCCAGGGACCGCGTCTCGGAATTGCCCCAATCCTCGTCGGTCATCGCTTCGCCGTCGTGGCGAAACCAGAGAATGTCGCTGACCTCGGAGCCGCGCAGAGGTCTTCCTTTGAAGAAGGTGGCGCGGCGCAAGACCGGATGAGTGCGGCGAAGCGCGGTCAGCTTTTTGGTGAATTCCAGCAAATCACGACGTTGGTCGTCGAGTTGCCAATCGACCCAACTGAGCTCGTTGTCTTGGCAATAGCCATTGTTGTTGCCCTGCTGGCTACGCCCGAGTTCGTCGCCGTGGGAGATCATCGGTGTGCCTTGGGAGAGCAGCAGCGTGGCCAGGAAATTGCGCTGTTGCTTGGCTCGCAGGCTGCGGATTTGCGGGTCGTAGGTCGGCCCCTCGGCTCCGCAGTTGAACGACAGGTTGTTGTCGTTCCCGTCGCGATTGTCTTCGCCGTTTGCCTCGTTGTGCTTCTCGGAATAGGAGACCAGGTCGGCGAGCGTGAAGCCATCGTGACACGTCACGAAGTTGATGCTCATGTACGGGTTGCGTCCGTCGTTCTCGTAGATGTCGCTGCTGCCGGTCAGGCGATAGGCGAGCTCGGAGGCGGTGCCGCCGTCTCCACGCCAGAACGCCCGCATCGAGTCGCGATAGCGTCCGTTCCATTCGGCCCAACGAATGGGAAAGTTGCCGACTTGATAGCCACCGGGGCCGACGTCCCAGGGTTCGGCGATCATCTTGATTTGGCTGAGCGTTGGATCTTGATGGATCAACATGAAGAAGCTCGAAAGCTGATCGACTTCATGGAGAGAGCGAGCGAGCGTTGACGCGAGATCGAAGCGAAAGCCATCGACGTGCATGTCGAGCACCCAATAGCGCAGCGAGTCCATCATCAGCTGCAGTGTCTGCGGATGACGCACGTTGAGCGTATTGCCGGTGCCGGTGTAATCCATGTAATAGCGAGGATCGTCGCCGACCAACCGGTAGTAACTCGGGTTGTCGATGCCCCGGAAGGACATGGTCGGTCCCAGATGGTTGCCCTCTGCGCTGTGGTTGTAGACCACGTCGAGAATCACCTCGATGCCGGCGGCGTGCATGCTACGAACCAGTTCCTTGAACTGCGTGACCTCGGCTCCGAGCTCCGCTCCCGAGCGAAAGCGCGGGTCGGGTGCGAAGAAGCCAATCGTGTTGTAGCCCCAATAATTACGCAGACCTTTGTCGAGTAAGAATTGGTCGTCCACGAACGCATGCACCGGCATCAGTTCGATGGCCGTGATGCCGAGTTCCTTCAAATGGCGGATGATCGCCGGGTGGCACATGCCGAGGTACGTTCCGCGCAGTTCCTCCGGCACCTCCGGATGCTGAATCGTGAGGCCCCGGATGTGCGCCTCGTAGATGATCAGTTCGTGAAACGGCAAATTCGGATGAGCTTCGTTTCCCCAGTCGAAGCGGGGATCGATGATCAACGACAGCGGCGCTCCGATCGCGTCTGCGCTATTGGGCGCCAAATCTTCTTGGCCTTGTTCAGGGTCGTAAGCGAACGAGCCGGCCTTCCAGTCCTGCAGGCCCGCAAGCGCCTTGGCATAGGGGTCGATCAACCTCACGTGCGGATTGAAACGCAGGCCCTTTTCCGGCTCGTAAGGTCCGTGCACCCGGTACGCGTAACGCTGCCCCGGGCTGATGCCGGCTAGGTAGCAATGCCAGACGAAACCGGTGCGTCGCCTGAGCGGAACGCGCGTCTCATTGCCCGAGTCGTCGATCAGGCACAGATCGACGGCGGTCGCCCGCTCCGAAAAGACCGAAAAATTCACACCCCGCCCATCCCATGTTGCCCCCAGTGGATACGGATTACCCGGCTTCTCGTTCACTTCGCTGCCTCGATTGGATGGAGATGGACGCTCACGCCGTCAGATGCCGCTCGCACGCGCACCACGGCCGATCAGAAGGGACTTCCGCCGGAGAAGGCACTCACGCTGCCCCCAGTGCCGAACGAACCATTGGCGGGAGCAGAGCCTCCGACGCCGAATGCATCCCTGCCTGCACTGCCGTTGCCGCCTGTTCCAAAAACGCTGGCACTTCCCGCGGCACTGTTGAATGCCCCGCCACCGAGCTCGGGAGCGGTTCCGGGGCTCGCTCCGCCAGTGTTCTGATTCCCAGCCTGCCCGGCGCTCGCTGGCGATCCGGCTTCGCTCACGACCGGAGCGCCGGGGCCCGTCGGGGAGCCGATAGGAGGACCGTGATCGGTGTCGGCACCACAGGCCAACGCGCAGCGCGCAAGCGTGGCATACAGCGCCAGGCGCACGCATCGCTGAAGTACAAAGTGTCTCATCGAGCTACCTTTCGACGCGCTCAGTGCGAGCGCCGTGTCGATGGCCCGGGAGTCTGCAAAATCGATACCGCGCTCGGCGGTAATTTCAGCGGTTGCCCAAACGGCCTTCGACGATCGCGGCGTTGGCGGTCATCGCCATCACGCGACCGGAATCGGCGATCATGCTGACGAAGGGCGCATCCCAAGTTCGGTCGGACCAAGCGGGGCGCCATGCCTCGGCTAGACGCGGATCCCGTGTCCAAAGCGTACCGAGGCTGGCGACCCACTCGCGATCCAGCACATCCAGCGCGCTAGCGGAAAGGTCGGGGGCACCGGGTACGATGGACACGGTGGTGAGATCACCCTCGACGCGCAAAGCGGTGCCGTCGCTGCCGACGACCAAACCGAGGCTGCGCTCGACACTGCTCGCGCCATTCACGAACGCACGAGTCGCCGGCGTCGGCAGGAAGTGCAGCTCCCATTCCAAGGGTGAATAGAGCGCGGCGAACGCGCCGCCCTGGACCAACCGACCACACACCAACCAGCGGGTGTCGTCGAAGCGGAGCACGGACGCCACATTCTGTACGCGCTCCATCGGGAACGGCTTGAGCCAGCGGCGGCCTGACATGGCCAATAGCGCCGGGGGTAAACCCGGTCGGCGTCCTACGGCCACGATCAAGTCGTCGAAGATCCCGCTCGCATCTTGAAGCTCGATGCTCGGATCCGGCACGTTCACCAGTTCGCGCAGGCCATCGGAGCCGAACACCGCCAACGCCCCGCCGGAACCCCCGATCAAGAATCCGCCCGCTTCATGGCGGCGCGCGAAGCTCATACCGCGCGGGATGCGAGCCAAAATGTTCTTGGCGCCGAGCCATGAATCGCCGTTCCAAAACAGCGGTCCGCGCGGGGTCAGCGCAAAGCAGCGCCCGTCGGTGTCCCATGCGGCGCTTTGAATGACCAAATCGTCGTGCGGTCGATGTTTGACGATCCAACTCCAGCCGGCCACGTCCGACGGAGGGGAGGTGCTCTGAATCGTGCGTAAGAGTCGCCGGCTGGACGTCGGCGGCGCTGGGCGATCGCTCAGCCAGGGGATGATCGCGTTGATCAACGCCTCGGCGGTTTGGGGGCGATGCTCTACCGACGAGGCCGTGCCCCAGGCCAAGGCAGCGTCGAGCGCGCGGCAAGCGTCGGGCCGCTCACGCAGCTCGGGGGCGAGCACCTTGCAATCGAGCACGCTTTTGCGCTCTTTTGCGCGCATCTGCTCGTATGCCTCGTAAGGGGTCGTTGCGTCGAAATAGTGGGTCCCCGTGAACACGTAGAACGCGATGCAGGCGAGCGCAAATACGTCCGTTTCGGGACCCACGCCGGCGTCGAGTGCCTGCTCGGGAGCGGCGTAGCCGACGGTGCCGAAACCCACGCCGGCGAAGGTGTGGCCCAATCCCTCCGGTCGCGCCAAGCCAAAGTCCGAGATCTTGAAGATCTCGGTTTCACCGAAGCCGCAACAGAGGACATTTCCGGGCGTCAGATCCCGATGGATCACCCCGACGCTGTGGATCTCCGAGATGCCGCTGGCCAGACAGCGCAAGGCATGCGTCGCACGCACCGAATCGAAGGCGTAGCCAGTCTTGGCGATCGAGTACGTGACGCGATCTTCGAGCGTCGTGCCTTCGATGCCGCCGTGCACGTACTCGATGGCGATCCACGGAGTGGGCGGGTAACCGAAGTAGCTGGTGATGCCGGTGTCGACGAAGCGTACGACGAACGGACAAGGCGGGACGCGCTCGTTCAGGCGCCCAAGGGCGATCGCCTCTTTTTGTGCGACCAACTCGGGGGAGATGTCGGTCGAGCCAAACGCGCGCCGAACCACCTTGACGACGACCGGTGACGCGCCCTCGGGTGCTTCACGGCGAGCCAAGTAGGCTGCTCCCATTCCGCCTTCGCCCACCTGCTGCTCGAGCACGTAGCGAACCCCCCGTTGCACGTCTGAGTCGATGTAGCGCCCACTGATCGTATGGGGCGAGATGGACATCGGGGGCTCGCTCACTGTACCCATTTCTGCGCCGACTTTCGCGGCCTGTCCACGGCAAAGATTCGGCAGCGCTTTCGTGACGAGC
>Ga0134124_10000871_pt1 | contig 24216 bp, 21 predicted proteins | sample KB304_FD_96880 | JGI IMG/M metagenome (GOLD analysis project Ga0134124, IMG submission 96880) | Terrestrial soil microbial communities without Nitrogen fertilizer from Kellogg Biological Station, Michigan, USA - KB3-0-4 | ecosystem: Environmental > Terrestrial > Soil > Unclassified ... | reverse complement strand
TCCCGGCGCGCGCCGTCGTGATCGCTACCGGTGCGAAATACCGAAAACTGGCCGTCGAGAATCTTTCACGGTTTGAAGGTGTTGGAGTCTATTACGGTGCAACGTTTATCGAGGCTCAGCTATGCAAGGACGAGGAGGTCATCGTCGTTGGCGGTGGAAATTCGGCCGGTCAAGCGGCAGTGTTTTTGGCTGAAAGCGCAAAACATGTTTTCGTGGTGGTCAGATCAGACGGGTTGGCAGACACTATGTCGCGCTATCTGATTCGGCGGATCGAGGAAACTCCGAACATCACGGTCCTTCCACATACTGAAATTGTCGCGCTCGATGGCACCGAACACCTTGGGGGTGTGAGTTGGCGGAACGGGCAGAGCGGCAAGACCATCGAGAAGAGCATTGCTCATCTATTCGTAATGACGGGAGCTATTCCGAACACCACGTGGCTTGAGGGCTGTGTCGTGCTGGATGCAAAAGGATTCATCAAGACCGGTTTTGATCTTTCCGCGGATGAGCTGCGTGCCGCGAACTGGCCACTCGCGCGCCGGCCGTACCTGCTCGAAACCAGTCTGCCGGGTGTGTTCGCCGCCGGTGATGTGCGCGGCGGGAACGTCAAGCGTGTTGCCTCGGCAGTAGGCGAAGGTTCAATCGCGATTCCCTTGGTCCATCAACTTCTTCGCGAATAACCTGTGCCCAGGTTGAGCAGGGCTGGCGATCAAATCACGCAGCGTCGGGCAGGCTCGGGTCAAGCACCAACGTCGATGTCGGCCATATTTTCATCGGGCGGCAAGACGAAGAGCGAGTCGTCGGGAACGCCGAAGAGTCCGCGCTTACGCATTGAAATCGCCACACCGGACTTGGAACAACTTCGGAACATTTAGGGGAGAAGATTGGCGTCCCAGAGGAACCCTAAGCGACGGCTGGACAGCAACTTGTGATTTTGAACTTCAAGGCTGTTAACCGAAATGTTGGAGGTTCGAATCCTCCCCGGGGAGCCAACTCCCTTTTCATGCAGTGAGTTGCGAACATTTTCAGGAAACTCTGTCCTCTCGCGATGAAATGTCAGGTGCACGAATCGCGATTAATCTCGATCAATGAAGACGAAGGAAAATCAACTAGGGCAGGTGTCTCTGAGGTCGATCAGATCAATCGCGGTAAACCGCGGTCAATCGCGCTCAAACCAAGTATTCGGCTCGAAACCGAATGCTCGCCAATTAGCAGGTGGGTAGGGGGAAGCGCCTGCCTCTCAAGCAGGGGCTTTGCAGAAGATCGGCGTCATAGAAACGTAATAACGTTCATGCGCTCGTAAGTTTCTGCCGCTTTTTCGAGCGGATACGTTAGACCTGCGGGCTATCAGCCGCCGAGTTGAGAAAAGGCCCCAGCTCCGCCGTCGATGGCGAAGTCTGCCCTATTGAAACCGATGTAAAGCACTGACGAATGCTGGGGAACGCTACGACCAACAGCGAACTGTCGATTCACGATCCGATTCGTTAGGAAGGTGGGATGCCATGCGAGGCGCATCGTGCCACACTGTTCGTTGGTGAGCCCGTGAAGCACGAGTTAATTCCCAGGTTTCCTGGGCGGGCTGGCAGAAACCGAATTTCAAAAGAGATCCGAGATTTGATTTTCCGGATGGTCGCCGAAAATCCGACGTGGGGAGCACCTCGGATTCATGGTGAACTTATCATGCCCGGCTTCGACGCTTCCGAGCGAACCATCTCTCGTTGGATCCGCAAAGCGCCGCGAGATCCCGAGCCTTCGAAACGCTGGCTTGCGTTCTTGCGCAACCATCGAGAAGCCATTGCGGCGATGGACTTCTTCACCGTGCCAACAATCACCTTCGGTGTGCTCTGCTGCTTTTTTGTCATCGGCCACGACCGTCGGCGCATTCTGCATTTCAACGTCACGCGGCACCCGACGAGCCTGTGGGTTGTTCAGCAGCGTCCTTGGCAGAATGGCGTTGCCGAGCGCTGGGTTCAGAGTTGCCGCCGCGACTTGCTAGACCACGTGATTCCTTTGAACGAGAGGCACCTCATGCGGCTGCTTTCCGATTATGTCCGCTATTATCATGAGGATCGCACGCATCTTGGACTCGGGAAGGAAACGCCGTTCGGCAGACCTCACTCCCATGGTTCAGGCCTTGTTCTTTCTCGTGCGCGACCTGGGGGCTGCATCATCGTTACGATCGAGTTGCTTAATCCGCACCGATGTAGCGTCGTCCAAAGAACGAGGTTCCTCCATCCTGTATATATGTATATGTATATATGTATATGTGCGCAGCTCGTGCGGGCGTTCCCCGCAGGAGAGAATTTCGCGCCCTGAGGGTCCCATCCAAGTCTTCTCTTCAGCTGTCGTGCTAGCCAATCGCCCGATTTCCGGTGCGAATAGAGTTTTGGCGAGGCACACCGGCTTCGGGTCAGCTCGTTGTAGACTCAAGACATGGCTGAAGCCGGTGTCTTGGAACGCAAGACCGTCGTGCTCCGTGGACGAAGGCTCGAATATTTCACCATCGCCTGGAATGCTTTGGAAGGCCTGGTGGCGGTCGTCGCAGGCGCAATCGCCGGAAGCATTTCGCTCGTAGGTTTTGGAATCGACAGCTTCATCGAAGTGACGTCCGGGTCCGCCTTGCTGTGGAGGATGTCTGTTGACGCAGAAGTACACCGCCGAGAACTAAACGAAAAGCGGGCCCTGAGGATTGTAGGCACATGTTTTCTTCTACTGGCGGCCTACATTGCCTATGAATCTGCGATCGACTTGTGGTCTCGTCATGCTCCCGAACACAGCATCCCAGGAATAATTCTGGCGTGTGTCTCCTTGATCGTCATGCCGTTGCTCTCGCGAGCTAAGCGAAAGGTGGGGAGCGCTCTTGGCAGCGCCGCGATGCACGCGGACGCCAAACAAACAGAGTTTTGCACGTACTTGTCTGCCATCCTACTGGCCGGGTTGTTGCTCAACGCGCTTTTCGGTCTGTGGTGGGCCGACCCTGTCGCGGGACTCATCATGGTCCCGATCATTGCGAAAGAAGGGATCGAAGGATTGCAGGGCAGGGCCTGCGACGAATGCTCCGCATAGTGACGTAAGTTATTTCGCCGGAAGGACGGATTCCACCGTCAGGGTTTCGCCTTTCAACGCGCCCTTCACGGTGACTTTTTGCGCGGCGTATTTGTCGAGCTCCGTTTCCTGGCCTTCAAGGGTGTACACAGACTTGCCCGCTAGGAGCGCGTACTTGGTTCCCTGCTTAACGCAGTAACGCAAGCATTCCGCTGTGGGCTTGTCCTTCATCATGTGCGTCGAGCCGCACATCGCATCGCTTACGACACCCGTCACCGTTTTCTGTTCGCCGGACGCTTGCGCAAGACTGGTGAGCGGGACGAGCGCTGCCGCTGCCAGTATGGGAATCACCTTCACCGAGAACATCGTTTTCATCGTACTTTCTCCTGGGGACGGTCCGAAATCACTTCAAGAGTCTTAGCCTTCCGCCTGCGGTTCTTTTGGCTGCAAGGTGCCGTGACGCAGCGCGCGTTCCTTCATCAGCGCGAAAAACACCGGCACCAGAATCAGGACATGAATCGTGGATGTGATCATGCCGCCCACAATCGGCGCTGCGATCGGCTTCATCACGTCGGAGCCGACTCCGGTTTCCCACAGGATGGGAATGAGGCTCGCGAGCACGACAGACACGGTCATCAGCTTCGGGCGCAAGCGATGCACTGCACCTTCGATGGCTGCTTCTTCGATGTCCTCGTGCTTCAGCGGCTTCCCTGATGCGAGTCTTCGGTCCAGCGCCTCATGCAGATAGACAACCATCACCACGCCTGTCTCGACGGCGATTCCGAATAACGCGATGTAGCCGACCCACACGGCCACGCTGAAGTTGTAACCGAGCACCTTCTGCAGGATCAGTCCACCTGTGAGCGCGTAAATCGTAGGAAAGATGAGCACCGCGGATTCCGCGACGGAGTGAAAGACCATGTAGAGGAGCACGAAGATGACGAAGAACACGACGGGAAGAATAATCTTGAGCCGCTCTTTGGCCCGTTGTTCGAATTCGTATTCTCCAGCCCACTTGTACGTGTGCCCTGGCTGCAAGTGAAGTTTTTGGCGGAAGAGGTCGTTCGCCGCTTTCACGAATCCGCCGTAGTCTTTGGAATTGAGGTCAATATAGACGTAACCAGTCAACGCTCCGTCTTCGTCGCGGATCATCGCCGGGCCGCGGGAGAACGAAATGCGCGCGACTTGTTCGATGGGAATCTGCGCGCCGGCGGGTGTGGCAATCAGAACCCGGCGCAGCTCCTCAGCGTTATCGCGGAAATCGCGGTTGTAGCGGACGTTAACGGGATATCGTTCGCGGCCTTCGATGTTTTCGGAGACCATTTCCCCGCCGATGCCCGAACTGACCGCTTGCTGTACATCGGCGATCGTCAGACCGTAGCGGGCGGCTTCGAGCCGATTGACCTCGATGTTGATGTAGAAACCTTGCGACACGCGTTCCGCAAAGATGGAGCGAACCTGCGGAAGTGAGGAGAGTACCTGCTGGATTTGCGCGCCGGTCTGTTGAATGCCTTCCAGCGTCGGCCCCTGAATCTTCAATCCAAGCGGCGTCTTGATTCCTGTCAGCTCCATGTCGAGGCGATTCTCAACGGGCATGGTCCAGGTGTTCGAGAGACCCGGAAACTGGAGTTTGGTGTCCATCTCCTGAATGAGCTTTTCGTAGGTCATCCCCGGACGCCACTGCTCTCGCGGCTTGAGCATGATGGTCGTGTCGTACATGTCGAGCGGCGCATTATCCGTGGCGCTGTCGGAGCGTCCGATGGTACCGAAGACCGTCTCGACTTCTGGAAAGGTTCGAATGATGCGGTCCTGCTCTTGGAGCAACTGCGAGGCTTGCGTTATGGCAATGCCGGGAAGCGCCGTCGGCATGTAGAGCGAGGAGCCTTCAAACAGTGGCGGCATGAATTGGCTGCCGATTTTCAGAGCGAGCGGTAGAGTCACGAGCAAGAACAGCAAGTTAAGCAGCAAGGTGGTCTTGCGGTAGCGCAGACAGAGCCGCAACACGGGCAAATAGATGGCCTGCGTGACGCGGGACATGGGGTTCTTCGATTCCGGCCGGAGCTTCCCGCGAATGAAGAGAATCATCAGCACCGGGACCAGGCTGACAGCCAAAACGGAAGAAAAGCCCACGGCCAGCGTTTTCGTCCAGGCGAGCGGGTGGAACATTCTTCCTTCCTGCGCTTCGAGCAAGAACACGGGTAGGAAGGAAACGACAATGATGATCAGTGAAAAAAAGATGGCGGGGCCCACTTGTTTGGCAGAACTGAGAAGGATGCGCCGACGTTCCTGCGCAGACACACCTTCGGTTTCAGCGGATGGATGTTCGGAAAGCTGCCGATAACCGTTTTCGACCATGACGATGGCCGCGTCTACGAGGACTCCGATGGCTAGCGCCAGTCCACCGAGAGACATGATGTTCGAGCTGACGTGGAGGTAGTGCATCGGGATGAACGACGCAACGACGGCGATTGGCAATGTGAGGATCGGAATCAGCGCGGAACGAAAATGAAACAGAAAGAGGATAATGACGACGCTGACGATGATCGCTTCTTCGAGCAAATCGCGTTGCAAGGTTTCAATGGAGGCATGAATCAAACCGGAGCGGTCGTAACCGGAGAGGACTTCGACTCCGAGGGGCAGCGAGGATTTGGTTTCGGCTAGTTTTTTCTTTACGCCATCAATGACGGTCAGGGCATTCATGCCGTCGCGCATGACAACGATGCCTGCAACGGTTTCCCCTTCGCCCTGCCACTCTGCGACGCCTTCGCGGATGTCCGGTCCGAAGCTGACCGTGCCGAGATCGCGGACGAGGACAGGCGTTCCGTTCTTCGTGGCGACGGGAACAGCCTCCAAATCGTTCAGCGAACGCAGGTAGCCGAGGCCGCGGATCATGTACTGCGCGCCGCCCATTTCGAGCAAACGTCCGCCGACTTCGTTTGTGCTGGCTCGCACCTTCTCAATCACAGTTGCGAGCGGGATGTTGTAGGCGCGCAGCTTGTTCGGATCGAGATTGACCTGGTACTGCTTGACGAACCCGCCGATGGTCGCGACTTCCGCGACACCGGGAACGGTTTCGAGCTGATACCGCAAGTACCAGTCTTGGATGCTGCGCAATTCGGCGAGACTGCGCTGGTGGCTGCGATCCACAACCACGTACTCGTATACCCACCCTGCTCCCGTTGCGTCCGGTCCAATGACGGGATGAACTCCGGCAGGAAGACGCCCCGTGATTTGCTGCATGTATTCGAGGACGCGCGAGCGCGCCCAATAGAGATCGGTTCCGTCTTCGAAGACGACGAAAACGTAAGAGTCACCGAACATCGTTTGCGCCCGCACCGCCTTGACGTGAGGCGCCGCGAGAAGCTTGGTGACCATCGGATAGGTAACCTGATCTTCGATGAGGCTGGGAGGCTGCCCCGCCCATGGCGTGTGCACGATGACTTGGACGTCGGAGATGTCCGGCAAGGCATCAAGCGGGATGCGCCGCAAAGACCAAATTCCAGCGAGCACCAGCAGCAGCGTTCCCGTGAACACCAGAAAACGGTTTTGCGCGCACCAATCAATCCAACGAGAGATCACGTTACATTCCTCCCGTGGCGTTCACGCTGAGTTGTTTGCTGGCGACGACTTGGCCCTTCTTCTTTGCAAGAATTGTAACTTGCCAGGTTCCTCCGCTGTCTAGTTGCCCCATACCCTCATAGAGTCCGTTGCCTTTTTCGGCGAGAGAAACCTGCGTGCGCATCGCGGCCATGCCCATTGCCGGCATGGCGGGCATGGAAAAGGTCACGGAAACTTCCGCACCAGAGAGCGGTGCACCGGTTGCATCGGTGAGCTTCACACGAAAGGTATTGCTGCCCTTTCGGGGAGGATCGGGTTCGGTTGTGAGTTCCGGTTTTGCCTGTGGAGCGTTCATCGCTCCTGCCGCTCCAGCGCCGGGCGGCGGAGGAACAAAGGTCCCGAGTGCCGCCTGGAGTTGGCTTTCCGAGTCGATCAGGAAGTTGGCGGACGTGACGATCTCCTCGCCCGCTTTCACTCCTTTTAAAACGATGAAGTCATCTCCTGCTCGCGAGCCGAGCTGCACCTCGCGTGGTTCGATGTAGCCGTCCTCTCGGCTGACGAAAACAATCTGTCGCGTTCCCGATTGCAAAACACCGGTAGCAGGAATAACCAACTGCTTTCCCATAGCGACCTTCAATGCAACGTTGACGAACATCCCCGGAGTCAATTTCAAACCAGGATTGGAAAATACAAGCCTGGCTCGCGCGGTGCGCGTCATCATGTCCACCTGCGGGTAGATGAAGTTCACTCGACCTTCAAAGACGCGGCCCGGATAAGAATCGACCGTGAGTGAGGCGCGGTCGCCGACTTTGATTCTTCCCAAATCGTTTTGAAACACTTCGGCCAAGACCCACACCGTAGAAAGATCGGCGACGGAATAAAGCCGCGTCTCTGGCTGGACGGTGAGATTCGGAAGGGCGTTGCGTTCGGTGATGTAGCCAGAAACCGGAGAATCGACCTGGAGTTCCTGCTGGACTTCACCCGTGGATTCGAGGCGCGCGATTTCGCGCTGTGGGACACCCCATTGTTTCAGCCGTTCACTTGCGGCGGCTAGGAGCGAAGCAGCCCCGTCGGTCACACCGGACACGGTGCTTTGCGCTACGCGCTGCTGATTTCGCTTCGCCACCAGGTACTCACGCTCGGTAGCGACGAGATCCGGGCTGTAGATGGTGAAAAGCGGCTGGCCTTTGCGAAGGTATTGATAGGTGGCGTCCGCGAAGACTTTCTGGATGTAGCCGGAGTAGCGCACCTGTACGGTGGAGAGGCGTGTTTCATCAATCGCGACGTTACCGGTGACGTGGATCTCGTCTTCGACAATTCTGCTTTCCACCCGGCCGGTTCTGACGCCGATGCTCTGTAGACGTTCCGGCGAAAGCTGCACGGGGACGAGCGCTGCTTCGCGCGGTGCCATCGCGGGACCGTCCCATCCGTTGGGAGAACTCTGGGCCGATTCGGTCGAAGCCGGTGGCATCGCAGCCTCCGTCTTTGGGTGCTGCTTTTCGCGCCACCACAATCCGCCAAGAACAGCGAGGAGAGCGAGATTGCCCACCAGGGCCAATAGAAACGCGTTTCGATAATTTCGCATGTTCATTTTCCTTTTCTAGCGAAGCGACAATCCCGTTATCTGTTCGAGCCGCGCAATTGAGGTCTCGTATTCGGCGACGTTCTGCCAATACTCTTCGTCGAGGCGGAGCACGTCGAGAAACGCAGCAAGCAAAGCCTGAAAATCCTGTTTGTTCGATTGGTACGTGGCCAAGGCAGATTGAAATTCCGACCGCGACTGAGGCGAGAGTCCCTCACGGTGAATCTTGAGAAGTTGGGAGGTCTGTTGCGCTAGCACGTACTGCGCGCGCAATTCCGCAGCGATTTGCTGCGACTGCGCCTGAAGTTCGCTTCCTGCGCGAAGCTTCTCCGCTTCCGCTTGCGCGAGTTCGGGACGTTGTTTGCGTCCTTTATAGATCGGCACGCGCACCCCGACACTCAGCATGTAGTAGGCGCGAAACTGCGTTGGGTCGGTGCGTTGCCACATATATTGCACGTTGAAGTCGGGGTAGAAATCCTTGCGCGCCAGGTGGACTTGAAGGGACTGCCTTTCGATCATCTTCTTTGCGCTCGCGATTTTTGGATTCTGGACTTCGGCCGCAGCCAGAAGTTCGGCGTAGGTCTGCACGAGAGGCGTTTCGACGAGATCGGTGGGTTGGACGTCTGGCGAATCCTGCGGGCGGTTGACGAGCTGTTTGATTTGGGCTTCGAGCTTGCCCACTTCCAGGTAGTGCATCGCGATCTCACGAAGCAGTTTCGTCTGTTGCAGTTGGGCTTGTAGCAAGTCTTGCTGTGAACCCATGCCCGACCGGTAGCGGGCGTCTGCGGCTTCTTGCACCTGCTTGAGCAGTTCGCCGTCCTGTTCGAGGATCGCAAGCGTCTTGGAGAGGTACGCCAGTTGGAAATACGCCGCCTTGAGTTCCGCGAGAACACAGCGGCGCACGGACTCGATCTGCTGCTGCGAAACGTCTGCGTCGCGCTTCGCAATCTCACCTTTCAAGCGCAACTTGCCGGGATACGGAATGTCTTGTGAGACTCCCAAGCCGATGTACGCAAATTCACTGTTTGTGTAGCCAGCAAACGGACGCGGGCTGCCGACGCTGAAGTGCTGCAGACTGAATTGCGGGTCGGGAAGCGTCGAGACCTGTGTCGGCACTTGCTTTGCTGCTTCCCAGCCATGCCGCGCGGCTTCGATCTGCGGATTGTTCTTTTCCGCTTCCGCGAGCAAGTCGGAAAGCGGAGTTGCTGCTCCCGCGTGCGAGTATGTCGGCTCTTGGGCAAAAGCATGTCCACCCAACGCACCAATTAACAAAAGCACAGAAATACTTCGACTTAGAGCTGCGCGCGACAAACGCACAGCGAAGTTCCTTCGCGCTATCGAAAACATCTTTCTCTCCCGAACGTGGACAACGAAACCGTGGATTGTCGGCGAGTCACCCGTGAAGGTTCAGCCGAAACAAATCGACGGGTTAAAGGAACAGTAGAGACGCAACAAGAGACAGGACGGTGCGCTACCGCACCGCGGAGCAGAGGATCAGATCAAGAGGGAAGAATGAAGCGTGTACAGCTCCGGAGGAGAATGCTGCGAAGCCTCGAAGTCCAAGCGAGAAACTTCAGCGTAAGGCGTCGCCTGCGGCGAAGCAAGAACATCGGTCACAACCATCACCGGCGCATGGAGCGTTCCATGAGCAACTGGCAATATGCTTGGCGATTGAGAGGAAACCATGCCCTTGCAGCAATCGTGACTCTGGTTCGACGGATCGCAGGGCATGGAACCGCAGCACTGCATACTCTGCTCATCCTGCGCCATCGCGGACGCGCAGTCCGCAAATTGCAGGCCCAACAAGGCGACCAACGCCACAACGATGAACAGTCTATTGCGCATTGCCCTATTTCGACTCTAGGCAGATTAGACGCGCGAGTCAACGAAAGGATACGGTGTGCCGACTACCCACCCGGGACCCAATCTACCGTCCTTCTCCCCAAAATGGGTTATGGCACGCCGCTTCAGGGGCGGCCGTCGTAACCTCCGTATCCCAGAGGCGATTCGCTGCGTATGTATAGATATGGATCATTCACACGATATCGAAGCCCATGGTCCCTTCGATGCACGCTATCAGGCATACCTTGAAACTATCACTCAACTCCGACCGCGGCTGCACCGGTACTGCTCGCGCATGACAGGATCGGTGATGGACGGCGAAGATGTCGTTCAAGATGCATTATTCGAGGCTTATCGGAAGCTGGACCAGTACGATGACAGCCGTCCTCTTGGTCCGTGGCTGTTCGGGATTGCGCACAATCGCTGCATCGATTTCCTGCGGAGGCGAGGTGTCCGCGTTGAGGCCGAAACGACCGCTATGGGTCCCGATTCCGTTATGCCGGCCACTCCTCCAGTCCTCGGTGTCGGTCGAGCAGTGGAACAGCTAGTGATGAGTCTACCTCCCAAGGAACGCGCATGCATTCTGCTCAAGGATGTTTTTGATTACACCCTCGAAGAAATCGCGGAACTCGTCGGCTCCACGATGGGCGGCGTCAAGGCTGCGCTCAACCGGGGCCGATCGAAATTGGCTGCCTCGCCTGAGCCGGTCAAGTCACGCCGCGAAGTGAACGCAGAGCTATCGCGGCTTTTGCATCTCTACGTCGATCGATTTAATAAACGTGATTGGGACGGACTCCGCGAACTGATTAGCGCTGACGCTCAACTGCACGTTGTAGATCACTTTGCCGGGCCCGTCGAGAAAGCGCCATATTTCAAGAACTATGAACGCCAGACAGTGCCGTGGCGGCTGGCGGTGGCAGAAGTGGACGGCGAGTTGGTGATCGTTGCGCTGCATGAACACTGCGACGAGTGGAGGCCTGCTTCGGTCGCTCGTCTCGAAGTGATCGATCAGCACATCGTGCGTATCGTGGATTACGCGCATTGTCCGTGGGTTCTTTCAGCAGCCAGCTCCGTTGTCATGGCCCGTCCTTCCTGAGCATTTTGCCAATCGACATATCCTCCACCACTCGAGAGCCGTAATACAGAATGAGAGTGCAATTCCAGGAGAAATGAAAATGAACACGAAAGACGCTATTAAGTTCGCGCTGACCGTTTCGGATCGAGCGGTGCTTAGCGTGGTCGACGAGATGAGCGACGCTGCAACGACGTTTCCGACACCGAATGGCGGGTGTCACCCGCTCTGGGTCCTCGGTCACCTCACACTGGTTGAGGGGATGATCCCGGCGATACTCTTTGGAGAGAAGAATCCCGCGGCAGAATGGCAGCAGTTTTTCGGTGAGAACTCGAAACCAGTCGCCGAAGCCAGCGCGTATCCGCCTTTCACCGAGGTTAGAGAGAAGTATCTGCAATTGCGCGAGCACAATCTGAAGCTTCTTGAGTCTCTGAGCGAAGTGGACCTCGACCAGCCGACGAAAGCGCCACCCAAGGGGCGGGAGTGGGAGTTCGCCACTTACGGGCAGAGCTTCCTCGTGCTGGCCCTGCACCAAACGATGCATCGCAGCAACGTGACCGATGCGCGACGTGCGGCTGGGCGTGCGCTGGCGACATCGGCCCCGAGCTAAGGCTCTGCTAATCCGGAGCTGCTGACGAGCTTAGGCCATGACCTAAGCTCGTCCTTCGTTCTGTTCGAATCACCCGTCGTTACAATTTTGATTGCGTATGTGAATGCCGGTCATCTTTACATGACACCGCGCGAATTGCGTCGCGCCGAGCGCAAGTCAACATGGCCGACGTATCCTCCTCCTCCGATGGATCGTAATAGAGATAGAGAGCGCGGTTGTAACTGCAAGTGACCCAAGAGAGAGGATGAACGTGAAAAACAAAAGATATCAGTATCCTTCGTTGGCACTGCTGATCTGTCTAGCTGTGATCAGCGCGAAGGCTCAGCAAGCCAAATACCCTCCACTTAGCGAGTACATGATGTCGCAAGCCGACGAAGTTGCTTTGGCAAAGAGTGCAGCCCCACAATCTGTCTCGGAACACGCAACGATCAGGGTTTTTACCGCATCGGGTTACCAGACCGTGCATGAGGGGGACAACGGCTTTGTGTGCATGGTCATGCGCGGGTTTACCGGCGCGCCGACTCTCACTCCAATCCAACTCCGTGGTCTTGTCTACGATGCTAAAACCAGGGCACCGATTTGTTTCAATCCTCAGGCGGCGAAAACCGTACTGCCGCACTACGAACTGAGAACCAAGCTTGGAATCGAAGGCAAGACGCCCGACCAAATGGCCGAGGCGATTCAGGCCGCCTATGCAAAAGGCGAAATCCCGAAGCGCGAGGCCGTAAGCTTTGCCTACATGTGGTCGGCGGACCAGGTCCTCGGACCGGTGGGCCACTGGCATCCTCATATGATGGTCTTTGTGCCCTATTACAAGAACGCGATGCTCGGCGACAATGCCGCGGGGAGCCCTCTTCCGGTCGTGTTCGAAGATGTGGGGACTCCCTTTGCAGTCGCGGCAATACCGGTCGATGACAACCTGGCGATCAAGGCGCGTCCATAAGAGAAGCGCAATCTACGCCGAGGAGACGTCGAACTATGGATGATCGCGAACGGCTACAAAAAGACCCGGCCTGCCACCCGGGTCTTTGTGCCATTGATGGAAACTGCGGCGGCGAAGATTTCTGGCGACATCAGTTGAACCGCATCAAAGATAAAGCGGAAGAGCAAGAGGCCAGAGACAACGCGTGAGCTTCGGCTGTTGTCCCTAAACGAGACAGTCATTTTGCAAATGGGCCTCCGAATCGTAATAGGCATTGCAGCTGAAAAGTCGAGTAACTCCAGATATCTCTTGGAAGAACGCTCGCTATTCTCAAAAAGTGGTATCGCGAATTCCATAAAAACGTGGCTCGGCAAGCTGCGATCGATGGCAGACGCGAGCTCAGGCGGACCCTAAGGATCACGGTTTATGAAGAAGGCGCTGAATCCGGCTCGGAATGTCAGAAGAATGTTTCTTTCAAGCTTGCTCGTTGGGTGCTTACTTTCAACAAGCGCATTCACCCAAGCGTTCTCAGCAGCGCCTGAGGGGCCATCGTCCAGCGAGTTGCGGGACGGGCAGGACGATTTCGATTTCAACATAGGGACATGGAAGACACATATCCGCCGCCTCCAGCATCGACTTACGGGCTCCAACGACTGGGTGGATCTGAATGGAACGGTGCGCGTCCGGAAGGTTTGGAGTGGCCGCGCGCAGTTGGAGGAGATCGAGGCCGATGGTTCGAGCGGACATTTCGAAGGCCTCACATTGTTTCTTTACAATCCGCAGGCGCATCAGTAGGGTCAGTACTTTGTCGACAGCGCGGTGGGTGTGGTGAATCAACCTCAGATCGGCGATTCAAGAACGGCCGTGGCGAACTCTTCGACCAGGAATCGTTCAACGGGCGGACTATCTTTGTGCGATTCGTCTGGTCGGACATAACTCCAGATTTCCACCACGTTGAACAATCGTTTTCCGATGACGGCGGCAGAACCTGGGAACCAATTTTTGTCGCGACATTGACGCGCGATGAAGAAACATCGACCGGCGACGAGATGTCCTTACCTCCTGCCTCAAGCGCACGCGATGGCGCGCCCGATTTCGACTTTAATTTCGGCGTGTGGAAGACGCATATCCGGCGCCTGCAAAAGCCACTCACCGGTTCACGCACCTGGCCCAACCACAATGGCACTTCTGTAGTCAGCAAAGTCTGGGGAGGACGCGCGAGCCTTCTCGAACTCGAAGCTAGCGGCCCGGCGGGGCACATCGAAGGCGTTGGATTGCGGCTCTTCAATCCACAATCCCATCAATGGAGCCGGAACTGGGCAAACAGCACAGACCCCGTCATGACAACTCCCATGGTTGGCAGATTTGTCCACGGACAGGGGCAGTTCTACGACCAGGACGAATTCCAGGGAAGAATCATCATGGCTCGCAAGGGCTTTTCCGCCATTACCCCAAACTCGAGCCACTTTGAACAGGCGTTCTCCGACGACGCTGGCAAGACGTGGGAGACAAACTGGATTATGACTTTCACCCGATAGGTCTTACTTCTTCTTCAACCTAATGCTCACGATACGCGACGTCATCTCGGCGGATGCTGGGGGCTCAAGTAGCACAAGACACAAAACAACCATGTTGAAGTGAATGTCTCCCTGAAATGGAAACGTATCAGGGGACCCGCTCCAGCTTTCCAACAATAATTCGGAGATAGTGCCTCACGGCGCTGCAAGCGACCGTAGTCTGCTCTGTAGATAGAGCCGTGTCATGTCCCGAAACTCATCCGCGGCGCTCGACGCGGAGTGGTCGAAAAACGCCTTGTGCGTTGCCACAGCCTTCGCATTGAGCATAACGACGAGAGCGATATCTACAGCCGACTTCTTCGACAGCTTCGGGGTATGGATCATGAGCGTCTTGGCGACGCGCTGTTGCAGCGCGCTGCGGAATTCTTCCCGTTTCACCGACCAATCTTGCCCGGCATCGAGAAGTTTCATAAAAGCAGGTCTACTAAATAGCTCGAAGATCAAGCCCATGAGATCGTCCGCGAGAGCGCGAATCGATAGTCCATTAGCGCGGGCATCAAATCGGTCGAACACATTGTCGATGTTCTCGCGAGCACCTATGAGTATCGTGTCTGCAACGCTTTCCTTGTTCGGAAAGAAGCGGTAAAGCGAGCCGATCTTTGTGCCGGAGCGAGCAGCGATTTCGGCCATCGTCGCGCTTTCGTACCCTTTCTCACCAATGACGGCCGCCGCAGCTTCCAATATTGCGGCCACACGCAACTTGCCATTGGCGCGTTGCGGCATCTGGACAGGGCGGGCTTTTTTAAAACTTGACGTATGCGAGGGTATACTCAAATAATGTTCCTATGCGAGCCTGCCCTCAACTATTAGATGGGTAGGTCGCCCATGTCAATACCTAGGAGCAATATCTATGCAAAATAAACGCATCGCCCTGATCACTGGGGCCAATCAAGGAGTCGGACTTCAGGTGGCAAAGGAACTCGTAGCGAATGGAGTCACTGCGCTGGTCGGATCGCGCGATTTCGAGCGCGGGCAAGCCGCAGCCAAGGAGATTGGGCCCGGCGCCATCGCGATCCAGCTCGACGTGACGGATAAGGCTTCGATCTCCGCCGCGGCGGAGCGCGTCCGCAAGGAGTTTGGCCGGCTGGACCTGCTGGTCAACAACGCGGCTATTTCGAATACGACCAAGCTGCCCGGCATGTCCATCGCGGAGTACGCCAAGTTGACCCGACCGAGCAACGTGTCGCTCGACGAAGTGCGCGCGGTGTGGGAGACCAATGTGTTCGGCGTCCTAGCCGTTTACCAGGCGATGCTGCCATTGCTGCGCGAGTCCTCGGACGCCCGCATCGTCAACGTGTCGAGCGGCGTCGGCTCGCTGACGGATAATGCGAACCCGTCCGTCGCCTACCGCGCGATCTTCGGCCCGGTCTACCCTGCCTCCAAGACGGCCCTCAATGCCATAACGCTGGCCATGATGATCGAGCTGGAGTCGACCGGGATCAAAGTCAACTTGGTCTCCCCGGGCTTCACCAAGACGAACCTCAACGAATATGCAGGGACGGAGTCTTTGGAGAACGGTTCGCGCGAGGTGGTGCGCGTTGCGCTGCTTGGCCCGAACGGTCCGACAGATACGTTCACGCGCTGGGAAAACGCAACGATCCCGTGGTGATGATGGTGTGCTGAAATTACAAAGACCCGGAAAAACCCGAGCCCCACACTAGGGGGATTCGAAGGCGATGTTAGGCCGCTCCCTGCTGCCTCTCCTCCAGTTCAAATGCTCTTTCCAGAATATCTGCGGCAATCGAAAGACCGTTCGTGCTGCGGATTGCTTCCTGCATTGTCCGAACGTTATCCCGGAACGTTGAATCTCCAAGCACCCGCTTGATCGCTGCTACGAAATTCTCTGGGGCCGCCTGGTCCGGGGAGATGACAACGCCCACCTTTTTGTTCGCTATTCTCGCCGCCACACCTGGCTGATCATTGGTTATGGGTAACGCAAGCATAGGCACACCGCTAGAAAGGGATTCAAGGACAGTGTTCAATCCCGCGTGCGTGATACACAGAGAACTACGTCTGAGGATTTCGATTTGGGGCGCGTGACTCACCACCACCACATTCGCAGGGATGTCTCCGAGCTGTTTCGGATCGAGCTGGCCGCCAACCGCAAGGACAAACTGTAGTTCCTTCAATCCGATCGCAGCTTGCGTGATCGAACGAAAAATGTCTATCAATCCATTCTGTAGCGTGCCCATCGAAGCGTAGACGATCGGCTCGCCTGTAAGCTGCTGCCAGGGAAAATCGAAGTCCATCCGGCCGCGACCATCGTGGAATGGCCCGGCATAGTGGAATTGCGGAAAGTCGGGAGCGCAACCTAAATCGAATTCCCTAGGGCACTGGGTAACCCAGGCAAGAGGAGAAAGAGTCGAATGCGGATTATTCCAGTCAACTGAGAGCCCAACCTCTTTTGCATAAGCCTGGGCTACTGCCGTGATAGGTTCCAGAAGTATTCTAGCGCGTCGGATTCCCTCGGTATTTTTGGCCAGAGCATCAGCTCCAGTTTCGTATGGCCAGTCCACGAAACAGATAGGAGTTCGTGCCGTGTAGTCGACGTGAAGAGCATTGGACACATGGACGAATGGCATTCGAAGGTGCATCGGTATCAATTCGACATACGGTTGATACTGATCAAGGACAATTCCATCCACACTAGCCTTGGAGAGGGCATCCGGAAGGGACTCAAATAATGAGGCGGTGTATCCCTTCATCATCGAATTGACGGTAAAGTGCAGGGCATCTTCACCCGACAACTCACTGAGGCGGCGCACGAGCTTACCGAGTGAGCCGGCTGGATATGCCGCCTCCGAACAGGGTACAAATGGTAGGCCCGCAGCCTCAACAAAAGGCGCAACGTCGGCTAGGGACATAAACACTACGTCATGACCGCGTGACTGGAGCTTACGGGCCAATGCTGTCATGGGATTCAGATGTCCAGGTACAGGCAGGCTAAGGAAACCAATTCGCATAATTGCCCTCCGCAAATTCGCATCTCATGTCTGCATGAACAACTCGGGCAGACGTTGATTCGAAAGTACGGCAACGGAGGCGGCAGAGCTTGCCAGAACGTAGCCTATTGTCACAATTGGATCTTGTTTTTTAAATTTTGTGAACTGAGCAGCGAGTTCAAGGCTGTAGGCTGCGACGGTAGGCAGTCGGAGTGACCCCAACAATCTTATGAAATAAGCGGCTCATGTGGGAATGGCTCGAAAAACCGCAATCGAGAGCGATATCAATAAGTGACATCGACGGGTTTCTCAGCAATTCCCGAGCTCGTTCCAGCTTCAAATTGAGCAAGTAATTGTGTGGGCTGGACCCCGTCGCTGCCTTAAACATCCGGACGAAATGGACGCGGCTATAGCCGCTCTCGTTCGCGAGAGCCTGCAGGCTCAGATCACAATTGAAATACCGCATGCGCTCGATTATCCGTCGCAATATGTGTCCAGGCAGAGCGGATGTGAGCCTGGTGTTGGTCTGAGGCTTAGCCTGCCTGCCCAGGAAGAGCGCCCTCACGACTAGGGCCTGCGCAAGGTGTTCCGTGTACAGCTTTTCGGTTGTATACCCCTCGTTCGCATCGGCAACGAGGAGCGTCATGAGTTGCTGCGCAGCGGGGTCCTGGAAGTTTGCCTGCAAACGCAACTCGCCGTCGGGGCGATGCTCCAGCTCTGAATCCAACGCGCTGACCAATGCGGAATCCAAAGCACAGACTACAAGATCGAACTCGGTCTCAGCGCGCATTGCGGGGCACGCGCCAGCGGGTACTAACGAAAGTGATCCCGGTCGCTTAGCGTAAACTTTGCCATTTACCCCACGACCTGCTTCAAAACGAGACGGATACTTAGAACACATTGTGAGGAAGTGCTTGTCCGACGTATGTTTCGGTCCGTCACCTTGGACCCCACTATAAGGCGCGATAGCAACGCCTCTAGCGATCGCATCTCCTGACGCCGCCTGCGACGATAAGCGGGCCAGGAAGGAATCAAACGACTCAGTCACGTTAACTCCCAAAATCAAACTCCTTCGATCGAAGAATATGGGGATTAAGTTTGGCGGCGTGTCCTCCGCCTCTCAACTTTGATGTCGTGTATCACACTCAGGTCACATTCTCCGGCGAACGGCCAAAGCCTCGTCGATAAGAATTCTGACCAGCCAGCTTCGAAACGCGCCTTCATATTCGAAATGCGGCGGATTGCGAGATGCAGCCTGCCGGCAGTTCTGTATTGCAACCAGTGCTTTGTCCTCGTCGCCGAGCAGGCGGCAAGCGATGAAGTTCAGTAATCCGTAACTCCGTAAGAAGCGCTGGCAGAATACTGAGGATTGTTCTTGCTCACATTTCACGAAACTCTTGTTACCTCTTCAGATGGTTTTTCTGTTACGTCATGGAGAGGAATGCGTGGCATTTAGTAGTCGAGCCATTGGTTCAATGCCTGGATCTTATCCATTGTGTAAGGAGGGTAGACATGATCGATGCTTGCATCTGGAGGGGAAATCAATATCGATTTCGCATGCGTCATGCTGTCATATCCATATTTTCCGTTGGCGGGCCCGATTCCTGATTCTCCGACGCCCCCGAAAGGAATGCTGTCAAGGTACACGTGAACATTGGTTTGATTCACGGCTCCGCCTCCGAACGAGAAACCCGCAATAAACTGGTCGATTGCATTCTGGTTTCGGCTAAAGATGTAGCCGGCAAGTGGCCTGGGGCGATCTTTGATTTGCCTTATTGCTTCGTGCAGGCTGGAAAATCTCAGAATCGGTAAGATAGGGCCAAAGATCTCACCCTGCATTACTCGGTCGGTCCAGACGACATGATAGAGAAGCGTTGGCTCGAAGTAGCGCTCGGCCTCGTCATAGTCTCCTCCCACGACTACTTTTCCCTTGTCGACCAGTAGAGCCAGTCGCCTTACCTCACGTGCACTGATGATCCGAGAATAGTCGGGATTCTCTTTTGGATTTTCACCATAGAGTTCAATCACGGCTTTACGGCACTCCGCAACAAACTCATCTGCCACCTTCTCGTGAACATATGCGTAGCCGGGTGAAGTGCACCACTGGCCGCCCCATGCAGTCGCTCCCCACACAATTTTCTTCGCCGCATCCGGCAGGTTCGCAGTTTGATCCACGATGGCTGGGTTCTGTCCTCCTAACTCAAGGAGCACCGGCGTAATATTTTCAGCTGCCGCACGCAGGACAATCTTTCCGACTCGAGCAGAACCCGTGAAGAAGATGAAATCGAAAGGCAGTCGCAACAACTCGGCGATCTCTGTGGGACCTCCAGTAATCGCAACGAGAGCTTCAGGAGCGAAGTATTGCGGAACAAGCTCCATTAGCAGTTTGCCGGTGTGTGGCGAGTCGGAGACTTTCAGAATGCATGTGTTTCCAGCTGCAAGGGCGGTGATGGCAGGACGCAACAAACAGAGCAATGGACCATTGAATGGTCCCATGATGAGCGTAACGCCATAGGGCTCGCGATACACGATCGCTTTGTGTCCCGACTCTGCGAGAAACTTTGGTACGGGTGCCTCGATAGGTTGCATCCAGGACTTGAGAAGACTTTTCGTGACCTTGATTGTTCCGAGCGTCGCAGCGACTTCAAAGACTTTTTCTGACAAGGCGGTCTTGAAATCCCGGCTTAGCGCATCGTAGAACTCGTTGGCATGCTCAGACAGCAGTTGCGCGAGGCGGTCCAGTTGTTCAAGGCGCCATTCAAACGACTTCGTAATGTTGGTGGCGAAATAGGCTTTCTGGCGATTGAATATATCCTCGTGAATATTGGTTTGGTTCGCCGACTGTGTCGGAAGTAATGATGTTTCCATTTTTGTTGTCTCCTTTGCGCGTAGGCGCTATTGGTTGGGACGTTTTCACCGCATTCGTCCTTTCTAGTTGAATCGAGCATAGTTTGAGAGACGGCTGGCTGCTTGCACGAGTGAATCAAGCTGTCATATGAGTGCCACAAATTTAACTGCACTACATAGGCCAGCTTTACGGGAAGATAACGGAAGTAGATCTGACTACTGAAGAATTTGGAACGCGATTACGCCAAATTGCCAGCAAAACAGCACGGCAGCGTAGCCGCCGACTGCTGGTAATCAGCGTAAGAAGAAGATGATGACGATGAAGAACAAATCCGTGAGACCGCCGATGCCAGCCGCACCGAATACCGACGACATTGGGGTATAGGCGGACAGAGAGACTTTGGTGAAAATCGCGACCTTCAACATTAACAATATCAATAAACGTCTCAACAACCTCATCGCCTGGTTAGTTAAAGCTGAACCAGACGTTGTTAGCCTTCAGGAACTGAAAGCGGAGCAGAGGGCCTTTCCCGCAGACGCCCTTCGAACTCTTGGGTACGAAGCAGTCTGGCAAGGTGAACGCTCCTGGAATGGAGTTGCTATCCTCGCTCGAAATCACACTCCAGTGCTCACCCGGATGAGCTTGCCCGGAAATCCGCAAGACCACCAAGCACGCTACATTGAGGCCGCTGTTCAGGGAGTTTTGGTCACTTCGATTTACCTGCCCAACGGGAATCCTCAACCGGGGCCAAAATTCGACTACAAGTTGGCCTGGTTTGGGCGGCTCCTTATCCATGCTCGCGATCTCATGGCGAGCGGTGCGCCTGTGGTGTTAGCTGGCGACTACAATGTCGTGCCGACTCCGAAGGACATCTATCCGACCCGATCACTAGATAACAACGCGCTGATCCAGCCCGAGAGCCGTGAAGCGTTTGCGCGTTTAGTCGGGCAAGGCTGGACCGACGGGCTCCGAAAACTGCATCCGGACGGACCACTCTGGACATTCTGGGATTACAAATATGAACGTTGGCCGAAGGACAAAGGCATGCGGCTTGATCACTTTCTGCTCTCGCCGAAGGCCTCAGAACGTCTTGTGGGCGGTGGAGTAGACAGATGGGCGCGCGGAGAGGCAAACGCTAGCGACCACGCGCCGACCTGGATAACACTCGATCTCTAGCGATACCGCAATTGTTGCTGCGAATCGTATCTTGGGGCGGTATTGATTTTCTCCCTGTTGTCGCCCACCACTTTTGCCGATCCCTCAGTCAAAGGTATCGAAGCGCGGAACGTTTCCGACTATCATCCGTCGAGAAGGGAGAAAGTATATGTCTAGGCTCAGCTGGAAACTTTTGACCAAGAAACGCGTTAGCTCTACACAAGGCCTTCCGCCAGGCAAAGAAGATCTCGCTTGGGTTACCAATACGGTCACGCTCATTTACGGCGAACGCGACGCCATCCTCGTCGATACGTTTCTGTCTGTCCAGCATTCGAAGAGCTGGTCGCTTGGATCGCCGAGAGCGGCAAAAATCTAACAACCATTTACATCACCCATGCCCACGGTGACCATTTCTTAGGTCTGAAGTTCCTGCTCGACAGGTTCCCCAACGCAAGGGCGTTTGCCACCGCTTCTGTTGTTGCGGCGATGCAAAACCAGATGAAGCCGGAATTCATAAGGTCCTTTTGGGAGCCGCGTTTCCCTGGTCAAGTTCCTTCGCAGTTGGCAGTGCCGGAGGTCCTTGAAGGAGATTCGTTGTCTCTTGAGGGAGAAGAACTGAACGTAGTAGAGCTTGGCCATACCGACACTCAGCACACAACCGCGCTGCATGTTCCCTCTATTGGACTGCTGATGTCTGGGGATGCCGTCTATAACAACACGCACCTCTATCTCGCGGAGTGCGATGAAAAGGCCAGCGTCGAGTGGCTGCGTGCGCTGGATAAGATCGAGGCCCTTCATCCGAAAGCAGTCGTAGCTGGTCATGGTGTTCTTAACCCCGACAGCTCTCCTCGACACATCGAGGAAACCCGGAGATACCTCCATGACTTCAACGCGAGCTCTGCGAGCACATCGACGGCGCTAGACCTCTACGAGAAGATGCTGACATTGCATCCAAACCGCGTTAATCCAGGTTCGCTCTGGGCAACGGTAAAAACTGTGAAACCGTCGTGACTTTGGACGTACCAGACAGCCTGAGCATGCGTGAAGTCACGCATTGTCTCGCGCGGCAGGTTTGCCTCATCATCTTTCGGTGAACAACGCTACTGCACAATCGCAAAGCTTTTGGCGTCCTCTTCGCATTCCTCTTTTTCGGAATCTTCTGATCGCGGACCTGGTTTCGGACGTAGGCACGTTTATGCAAAGTGTGGGTGCAGCGTGGTTGATGACCTCGCTCACGACGAGTCCGATGTATGTTGCGCTGATTCAAACTGCGAGTGCGCTGCCCTTTTTCGTACTGGCTTTACCGGCCGGGTCCATCGGAGACATTTTTGATCGTCGCAAACTGATCTTGCGAACCGAATTGTGGATGCTGGGGATGGCCATCGTCCTCGCCGCCAGCACGCTCACCCATACAATGACGCCGTGGTTGTTACTTCTGCTGACCTTCGGACTTTCGGCTGGCGATGCGATTGAAGCTCCGACGTGGCGAGCCATTTTCCCGGAGCTTGTGCCAAAAGAAGATCTGCCACCAGCGCTGGCGTTGAACGGAATCGAATTTAACCTGGCTCGCGCCGTCGGCCCCGGTTTGGCAGGACTGATTATCGCGGTGGCCGGAGTAGGCACGGCGTTTGTGCTCAACGCACTTTCCTTCCTTGGAGTGATTGGTGTAATCGCGCGTTGGAAGCGGCCTTCGCGGCAAAACCAGCTTCCGTCGGAGACCCTCAGCGGGGCGACAATCGCAGCACTGCGCTACGTGCGTTATTCACCCGACATTAAGAAGCTGTTGTTTCGCTCGGCTTGCGTCATTTTCTTCTCGAGCGCGTTCTGGGCACTACTTCCTGCAGTCGCAAGACGGCTGACGGAGAGTTCGCTCGGCTATGGATTGCTACTCGGATTTTTCGGGGTTGGCGCGGTGAGCGGCGCGATAGTGTTGCAACGCGCGCGAAACAAGCTGTCGGTCGAGTGGGTGGTGTCTGGAGCGACAGTGGTGTTCGCAGGCGTAATTCTTGCGGTTGCGACCTTGCACAGGTTGCCGTTGCTGTGCTTTCTGATCTTCTTTGGTGGAGCGGCGTGGACAGTGTTCATGTCCACGTTCAACACTCTGGTGCAGAATCTTGCGCCCGACTGGGTGAGAGCTCGGGTGCTGGCGATTTACCTTCTTGTGTTTCAAGGAAGTGTTGCGTTAGGCAGTACGCTTTGGGGTTTCGCAGCGGAGCACTCGAGTGCGAACACCTCGCTTCTATTTTCTAGTATTGGCATTGGGGCTTGCCTGGCACTTCCCCTCATAGCGCGACTGCCTGCGGCACAAGGTTCGCTTGAGGCATGGAACCACTGGGGAAAGCTGTCGATGGTTACACAACCGGAACCTGACGAGGGGCCGGTACTTGTCGCCGTCGAATACCGGGTCGATTCACAAAAGGTTCCGCAATTTCTGGACGCGCTGCACGACTACCAACGGGTTCGAAGACGCGATGGCGCCGTGCGTTGGGGCGTTTTCTACGATGCGGAAACTCCCGGGGTGTATTTAGAGACCTTTGTTGTGGAGTCTTGGGCTGAACACGCGCGGCAGCACGATCGATTTACGGTTGCGGACAAGAAGTTCGAAGAGCGTGTGCTCAATCTTATTCTCGAATCTCCGAAGACCCGACATTTTCTCTATGCGAACCGTGTGGAGCAAGCGGGGGACGACCACCAAACTGAACAATAGATTCGGTTCGAAACTCGCGGATCGAAATGCGACTCATTTTGCGAGCGTAACAACACGGTCGTTTGCTGAACAGTTGCTGAACAATAGACTGCAAATGGGGTGTTTTGGTGCAAATGAGGCGTTCGTAACGCTAAGAAAACAAACGACAATCGGTCCGTGCGAACAGGTCAGGGGTGAATTGCAAACCGCCTGCTACGTATGCATCGTAGCTTTTGTCATGGTTCCACAAACGGTTGTTCATCGCGTAGGCATTGCGCATCCGCCGATCGTAGTCTTTCTGGCAATTCTCCGGCAGGTACTCCTTCACATTCCGTCGCTTGTGAATCTGGCAGCGCTGCACTTCCACTTGGGCACCG
>Ga0134124_10000870_pt1 | contig 24219 bp, 19 predicted proteins | sample KB304_FD_96880 | JGI IMG/M metagenome (GOLD analysis project Ga0134124, IMG submission 96880) | Terrestrial soil microbial communities without Nitrogen fertilizer from Kellogg Biological Station, Michigan, USA - KB3-0-4 | ecosystem: Environmental > Terrestrial > Soil > Unclassified ... | reverse complement strand
TCTCCTTCACAGCGTAACGGAGCACTGTCCGTCCGATCCTGCCGAAACCGTTGATCCCTAATCTGATTGCCATTTCCATCCTCCTCGGAATATTTTTCGTCTGGGCCGATAGCCGCAGAATTCGCATACTATACAAACCAGCGCCCCATCGTCAAGAAATTCCTTAGAAAATTCATATAGGAAAGCGCCGATGGCAGAGCTGTTCCGCCCGTTTTAACCTTGAACAAAAAAAGGGATTAGGGTATAAAATCTGATTCATCCGGATGCAGTTTCAACACCGATGCACACTATCAAATCAAAGCTTTCGCAGCCAGCTCACCGGAGAAGACATTGAAGATCTGCCTGCTTGCAAGTGGGAGCAAAGGTAATGCAGTCTATATCGAGACCGGTGATACCAGGCTTCTCATCGATGCCGGGCTCTCCGGGGTTGAAATCATCAACAGGCTCGCCCTGATCGGCGTCGAAGCGTCTTCGATCAACGGCATCCTGATCAGCCACGACCACACCGACCATACCCGCTGCGCAGGCACCCTGGCAAGAAAGCTGAAGATACCGGTGCTCGTCAGCTACCGGACCAGAAAAGCGGTCGAAAAACTGCTGCACAAGTGCGAAGTGACCGAATTCGAATCGGAGTACCCCTTCACCTTCCGCGACGTCTCCATAGACCCTTTTCAGACGACCCACGATGCGGTGGACCCGCTCGGGTTTGTCATAGATTCCATTGAGGGGCGCTACGGGCACGCAACCGACTTCGGGATCGTGACCAGGCTGGTGACCGAAAAGCTCAGGAGATGCCGCGCCGTCGTCATCGAGGCCAACCATGACGAAGAGATGCTGATAAACGGCCCCTACCCCTGGCATCTGAAGCAGAGGATCAGGTCGCGGCACGGGCACATCTCCAACACCGAATCGATGGACCTGCTCGAAAATCTGCTGCATGAAGGGCTGCAGGGGGTCTTTCTGGCCCACCTCTCGGAAGTCAACAACGACCCGAAACTGCCGCAGCTCGCGGCTGAGAAACTGCTGGCTAGCCAGACGATCTGCAATCCGGCGCTGTTCATCGGCACCCAGTACCACCCCGGCAGGGTGCTGTGTATATAACTATCTGAAATCTGTGACGGTGAGAGCCGTATTGAACGGAAACAGCCGGGGCTCATCGCCGGATGTTGCCACAATTCATGGTGCCATTGATCTTCACAGCTGGTGGACAAGCCACTGCAGCCGCAGAAGCAGAGGCGTTGCAGTGAGAGACGGTTCTCACCGTCACGTATTCAAGTAAATATCAAGGAGCAAAGGCAATGATTCCACGCTACACCCGACCCGAGATGGCAAAAATATGGGAGCCGGAAAACCGCTTCCGCATCTGGCTTGAGATAGAGACCCTCGCCTGCGAGGCACAGGCAGAACTGGGGGTGATCCCGAAAGAGGTCGTTCCGGTCATCAGGGCCAAAGGCAACTTCGACATACCGCGGATCGATGCCATCGAAGCCGAAGTAAAGCATGACGTCATCGCCTTCCTCACCTCGGTGGCCGAATTCGTCGGTCCGGAAGCCCGCTTCATTCATCAGGGGATGACCTCTTCGGACGTCCTCGATACCTGCCTCTCCGTCCAGATGACCCAGGCGGCAGACGAACTGCTCGCCGATCTCGACCTGCTCCTGGAATCGATAAAGGTCCGGGCCTATGAGCACAGGGACACCGTCTGCATGGGGCGTTCGCACGGCATCCACGCCGAACCGGTGACCTTCGGGCTGAAACTGGCCTCCTTTCATGCCGAGATGCAGCGCAACCGGGTCCGCCTGGCCGCGGCGCGCGACAATATCGCTACCGGCGCCATCTCCGGCGCGGTCGGCACCTTCGCCAACATCGACCCCTATGTCGAGGAGTACGTCTGCGAAAAGATGGGGCTGAAGCCCGAACCGGTCTCGTCGCAGGTCATACCGCGCGACCGGCACGCAGAATACTTCTGCACCCTCTCGATCATCGCCTCCTCCATCGAGCGGATCGCCATCGAAATCCGCCATCTGCAGCGGACCGAGGTGCTCGAAGCCGAGGAGCAGTTCACCAAGGGACAGAAAGGCTCTTCCGCGATGCCGCACAAGCGCAATCCGATCCTTTCCGAAAACCTGACCGGTCAGGCCCGCTATATCCGCTCCATGTGCATCCCGGCCCTGGAGAACGTCGCTCTCTGGCACGAACGGGACATCTCGCACTCCTCGGTCGAGCGCTACATCGGTCCGGACGCGACGGTCGCCCTCGACTTCTCCCTGCGCAGAATGAACGGACTGATACGGAATCTCGTCGTCTATCCCGAGAACATGCTCAGGAACCTGAACCAGATGAAAGGTCTGGTCTTCTCCCAGAAGATCCTGCTCGACCTGACCCAGGCCGGTGTCTCCCGGGAGGATTCCTACCGCCTCGTGCAGAAGAACGCCATGAAAGTGTGGGAAGAGGGGAAGGATTTCCAGACCGAACTCCTTGCCGACCCCGAAGTCCTGAGTGCTCTCGGCGAAGCCAGAATCAGGGAGGCTTTCGATCTCAATTACCATCTGAAGCATGTCAAGACCATCTTCAGGAGGGTCTTTGGTGAATAGGCTCCTGGAGATATTCCTGGCCCAGGAAACCGATTCGTCCTATCTGTACTGGGGGAAGAAGATCCTGGTCGCGGCCCTGATCTTTGTCGCGTTCTGGCTCCTCTCGAAGGTCGTCCGCTACTTCCTGACCGTCTGGGGTCCTAAATTCACCTCTTTTACAGCGACCGACCTGGACGACCGGATTTTGAACCGGATCACGCCTCCGACAGCGCTCCTGGTGGTCTTTGCCGGCATCTACCTGGCTGTCAAATCCCTCCCTCTGGCCGACAAAGCTCACACTGTCGGCGCCGGCATCGCCTTTGTCCTGACCATGGCGGTCCTGACCAACATCATCTACCGGACAATCGATGAAACGCTCGTCTGGTATGCTTCCCGTCTGGCTGACAGCGACCGGGGCGGGCTGGACAAGCAGCTCCTGCCGCTGGTCGAGAAGCTGGCGACGATCTTCCTGGTTGGCACGGCCCTGATCATCATCCTCAAGCACTTCAACTACGACATCCTCTCGCTGGTGACTGCGCTCGGCATCGGCTCCCTGGCCATCGGCATGGCAGCCAAGGATACCCTGGCCAACATGATCTCCGGGTTCACCCTGATGATCGACCGCCCCTTCAGGATCGGCGACCGGATCCAGCTCACGACCGGACAGTTCGGCGACGTTGCCGACATCGGCCTGCGCAGCACCAAGATCAAGACCGTAGAGAACACGCTGCTCATCATCCCGAACTCCGACCTCTGCAACACGACCGTCATCAACCAGGCGTTCCCGAACCTCAATACCAGGGGGAGGATCAACGTCGGGGTCGCCTACGGCAGCGATGTCGACCTGGTAAAAAGAGTCATGAACGCAGCAGCGCTCGAAATCGGCGAAGTCCTTCGTGAACCCGCTCCGGAAAGCTTTTTCACCTCGTTCGGCGACAGTGCACTCCAGATGGCGCTGATATTCTGGGTGGAGGATTACACGAAGCTCTTCCCGACTACGGACAGAATCAACTCGCTGCTGCTTAAAAGATTTGCCGAAAACAGCATAATGATCCCCTACCCCACCAGCACCGTACTTATCAACAAGGAACAGTAAATGCCAAACAGAATTGAAGTCGCTCTGAAGAGCGGCCTGCGCGACTCACGCGGCGAACGCATCAAAAACGAGATCGGACATATCTTCCATTTCCCGGTGACGGCTGTAAGAAGTCTCGATGTCTACACGGTCGATGCCGGCCTCACGGATCAGGAGCTGGCCGGGGCCGCAGCGGGACCGTTCAGCGATCCGGTCATCCAGACCTTCAGCATGAATGCCCCTCTTGCGCGGGATTTCGACTTTGCCGTCGAGGTCGGTTTCCGGCCCGGCGTCACGGACAATACCGGCCGGACGGCCCGGGAAGCGGTCGAATACCTGACCGGCCGGAAATGCACCGCGGCGGAAGGGGTCTACTATTCGGTCCAGTACCTGATCTCCGGCTCCCTGTCGAAGGACGAGGTCGAAAAGATAGCCACCGGCCTGCTCTGCAACACCCTCATCCAGCGCTATACGGTGCTTTCGGCAGACGAGTTCGCCGCACAGGGCGGATTCCCTGCTTATGTCCCGAAAGTGCAGGTCGAGGTCAAGGCTGAGGTCAGGGAGATCGATCTCGAAGTGCCGGATGAGGAGCTGCTGCGCATCAGCAGGGACGGCGTTCTGGCCCTTACCCTGGAAGAGATGAAGATCATTCAGGCTCACTACCGCGATCCAAAGGTTCTTGAAGCCAGAAGAACTGCCGGACTCGGCGCCAGACCGACCGATGTCGAGCTCGAATGCCTGGCCCAGACCTGGTCGGAGCACTGCAAGCACAAGATCTTCGCCGGAACGGTGCAGTATGAGGACGAAAACGGCCGGAAACAGGAGATAAAATCCCTTTTCAAGTCCTTCATCCAGAGGACCACGAAGGATGTCCGGGAAAAGCTCGGGGCGCGCGACTTCTGCCTCTCCGTTTTCAAGGACAACGCCGGGGTCATCAGGTTCAACGATTCCCACTCGCTGGTCTTCAAGGTTGAGACCCACAATTCGCCGTCGGCTCTCGATCCTTACGGCGGGGCGCTGACCGGCATCGTAGGGGTCAACCGCGATCCGTTCGGCACCGGCCAGGGATCGAAGCTGATCTTCAACACCGATGTATTCTGCTTTGCCGACCCGTTCTACGACAAGCCGCTGCCGAAAAGGCTCCTGCATCCGCGGAGGATCTTCGAAGGGGTCGTCGAAGGGGTGGAACATGGCGGCAACAAGAGCGGGATTCCGACCGTCAACGGCTCCATCGTCTTCGACGAGCGTTTCTGCGGCAAACCGCTGGTCTTCTGCGGTACCGCCGGAATCATGCCGGCCGAGCTGAACGGCCAGCCGGGGCACGAGAAGTCGATCAAACCGGGCGACCTGATCGTCATGTCCGGCGGACGGATCGGCAAGGACGGCATCCACGGCGCCACCTTCTCCTCCGAAGAGCTGAACGAGAACTCGCCGGTCACGGCCGTCCAGATCGGCGATCCGATCACCCAGAAAAGGATGTTCGACTTCCTCATAAGGGCACGCGACAAGGGGCTGTACCGGTTCATCACCGATAACGGCGCCGGCGGGCTCTCCTCCTCCATCGGCGAAATGTCCGGAGAGTGCGGCGGCTGCCGGATGGACCTGGCCCAGGCCCCGCTCAAGTATCCGGGGCTCAACCCGTGGGAGATCCTGATCTCCGAAGCCCAGGAGCGGATGAGCATGGCCGTGCCGCCGGAGAAGATCGACCGGTTCCTGGCGATGTCGAAGCAGTTCGGAGTGGAGTCGACAGTCCTGGGCGAGTTCACGGACAGCGGCGTGTTCCACATCCTCTACGGAGAGAAGACCGTGGCCTGGCTGCCGATGGAGTTCATGCACGAAGGGCTGCCGCCGATGCAGCTCCCTGCGAAGTGGACCCCGCCAAAACTGGAAGAGGCAGAGATAGAGATAAAGAAAGAGTATACCTACGATCTGAAGCTGCTCCTCGCCTCGCTGAACATCTGCTCCAAGGAGTCCGTGGTCCGGCGCTATGACCACGAGGTCCAGGGGGGCTCGGTAGTCAAGCCGTTCACCGGGATCAGCAACGACGGCCCGTCCGATGCCGCGGTGGTCCGTCCCCTGCTCGACTCGTTCGAAGGGGTGGTGACGGCGCACGGCATCTGCCCCCGCTACTCCGACATCGACACCTACGACATGACCACGAACGCGGTCGACGAAGCGCTGCGCAATTATGTCGCGGTCGGCGGCTCGCTCGATCTGGTGGCCGGTCTCGACAACTTCTGCTGGTGCGACCCGGTCCTCTCCGACAAGACCCCTGACGGCGACTACAAGATGGCGCAGCTGGTCCGCTCCAACCAGGCGCTGTACGACATCTGCATGGAGTACAACCTGCCGCTCATCTCGGGCAAGGACTCCATGAAGAACGATTTCTACGACGGCAGCGTCAAGATATCGATCCCCCCTACCCTGCTCTTCTCGGTCATCGGCAAGATCGACGATGCACGGAAAGCCGTAACCATGGATGTCAAGCGGCCCGGCGACATCGTCTACCTGCTGGGGAAAACCGGCGACGAGCTGGGAGGTTCGGAATATCTGGCGCTCAAGGGACAGATCGGCAGCAAAGTGCCGAAAGTCGATGCGACCAAGGCCTACCGGCGCTACCTTGCCTATCATCAGGCGGTCAATGCAGGCACAGTGGCTTCCTGTCACGACCTTTCCGACGGCGGTCTGGCTGTGGCAGCGGCAGAGTGCGCCTTTGCCGGCGGATTCGGGATGCATATCGAGCTGTCGAAAGTCCTCTGGAAAGGTGATCAGTCCGCAAAGAACGATGCAGTGCTGCTCTTCTCCGAATCGGCCTCCCGGCATCTGGTTACGGTCCATCCCGGGCAGGCTGCGGCGTTCGAAACCTTCATGAGCGGCAACTGCTTTGCAGCCGTCGGTACGGTAACAGAGGAGCAAACGCTTGCTATTTCCGGATTGAACGGCAGTTGTGTGATCAGGAGCGGGTTGGCAGAGCTGAAAGAGTCATGGCAGAAGACTTTGCGGGAGATGTAGCCTGACGGTGATTATTGACGATAAACTTCCCGGCGGTGGCCGGCTTTTACCACCCACACGGTAAGCTCAAGGTCCTGAATCGAATAGACGATGCGGTAATTCCCCTGTCGGATGCGGAACCGTTCCTGACCGGAGAGTTTTTCCGAACCTTGTGGCCTGGGATCAAATGCAAGCCCGGCAATCCGCTCCATGATCCGTTGCAGATCACGCCGGGGGATTGTTTCAAGCTCTTTTTCGGCGGACGCTTTGAAGAAAATTCTATAAACGGCCACTAGCTTTAAGCCCTTTCAGTACGGCTTCATAGGAAACCAGCGGCTCGTTGACTCGCTCCTCGAAGGCAGCGAGATCCTCAGCATCCTCGGACAAGCTCTGCTGTACCGCGGCATTGACGATGTCAGAAAGCGATCGTGATGTTTCCAGGGCCTTGTGCTGCAGCGCCCGGTGCATGGCTGGATCGAAATAGACGGTTGCCCGTTTGGTGAGTGCTCCCATATTTACTACCTCCTGATGACACTATAACGTTATGACGTTATGACGTCAATAATTAGTGATCAGCAACTTTTTTCAACTGTAACCATGGCACCCCTGATATGACAACGACTATCCACCAAACCCTTAAAACCGTCTTCGGTTTTCACCAGTTCCGCCCCCCCCAGCAGGAGGTGATCGAGCGGGCCGTTGCCGGCGAAGACGTCTTCCTCGTCATGCCGACCGGCGGCGGGAAGTCGCTCTGCTACCAGATACCCGCCCTGCACCGGAAGGGTCTGGCGATCGTCGTCTCGCCCCTCATCTCCTTGATGAAGGACCAGGTCGACGCCCTAGTTGCCAACGGTATCAATGCCGCCCTGCTGAATTCCTCGCTCACCCAGGCTGAAGCCCGCACGGTTTTCCAGAAGATCGACCAAGGCAAGCTGGACCTGCTGTACGTTGCCCCGGAACGGCTTCTGATGCAGGAGTTCCTGGCAAAACTCGCCGACCTCCAGCTGGCGCTGTTCGCCATCGACGAAGCACACTGCATCTCCCAGTGGGGCCACGATTTCCGGCCGGAGTACACACAGCTCGGCAGGTTGCGCGGACTGTTTCCCGCGGTGCCGATTGTCGCCATGACCGCCACTGCCGACCCGCAGACCCGCGCCGACATCATCAGTCAGCTCGGCATCAGGGAAGCAAAGCTCTTTGTGGCCGGCTTCGACCGTCCCAACATCACCTACACAGTCATCCCGAAACAGAAACCCGCTGCCCAGCTGGATGCTTTTCTCCGCAACCGCCGCGACGAAGCAGGGATCGTTTATGCTCTCAGCCGCAAACGGGTCGAGCAGATCACCCAGAGTCTGCAACAGTCGGGGTTTTCCGCCTCCGCCTATCACGCCGGGCTGCCCGATAAAGAGCGGCAGCGGGTTCAGGACGCCTTCCGCAGGGATGATGTCCGGATTGTCGTCGCCACCGTCGCCTTCGGCATGGGGATCGACAAACCCGATGTCCGTTTCGTGGTGCACTACGACATGCCCAAAAGCGTCGAGAGCTACTACCAGGAGACCGGCCGCGCCGGGCGGGACGGACTTCCGTCCGAGGCACTGATGCTGTTCGGCATGGGGGATGTCATGACCGCCCGCAAGCTGATCGAAAACAGCGACAATGCGGAACGGGTGAGGATCGAGATCCAGAAGCTGAACGCCATGGTCGGTTACGCCGAGGCCCTTACCTGCCGCCGTCGGGCGCTGCTCGCCTATTTCGGCGATCTGCAGGAGCACAGGTGCGACAACTGCGATATCTGCACGGACCCGCCGGAACGCTTCGATGCCACCGAGGCTGCCAGAAAGGCGCTTTCCTGTGTGTATCGCGTCGGTGAGCGATTCGGCATGATGCATGTCATCGAAGTGCTGCGCGGCAGCAAGAGCCAGCGCGTCATGGATCTGGGTCACAACCGGCTTTCCACCTACGGCATCGGCGCCGACATCCCTGCCGCCGAATGGGAAAACATCGTCCGCCAACTGATTCACCTGGGGTATCTCGTCCAGGATTTCAGCCGGTTCGGTGCCCTGCGGCTCTCTCCGACTGCCCGGCCGGTGCTGAAAGGGGAAACCGAGGTGATCCTGGGCCGGCCGCGCAGCGCGCTGGAGACGGTTGAAAAAGGGAGAAAAAAAGCCGGCGGAAAAAAAGATTACGATCAGGCGCTGTTCGACACCTTGCGCGCGCTGCGCAAGCAGCTTGCCGATGCAGCCGGAGTACCACCCTTCGTGGTCTTCTCCGATGCGACCCTGGCGGAGATGGCCAGGAACAGGCCGGTTAACGCTGTCCAGTTCCGCCAGCTCACCGGAGTCGGCGAACACAAGCTGCACCACTATGGCAAGGCCTTTCTGGAAGCCATTGCCGGATACCGGGAGCAGTGAAGCGGTCCGTAAGCGGGCAACAGCTGAATGAATATATTCTAAAGGACAGATGCATCGGAATTGTAGTAAAATAAATATTTCTGCAACCAAGGAGATTCACCATAGATGAAAAAAGCACGCGCCATAGTCATCACCGGCAACGGCACCAACTGTGAGATGGAGGCGGCTCATGCCTGCCGTCTCGGCGGTTTCGACGAAGCGGTCATCGCCCATATCGCCGAACTGCTTTCCGGCGAGATAAAGCTGGATGACTTTCATTTCCTGAACCTGACCGGAGGATTCCTCGACGGGGACGATCTCGGCAGCGCCAAGGCCCAGGCGAACCGTCTCAAACACGCCCCGGTCAGCGGAACCGGGGAGAAGCTGGTCGAGCAGTTCACCCGCTTCATCGAGAACGGCAAGCTGATTCTCGGGGTCTGCAACGGTTTTCAGTTGATGGCCAAGATGGGGATGCTTCCCGGATTTGAAAACAACTATCTGGACCAGCATGTTACCCTGATGCACAACGATTCCGGCCGGTTCCAGGACCGCTGGTGCTACCTGAAATCGGACCCGGCCTCGCCCAGCATCTACACCAAAGGGATCGAAAAAGGGATCTACCTCCCGGTACGGCACGGCGAAGGGAAGTTCGTCTGCGACAGCGACGCGACTCTCGGACGGATCGAGAACAGCCGTCTGGCCGTCCTGAAATACTCAGGACAAGACTACTCCTCCCCGGCCATGGAATTTCCGGAGAATCCGAACGGCTCCATCAACGCCATTGCCGGGATCTGCGACCCGACCGGGCGGCTGATGGGGATGATGCCCCATCCGGAAGCCTTTGTCCACTACACGCAGCATCCCAGATGGACCAGGGAAGAGCTCCCGCCCGAGGGGGACGGCCTGATCCTGTACAAGAACGCGGCGGAATTCGTGAAAAAGAACCTTCTTGGTTAAAAGAAAATGGCAGTTTTTATACTCAACACTCAGCACTCAACTCTCAACTCTCAACACTTTCTTTAACTACTAGGAGCAATGATGGATCTGTACAGGCCGGAAGAAGAGTGCGGTATTTTCGGAATATACAATCACACCGAGGCGTCAAACCTGACCTATCTCGGGCTGTATGCCCTGCAGCACAGGGGGCAGGAGGCATGCGGGATCGTCTCATCCGACGGTGAAAACCTGCACGCCCACAAGGCCATGGGCCTCGTGGCCGATGTCTTCGGGGATCAGAACACCTTCAACAAGCTTCCGGGAAAAGCGGCAATCGGTCATGTCCGCTACTCTACTGCAGGCTCCTCGGTCATCAAGAACACCCAGCCGATCATGGTGGAGTACTCCAGGGGAGCGATCGCGGTCGCCCATAACGGCAATATCGTCAATGCCCAGCTGATCCGCTCGGAGCTTGAGGCATACGGTTCCATCTTCCAGACTTCCATGGATACCGAGATCATCGTTCATCTCCTTGCGACGGAAAGAAATGATTCTCTTGTCGACAGGATAACGTCTGCCCTGAGCCGTGTAGAAGGGGCCTACTGCCTCCTCTTCCTGACCGAAAGCAGGATGATAGCCGCCCGGGACCCTCACGGATTCCGCCCTCTTTGTCTCGGGAAGCTGGGGCAATCCTATGTGGTCGCCTCGGAAAGCTGCGCTCTCGACCTGATAGAAGCCGAATTCATCAGGGAACTGGAGCCCGGGGAGATGATAGTCATCGACAAGAACGGCATGACAAGCTGCATGCCGTGGAAAAAGGTGGCGCCCCAGCCCTGTATCTTCGAATTTGTCTACTTTGCCCGTCCGGACTCCTTTATCTTCGGCAAGAACGTTTATATGGTCAGAAAGGAGATGGGGCGGCAGCTTGCCCGCGAGCATGGCGTGGAAGCGGACCTGGTCATCGCCGTACCCGACTCCGGAGTTCCGGCCGCCATGGGCTATGCCGAGGAGTCCGGGCTGCCGTTCGAACTGGGACTGATCCGCAATCACTACGTCGGCCGGACCTTCATTGAACCGCAGCAGTCGATTCGCCACTTCGGGGTGAAGATCAAGCTGAACCCGGTACGGGAGATCCTCAAGGGGAAACGCGTCGTCGTTATCGACGACTCCATAGTCAGGGGGACGACCTCCCGCAAGATAGTCAAGATGGTCAGAAACGCCGGTGCCAGCGAAGTCCATATGAGAATCTCATCCCCCCCCACCAGCTACCCCTGCTACTACGGGATCGACACGCCGAACCGGAAAGAGCTGATCTCCGCTTCGCATTCGCTCGACGAGATCAGGAAATACATAACTGCCGACTCTCTCGGCTATCTCTCCCACGAAGGGTTGCAGAATTCAGTGGGAACCGGAAACAGCTCCTACTGCACCGCCTGCTTTTCCGGCGATTATCCGATACGCTTTCAGAACATGGGGAGAGACCCCCAGATGGATCTATTCGACAAGGAGTATGTTAAATGAACGAGCGTGACCAGCTGAAAAAGATCATCCTGGAACTTTCCTACGAAAAACGGCTGGTGACCCTTGCCTCGGGGCGCCAGAGCGACTTCTACTTTGACGGCAAACAAACCACGCTTCATGCCGAGGGGGGGCTTCTGGTCGGCAAGCTCTTCTATGAGGCGATCAGGGATGTCCCCGGAGTCCAGGCTGTGGGAGGGATAACCCTCGGCGCCGATCCGATCGCGACGGCGACCTCCATTGCCGCCTGCCTGGCCGGGCAGCCGCTGCACGCTTTCATCATCAGGAAGGAGCCGAAAGGGCACGGCACAGGCCAATGGCTGGAGGGGAGAAAGAACCTCCCTCCGGGAACGAAAGTCGTCATTGTCGAGGATGTCGTGACCACCGGCGGCTCTTCCATGAAAGCTGTGAATCGCGCAAAAGAGGAAGGTCTGGACGTTCTCGGCATCGTCTCCCTGGTGGATCGTGAAGAGGGGGGCCGCGAGAACATCGAGGCCGAAGGGTACTGGCTCAAGGCGATCTTTACAAAATCCCAGCTGGTCGGGTAATACAGATTCCGAATCATTGCGAAAGGCGGCAAATGCCGCCTTTTCTCTTTGTCGAACTGAAGCCGTGGTGGTGAGGGCCGTATCGAACGGCAACAGCCGGAGCCCATGGCCAATGCAGCCGCAAAAGCAGAGGCGTTGCCGCGAGAGACGGATCTCACCGTCACGGCAGGAACCATTCTGGCAGTGGCGGCGAGGGCCGTATCGAACGGCAACAGGCCGGAGCCCATGGCCAGATGCAGCCACAATCGATAGTGCCGATTATCTCCACCGCTGCTGAATAATCCGCCGTCGGCGCAGAGGCGGAGGCGTTGCCGCGAGAGACGGCCCTCACCGTCACTGCAGGAACCAATTGCAGGCAGTCAACCCATACCGATAAACCAAATTATGCAAGATATTCTCAACCGATACGGCAGCCTGCTGGCTGAAGTCGACGCATGGTTCAGCCGCTGCAGCGAGCTCTACCCGGAAGGGATCGCCTGTGCAAAAGGGTGCAGCGAATGCTGCCGCTCTCTTTTCGACATCACCATCCTCGATGCGGCTACCCTGAAAAACGGTTTCGAACAACTTCCCGAAGAAGTCAGGAACGGCGTCAGGTCAAAGGCCGAAGAGCGGTTGAAACTCATCCGGACCGTCTGGCCGGAGTTCAGCCATCCTTATACCCTGAATTATCGCCCGGAAGAAGATTGGCAGCTGCTGATGCGGGAGGACGATGAAACCCCGTGCCTGCTCCTGGACGACCGTGGTGAGTGCCTGCTGTACGAAAGCCGTCCGATGACCTGCCGTCTGCACGGTCTGCCGCTGGTCGATGTTTCCGGCGAGGTCATGCACGATGAATGGTGCAGCAATAATTTCCCGGGAATTGACCCGCTCCTGCTCGAAGGGCTGCGGGCGGATTTTGACCGGATCCTTCGCGACGAGGTGGCGCTCGACCGGCTCTTCACAAAAGAGCTGCTCGGGAAGGTCGTTTATGAATGCGACACGTTGATACCGACAGCGCTGCTGATCGACTTTGCGGACATCCGGCTCAGGGATCCAGCCGGTGATTAATGACTTTCAGCAGAAACCGGGCAACCTGTCTGTTTTTCCATTTTTGCAAATGTCACCTGTTATTTTTGCATTATTGCAAAACACGATCTCGCCCTGCAATAAATGGTCAATCAGTTGAATTTAAAGCAATATTCCGCCTGGCAGCCATCTGGTTAAACCCAAACAACTTGCAATTTTACAAAAGATCATTTCAGGGCATTTTCCCCTCCGTCAGCGCCTATCTTATATCACCCTGTAATTACTACTATTTTTTCTGTTATACACAATTTCAAAACGTTGGTATGCAAGTTGCTATCTACCTTCCAGATTATGAATTATCAAAAAGGAGGCGAGACATCATGTCAACAACATCAACCAACAAAGGCTGGCAGGTAACAATGGCCGGTCTGGGCATCAACCTGGCGCTGGGGGTACTGTATGCGTGGAGCATTTTCAAGGGTGCGATAAAGTCATCCATTGAAAAAGGCGGTCCGGATGCATTCAACTGGAGTCTCTCCTCCATCAATGATCCATATGCACTCTGCTGTCTTGTTTTCGCCTTCGCGATGATCGTCGCCGGCAAGTGTCAGGACAAGCTCGGACCGGCACGCACCGCTCTCATCGGCGGACTTTTTGTCGGCAGCGGCTTTACCCTGATGTCTTTCTCCAACAGCTATGCCGCCTGGGTGATCGGCTTCGGCGTGCTGGCCGGCACAGGTTTCGGCTTTGGCTACGCCGCTGCTACACCGCCTGCGCTTAAATGGTTCTCTTCCACCAAGACCGGTGTCGTTGCCGGCACGGTCGTCGCCGGTTTCGGTCTGGCACCGGTTTACATCGCCCCTCTTGCAAGCTACCTCCTGAACAACTACGGCATGCAGAAAACGACGATGTTCCTGGCAATCGGCTTTACGGTAGCGGTTTGCGGACTCTCCTTCCTGCTGGTCAATCCTCCGCAGGGATTCGTACCGACAGAGCCGGCGAAAAAGGACGACGGCAAGCCTGCAGCCAAGCCGGTCCATAACGCCAATGTCAGCGAAATGATTCGCTCGCCGAAGTTTTATCTCCTCTGGGCAACCTTCTTCATCGGTTCCGGAGCCGGACTGATGGTAATCGGCAGCGTTGCCGGTCTTGCCAAGAAGAGCATGGGTAGCATGGCCTTTGTCGCAGTTGCCATCATGGCGGTCGGCAACGCCTCGGGCCGGGTAATTGCCGGCATACTTTCCGACAAGATCGGCCGTAAAGCCACTTTATCCATCATGCTCGGCTTTCAGGCACTGCTGATGTTCGCCGCCATTCCGATTGTCGGCTCGGGCAGCGGCACGCTTCTGGTTATTCTGGCAACTTTCATCGGTTTCAACTATGGCACAAACCTCTGCCTGTTCCCATCGTTCGCAAAGGATTTATGGGGCTTCAAGAACTACGGCCTCAACTATGGCGTGCTGTTCACGGCATGGGGAGTCGGCGGATTTGTCATGGGCCGGGCCTCTGAAATGATCAACGCCATGCCCGGTGGTCTTAACAAGTCATTCATCCTCGCCGGTACCCTCTGCGCACTCGGGACTGTCGTTACCTTCTTCCTCCGTCAGGGTCAGCCTGTAGAGGTTAAGGTCCCGGTAATTATCGGCGAGCCGGTAGCTGTCATGGAAAAAGCCTCCTGATTTATACCAGGAATGCGCTCCTGCGCTGACCGGAGGCGTTGAAATAATTAAGGGCCATGCATTGGAGCATGGCCCTTAATTTGTTTCAAAATTGAGATATCTGCGTATAATTACGGGTTATGTATTCTGTAAAGGAGTAGTCATGGATACCACCTATGCAAGCATCATGCTCGTCGTATTTCTCGTGCTTGCATCTCTGGCCGTAAGCATCGGCTACCTGTATGTCGATGAAGATGACATGCGCAACATGGCCGAGCTGTCGGCAATGGCAGGCACACGGGACATCAAGAACCGGATGCTGGCCCAGCTCCGGACCGATCCGGGCAGGCTGGAGGGCGTTGCCAACGATACCGTGCAGACTGCCGCCCGCAGCATGGCGGTAGATCATGCTCTGGGGAAGCATAAAGAGTCAGCCCTGATGCATGCCCTCAGCGACAACACCAACCGCCTGACCACGAGCAACGATGTGACGGTCGGCTTCTGGAATATCAGCACCCGTACCTACTCCCCCGGCGCGACACCGGTCAATGCAATGCAGGTCCGGACGCGGCGCACGGCGGAAAGCGACACCGTCGGCATCGGTAAAATCGGGAACATCCTCGGGATTATTTCCGGCGTGCAGAAGTTCGATTATACGCCCGACGCGGTTGCCGCCCTGCCGGCAAGGGCGAATGCCAGTTTTGCCCTCTGCACGGAAGCCTGTGACAGTCGCTGTTCCTTTCCCAGCGTCTGCCCGATTCCGGAGAGGAAAATGGTAAGCGATCCCTGGAGCCGGGAGAAGAGTTCGCCGGCGGGGAACCGGCTTGCTTCCGGCTATCTCATGTACCAGCTGAACACCTCGGTCAACCTCTCGAACCTGACCTGCATGGGAACCCCCTCCCAGGAGATCTGCAACAAGGAGATCCTGACCTCTCTCGACCCAAAGGACAGCTCCCTGGCCGACATGGAGTCGATGATGTACAATCCGAACATCGATGCTTCGAACAAGGAGTACGACAAGGATTCGGGGAAACTTCTGGGGTGGTGGGTCATAGCACCGGTGACTGACTGCCCGAAAGCACGCCAGGAGGCTGTTTTCGAGAAACGCAGGGTGACCAGATACGCACTGGTAAGAATCAGCAGGATCTGCGCGCCCGGGGCAACCGGCTGTCAGCAGAACAACACCTCCTTTGACTCTCCGGTTGCCACCTGCGGCAGTGACAAGGGACTCTACATAGACCGGATCTCCTGTGTAGGCTGCAGCAGCAAGGCGCTGCTCTCTTTCCCGGGACTCCATCCGGTTCTGGTCAAATAATCCGGCATCCTCCTGGTCACTGGACCTGACCGATAAAACCGCCAAGTCAGTGCCCACGCGTTAAAATGAATTCCCCATTCGGGGATAAAAATGGGAGCAGGCTATATTATTCGTAATAACTGAAAACTAGCCTTTCCCTTTTTTAATGCACAGGCTTGATTTTAGCGCCACCTTAGGCTATTATGTGCCCGCTTCAAGACTGTTTCATTGGTATACGATAATACTAAACCATCCGCGAGGATGGGACGGAAAGCCTACAGGGTCTCAACGAGACAGCCGGGTTGCCGAAATACTCCAGATTTCGGCAACCCGGCTTTTTTGTTGCCGCGGACCGGGGCCAGAGAGGAGGTGATTCCACGCAAAGCGGCACGCGTATCGTGGCCTGATTGCCCGAAAATTCAATATTTCTGGAGGAAGAAATGAACAAAATAGCCATATGTGTATGTTTCACCTTTATTGTGTCCATGGCATCCAATGCCCTCGCCGACAGCATCCGGGACAGGTTCGGCGTCACCGGCCGCATCGGGTTCCTGGTCCCTGCGGATAGCGAGTTTAACGACTCCTCTCGTTCTCGGAAATCTGATACCGACACGGGGTTTGTCGGGGGCGGCGGTTTCATTTATGGTATCGATAAGAATTGGGCAGCGGAGCTGGATATCAGCCATACAGTGTTCCGTGCGCATGACGGTTTCGGATTCGAAGAGAGCGATTTCGCCACCACCAACATCTCCCTGGGAGCCCAGTACCGTTTCGTGAACCTGCCTGTGAGGAGGCTCGTACCCTATGCCGGTGCCGGCCTCGATATCCTCGTCAACGATTTCTCGCCGGTTAACGGTTCCGGCGGGGACGTTGACAGCGTAGTAGGGCTTCACGCCTCAGGAGGGGTCGACTACTTCGTGCTCAACCAATTGGCCTTGACCGGCCAGTTGAAGGGAGTATTAGCGCCCGATGCGGATGTTCGGGATTTCCGCGGCGTCAGGGTCGGCAACTTCGACCCCTCCAGCCTCTCCCTAACCTTCGGCGTTCGATATTTCTTCAATTAATGAGCATTCCACGTTACAGAACGAAAAAAAGCCCCGGATTCCGGGGCTTTTTTTATGGCTCCATCACCTTTTTGTTTCCGTTGTCCGATCAGTGACCTTGTATTTTTGATTTGACCGTGCAATATTTGCCATGCTTGTCCTGCATTCACGCGTTGAATGCAAAGTCGTCAATCATGCCCTTAACCATCTACGACTATGACTTCGAAAGTCGAAAATGGGTCGTAAATGCGCCTTGACAGCTGACCGAAGAAAAACGTTGACCGATGAGACATAGCAAAAGGGATATTCCATTCGGGGCGGTGCATATGAAAGCAAGGTACGTACATACAAACATCATTGCTGAAGATTGGCAAAAACTCGCTGATTTTTATACCCGCGTATTTGGATGTGAATATGTCCCACCGGAGCGTGATTATTCAGGGGAAGCGCTCGATGCCGGCACCGGTCTGGTCAATGCTCATCTACGGGGCGTGCACCTGCGTTTGCCAGGGTGCGGAGAAGATGGTCCTACTGTTGAGATTTACAGTTACGATTCACTTGAAACAAGGCCACATCTGGCAGTTAACCGCCCGGGAATAGGTCATCTGGCTTTCGAAGTGGATGATGTTGGTGCCGCCAGCAAAGAAGTTATTACTCACGGCGGTAGAACTGTTGGTGAAATTATTACTCTTACGACCAAGGCAGGTACAAAAGTTACGTGGTGCTATATGGCGGATCCTGAGGGCAACATGATCGAGCTGCAATCGTGGTCATAAACTGAAGCTTTACAGGCGAACCCGGCCAATCACTCGGCCGCTGCGCCTCGGCCCCGTTAGAAATGATTGATCAATAATGATATCGTGCCTGAAGAAAATCGATTCGGTCATCGAACAAGATAGACGATGCGGTGTTCCTGGGTGAGGCGTCTTGACCATGCACCGGATAAAAGGTAATTTGAACCGGCAGGAATACAGAGAAAAACCGGATTTCCGACTTGCGGCGGGACCGGTCCAATAATCCGGCCGGTCGGCCTCATGACCGTTAAAACATGAACCGGCGCATGCTGATATTGAGCAGGATCCCCGCCCCCACCATCGACGTGATCATGGATGTCCCCCCGTAGGAGAAGAACGGCAGCGGTACGCCGACGACCGGGAACAGCCCGATGACCATCCCCATGTTGATAACTATATGCCAGAAGAGCATGGCGGTCACGCCGACCGCAAGAAGGGTCCCGAAGCGGTCGTTGCAGCGGCTCGCAACATGCAGCCCCCAAAGGATGAGGGCAAGATAGAGAGTCAGGACAATGACCGATCCGAGCAGTCCCCACTCCTCGGCAAAGACAGAAAAAGCGAAGTCGGTATGCTGCTCCGGGAGAAAACGGAGCTGGGTCTGGGTCCCGTGCATGAACCCTTTTCCGAAAACCCCTCCCGAACCGACTGCTATCTTGCTCTGGATAAGGTGATAACCGCTTTTCAGCGGATCTCTTTCCGGGTCGAGAAAATTGAGTACCCGGTTTTTCTGATACGTGTGCAGCAGAAAGTTCCATGCGATAACGAGCACAGGTATCCCAGTCAGAACAAACGAGAGAATGACGCTCCAGCGTATTCCCACCGCAATCGTGATCGTTGCCGCCACCAGGCAGACCATGATGGCAGTTCCCAGGTCGGGCTGTTTTACAATCAATGCCGCAGGGAGAAGCAGTATCAGCAGAGGCACGAATATCGCCCTTATCCCGAGCAGTCCCGGCACCTGATTCCTGGTGAAATATCTGGCCAATGTGATGATGATGACGAGCTTCATCGGCTCGGAAGGCTGCATGGTAAACAGACCGAGGTTGAGCCATCTGGTCGCGCCCATGGAAGTTTTCCCGACTACGAGCACCAGCAGGAGGAAGATGATGATCAGCCCGTAAAACCAGTAGGAAACATCCTCCAGGACGTGGTAATCGATACTGCAGATCATCAGGATCAACCCGATGCCGATGACCGACCAGTAAAACTGCTTCAGCGCGTATGGTGTCCCGGCTATCCGGTATGATGCCGAAGCGCTGTAAATATTCAGAATCCCTACTGCAGTGATCAGCAGGATCAGAAGCAGCACCTTCCAGTCAAAACTCGTAAAAAGCCTTCTGTCTATCACTCCTCGTTACCCTCCGGCTCATCTTCACTACTCTCGTCTTCCGAATCTGAAGCCGGTCTTTTGATGACCCCCTTGAGCTCGAAATACTTCCTGAGGATCTGCCCGGCAACAGACGCCGCAGAACCACCCCCGTGCTCCCCGTGCTCAACCACGACGGACACGGCGATCTCGGGCTTGTCGTAGGGTGCAAATGCGACAAACAGCGCATGATCCCGGTGCTTGTACGCCACTGACAGGTTACTGTCCTTCATCTTCACTACTTGCGAAGTGCCGGTCTTCCCTGCGACCCTGACCTCATAAAGACGAGCAGCAGCCCCGGTCCCGCGAGGCTCGTTCACGACAGCCCAGAGGCCCTCTCTGACCAGGCGGAAATGCTCCGGCTTGAGGTCGATGTTTTTCATGATTTCAGGGGAGAACTCTTTGGCGGTTTTACCCTCGCGGTCGAGTATTCTTTTTACAATGTGAGGCCGGTATATTTTCCCGTCAGTTGCAAGCCCCGACGTCATGGCTGCCAGCTGGAGCGGCGTGGCTGTCAGATACCCCTGCCCGATCGATACCGGAAGAGTCTCTCCTCTGAACCATTTGATGCCGGTCTTTTTTTCTTTCCATTCCGAGGAAGGGACAAAACCGCCCTTCTCGCCATCCATGCCGATACCGGTAGGTTCGCCAAGGCCGAACTTCCTGGCATACATGGCGATCCTGTCAACACCGAGCTTTTCCCCGAGAGCATAGAAATAGACATCGCATGACTCCCTGAGAGCACCCCTCAAGGTCATTTTGCCGTGTCCCTTCTTGTTCCAGCAGCGGAATGTGCCGTTGCCGAGCTTGTACTCGCCTGTGCAGTTGACTTCGGTTTTCTCGTCAATAAGACCTTCGGCCAGCCCTGCAAGCGCCGTGACGATCTTGAACGTGGACCCGGGAGGGTACTGCCCCCTGATTGCCTTGTTTTCAAGCGGATTGCGCTTGTCTTCCAGATATGACGCCCACTGCTCCGGAGACAATCTCCGGGTAAAGAGCGCCGGGTCGAAACCGGGACTGCTGGCAAAAGAGAGGATCTCCCCGCTGTTCACATCCATAACTACTGCTGCAGCGGCTTTATCGCCAAGCGCTTTTTCACTGGCTTTCTGAAGGTCGCTGTCGATCGTCAGAACCAGGCTCTGTCCCGGTACCGGGAGCGACTCATTCATGACCCTCAAGAAACGCCCACGGGCATCGACCTCTATCTGCCTGCCGCCATCCTCGCCATGGAGATATTTCTCATAACTTCGCTCAATGCCGTTCTTGCCTATGTAATCACCCGGGTTGAATTCTGAATAGCCGGCCATCTCAAGCTCTTTCTCCGAGACCTCGGCGATGTAGCCGAGCAGATGTGAGGCAAGCATTCCTTCAGGATACTCCCGGACAGGCTTGACCTCGATTTCAAGTCCGGAAAGCCTGAGAGCGTTCTCCTCGAAATATTCGACCTGATCGCGCGTAAGACCTGAAGCGAGAACAACGGGAAAGTACTTTGCCCTTCCCTTCACCCTTTCCCACCGGGCAAGCAGTTCGCTTTTTTCGATCCTGAGGACCTGTGCAAGGTTATCGAGCAGATAATCCTTGTCCCTGACCTCATTGGGGACTACGGCAAGGCTGAAGGAGGGGGTATTGTTGACTATGATCTTGCTGTTCCTGTCGAGCAGGACACCTCTCGATGCGGCAACCGGTATGAAACGGAGTCTGTTGTTTTCCGACATCTCCCTTAAACGTCCGACTTCGATGAATTGCAGGAACCAGAGCCGGCTGAGGATTATCAGGAAGATCGCCACTGCAGCCAAAGAGATTAGATAAAGTCTTTTGCTGAGGTCCTGTCCGCCGCGTATGTAGCGCTGCCCTTTCAATGGCATAGCCTTCGCCCGAAAAACGAGTAAGCCGGAAAGATGACGGCTGCTACGATCGAAGTAATAATTGCCTGGGGAATCATGTTTGAAAGTAATGAGCCGTAAATGCCGGTGTTGCTGGTAAACAGGGATATCATGACAAGAGAGACGAGGGTGTCGAAAATTGACGCTGCAAATACGGCAAACACGATAAGGTGGTTGCTTTCGGTATAAAGCTGGCCCGAAATCCTTTTCAGAAAAAGATAGATCAGGAGATATGATATGCCGGACAGCCCGAAATACAGACCGCTGAAAACACCCTGCAGCAGTCCGGATAAATAGGTAAAAAGAGCCCCGGTCACTGTTCCCTCTTCACGCAGGGCAATGTAACAGACAAGGATGATGATCAGATTGGGTTTGAAAGGATCTTCAAGCCAGGCCGGGAGCAGGGAGACCTGAAGAAGCAGAATAAAGACAAGATACAGTGAAAGGCGCAGCAGCCTGAACATCGGCGGCTATTCCCACTCGATCGTAGCGGGAGGCTTGCTTGAGACATCGTAGACCACTCTGTTGATCCCCTTTACCTCATTGATTATCCTTCCGCTTATTCTCGCAAGATCCTCATAAGGCATCTGGTACCAGCCGGCAGTCATGAAATCCCTGGTCTCGACCGCTCTCAGGGCGACCACGTACTCGTATGTCCTGCCATCTCCCATGACACCGACACTCCTGACCGGCAGAAACACGGCAAATGCCTGGCTTATCCTGTCGTAGTGGCCAGAAGCGTAAAGCTCCTCGATGTAGATGGCATCGGCGTGACGCAGAATATCGGCATACTCTTTCCTGACTTCGCCCAGAATCCTGACTCCCAGTCCCGGACCGGGGAAAGGATGTCTCCAGACCATCTGATGGGGAAGGCCGAGCTCTTCGCCGATAGCTCTCACTTCGTCCTTGAAGAGCTCGCGCAGCGGCTCCAGCAGCTTGAGTTTCATATACTCCGGGAGACCGCCCACATTGTGATGGCTCTTGATGTTGTGAGCCTTGCCGGTTTTTGCCCCGGCAGACTCGATGACGTCGGGATAGATGGTCCCCTGGGCCAGCCACTTCGCATCCGCAATCTTTGCCGACTCCTCCTCGAATATCTTTACAAAGAGGTTGCCGATGATCTTGCGCTTCTTCTCCGGATCGGTCTCTCCGGCCAGGCCGGTGAGGAACCGCTCCTCGGCATCCACACGGATGACCCTGACCCCCAGATTGCTGGCAAAGGTCGCCATCACCTGATCCCCTTCGCCCAGGCGCAGCAGGCCGTTGTCCACGAAGACGCAGGTCAGCTGGTCGCCGATTGCCCTGTGTATCAGCGCTGCAGCAACAGACGAGTCGACGCCCCCGGAAAGCCCGAGAATGACGCTGTCTGAACCTGCCTGACCCCTGATCCGGGCGACCGCATCATCAATGATATGCCCCGGCGTCCACTGTCCGCTGCAGCCGCATATCTTGCGCACAAAGGTATCGACAAGGATTTCGCCGCGGGGGGTATGATTCACCTCCGGGTGAAACTGGACGCCGTAAAGTTTTCGGGAAATGTCCTGTATTGCACAGACCGGTGCGTTCGCGGAAGAAGCTACCACCTCGAACCCGGAAGGGACCTTTTGCACATGGTCGCCATGACTCATCCAGACCGGGCTTTTCCCTTCCTGGAAAAAGGATTCGAACAGCGGGCCCGGCTCACCTTTAGCAAAGAGATCGGCGTGCCCGAACTCTCTCTTCCCCGCCGGGACAACCTCCCCGCCGAAGTGACGACTCAAGAGCTGCATCCCGTAGCAGATCCCGAGCACCGGGACGCCGAGTTCGAAAAGCTCCTCAGCTACACCCGGAGCGCCCTCTTCGTAAACCGACTTGGGTCCTCCGGAGAGGATGATGCCGCTCGGACGGAAGGCCTTGATGGCAGAAAACTCCAGGTCAAAGGGGTGAAGCTCGCAGTAGACATGTGCTTCCCTCACCCGCCGTGCAATCAGCTGGGTATACTGGGAGCCGAAATCGAGAATCAGTATTTTTTCACTGTGTATGTCGGTCATTTGTTTTTCCTGGAAGCATACAAAGGGGCGGGTATTTTTCGTCCTGGCAAGGCTGTCGAGGGGTGACGCGGAGGCGTAGCACCCTCTCGGGCATAAACAGCGCTACGCCGCACAAGTCAGCGCGAAGACTTACGCCGCCAGGGCGGAAAAGAGCCGCTCCCTAATTGTTGCCGACTCTGTAATTTGGTGCTTCCTTGGTGATCGTCACATCATGCACATGCGACTCTTTAAGCCCGGCGCCGGTGATCTTGATGAACTTTCCGTTCTGGTGCAGGTCCTTGAGAGATACGCTTCCCGTATATCCCATCCCCGCACGGAGGCCGCCGATAAGCTGGTGGATGTTCGCTCCGAGTGGCCCGCGAAGCGGGACCATCCCCTCGATCCCTTCAGGCACAAGCTTGATGTCACTTTCGACGTCGGACTGGAAGTACCGGTCCTTGCTCCCTTCCTTCATGGCGCCAATGGAACCCATCCCGCGGTAACTCTTGTAGGTCCGCCCCTGATAGAGGACCGTGTCTCCGGGAGACTCCTCGGTCCCTGCAAAGAGGGAACCGATCATGACCACATCAGCCCCTGCGGCGATTGCCTTGGTCAGATCACCGGAATACTTGATCCCGCCGTCGGCAATGACCGGCACTCCGTATTTCCGCGCGACACTGGAACAGCTGCTGATTGCGGTGATCTGCGGCACTCCTATTCCTGCGACAACCCTGGTGGTGCAGATGGAACCGGGCCCGATGCCCACTTTTATCGCATCAGCCCCTGCCTTGATCAGAGCATCGGCTGCTGCTGCAGTCGCGATGTTGCCGGCGATTATATCGAGGCCGGGGAAGTTCGACTTTGCCGAAACGACCGCGTCGATGACAGCCTGCGAATGTCCATGAGCCGTATCGATGACGACGACATCGACGCCGGCCTTTACAAGCGCTTCGATCCTGGCATCCATGTCGGCAGTCGGCCCTACAGCTGCGCCGACCCTGAGCCGGCCAAGAGAATCCTTGCAGGCATTCGGGTACTTCCTGACTTTCTCGATATCCTTGATCGTGATCAGACCTTTCAGAAAACGGTCTTTATCGACAACCAGCAGCTTTTCGACCCTGGTATGCTTGAGATGT
>Ga0134124_10000869_pt1 | contig 24224 bp, 22 predicted proteins | sample KB304_FD_96880 | JGI IMG/M metagenome (GOLD analysis project Ga0134124, IMG submission 96880) | Terrestrial soil microbial communities without Nitrogen fertilizer from Kellogg Biological Station, Michigan, USA - KB3-0-4 | ecosystem: Environmental > Terrestrial > Soil > Unclassified ... | reverse complement strand
TCGGCGGCCCGCGCGACCTGGCGCTTGAGGATCGTCCGCGGCGAGACCGGGATCTCGGCGTGATCCTCGTCCGTGAACGTGTCCGACAGGACCATGGCCGTCTTCTCGAGCCACGGCAGGACGCGGAGCGTGTCCCAGACCGGCTCGGCGATCCAGTCGCCGTAGCCGGTCTCCCAGTTCATCAGGGCGAAGCCCTCGGGCGTGTTCATCTCCATGTCCGTGCCGAGGAGATACGTGCAGAAATGGGCGCCGTGATCGATGACTCCGGACAGGAACGCCTGGGCCTGGACGCGCTTGCCCATCAGGCGACCCTGCATGTCGGTGATCGCGACGATCAGGGTGTCGATCCGGCCGTCACGGACCATCGCCTGGAGCTCCTCGAGCCGGGGATGGCTGCGATCGGGATGAGACGCGCGATGGTCCGTGTGCTTCGTCGGGGCCATGGGAACCCTCCGCGCCGCTTTCGCGGCCTCGCTGCCTGGTGACGCTACTTCGCGGTCATCCCGCCGTCGGCCACCACGACGCTGCCGGTGACGAACGACGACTCGTCCGAGGCGAGGAACAGCGCGACGTTGGCGATCTCGCGCGGCTCGCCCGGTCGACCGATCGGCTGGAACGAGTCGATCGTCGCATAGACCTCGCTCAGCCCGCCGAGCATCTCCGCGTGGGCGTAGTTGATCGGCGTGTCGACCCAGCCGGGCGCGATCGCGTTGCAGCGGATGCCCTGCTTCGCGTAGTCGAGGGCGATCCCCTTGCTGAGCATCACGATCGCGCCCTTCGAGGTGGCATAGATCGCCAGGAACGGCTCCGCGACGAGGCCGTTGACCGAGCTCGTGTTGATGAGCGACCCACCGCCGCCGCGGAGCATGTGCGGGATCGCATAGCGGCAGCCGTAGATGCAGCCCTTCACGTTGACGTTCAGGGTTCGATCGACGACCTCGTCCGGCACCTCGTGGAACACGCCGGGAATGTTCACGCCGGCGTTGTTGAACACGACGTGGAGACCACCCCAGCGCTCGACGGTGGCGTCGGTCCAGGCCTGAACCTGGCGCGGGTCCGACACGTCGCCGGCGACGGCGTACGCCGCGTCCCCGATGCCGGCGGCGGTCTCCCGAACGGACGTCTCGTCGACGTCGATGCAGGTGACTCGGGCGCCCTCCTCGGCGAATCGGATCGCGGTGGCCCGGCCGATTCCCGATCCGGCCCCCGTCACGATCGTCACCTTGCCGGCCAATCGATCGCCCATCGTCCACCTCCAGCCGCGGCGCGCCTGACGGGTCAACGCGAGCGGCGCGTCAGGATCGGTTGAAACTGCCGATCTGCGACGCCTATTGTTGCGATGGGGGAGTCCTCGCGTCCCGGCGAACCGTCACGCGCATCGCATGGAGGTTTGGGATGGCTCAGTCAGATACCGAGCAACTCCACGCATTGGGGTACGCGCAGGAGTTGCGCCGCGGAATGCGGACCTTCTCCAACTTCGCGGTCTCGTTCACGATCATCTCGATCCTGTCGGGCTGCCTCACGCTCTTCGCCTTTGCGATGAACACCGGCGGCCCGGCGGTGATGACGATCGGCTGGCTCGTCGTCGGGTTCTTCGTGACCCTCGTCGCCCTCGGCATGGCCGAGGTCGCTTCGAGCTACCCGACCGCAGGCGGCCTCTATTACTGGGCGGCGAAGCTGGCCGACGAGTCGGGCGGCAACGGCGCGGCCTGGAGCTGGTTCGTCGGCTGGTTCAACCTCATCGGTCAGGTCGCCGTCACGGCCGGCATCGACTTCGGGCTGGCGACGTTCTCGACGGCGCTGCTGAACCTCGTGTTCGGATATCCGGTCGATCCGCCGCACGTCATCCTCGTCTACGGCGTCGTCCTGATCCTGCACGGTCTCCTGAACACGTTCGGGATCCGGATCGTCGCGTTTCTCAACGACCTGTCGGTCTGGTGGCACGTCGTCGGCGTGGCCGCGATCGTGGTCGTCTGCGTCTTCCTCAACCAGCACACGCGCACGGACATCGGCTCGGTCTTCTCGACGTTCGTCGACCGGACCGGCGACACCGCCGACAACCCCTGGCCAGGGCCGCTGATCTTCGGGATTCCGCTGTACGTCGCCTTGATCGGCCTCCTCAACGCCCAGTACACCCTGACCGGCTACGACGCGTCCGCGCACATGTCGGAAGAGACTCACGACGCGCGCACCTCGGCGCCGCGCGGGATTCTCTTCTCGGTCGTCGTGTCCGTGATCTTCGGGTTCATCCTGCTCGTGGCGATGAACATCGGAATCACACCGGACAAGGTCTTCCAGGTGACGGCCGCGGACGGGACGGTCTCGATGGTCAACGGCTACGACCACGCCCTCACGACGGCGACGGGCGTGCCGCCGGCCCAGATCTGGATCGACGCCATCGGCCAGTCGGGCGGGATCTTCATCCTGTTCCTCGTCGTCGGCGCCCAGTTCTTCTGCGGGATGTCGTCGGTCACGGCGAACTCGCGGATGATCTACGCGTTCTCGCGCGATGGTGCGATCCCCGGCAGCAGCTTCTGGCATCGAATCAACCCGCGGACGCGGACCCCAACGAACTCGATCTGGCTCGCCGCGGTCGGGGCGTTCATCCTCGGGCTGCCATACCTGTACAGCTACACGGCCTACGCCGCGATCACCTCGATCGCGGTCATCGGCCTGTACACCGCCTACGTGACGCCCGTGTTCCTGCGCCTTCGAGCCGGCGACCGGTTCCAGGAGGGGCCGTGGACGCTCGGCCGGTGGAGCCGCCCGATCGGCATCGTCGCGACGATCTGGGTCATCTTCATCTGCATCATGTTCCTGCTGCCGCAGGCGCAGCCGATCACGATCAGCTCGTTCAACTACACCCCCGTCGTCTTCATCGTCGTCCTCGGCGGAGCGGCACTGTGGTACGCCGTGTCCGCCAAGAACTGGTTCAAGGGCCCCAAGGTCCAGGGAACCCCGGAAGAGCTCGCCGAGATCGAGCGCGACCTCGAGATCGCCGGCGCCTGACCCCGCCAGGTCCCCGACATCACGAACGCCCGGCCAGCGGCCGGGCGTTCCGATTCTTCGCGGGCTCGCGGCCGGCACCGCTCGGCGGCTCAGTAGAGCATCGTCGTCCCGGTCGGGAACGTGAAGTCGAACGCGTTCGCGGGGAGCGGCGCGTCGGGCTCGTAGCCGGTGACCCGGGCGTCGCGGGTCACGACGCCACCGATCGATTCCTCGAGCCGGAGGATCACGCCGTCCGCCCGGTCGACCGCGATCCGGATCCGGAAGTCCGGCCGATCCGCGCTCATCTCGATCGTTCGCGGATGGTCGCACTCGAGCACGATCGCCTCCCGGCCGCCGATCTCGTCGGCCCCGACGACGCGGCAGGCCCCCGTCGACAGGACGTTCTGGCAATAGCCGGCAGGATGGACGAACGTTTCGGGCAGGGTCTCCATCGGCAGGGCGGTCAACGGGACGTAGACGCGGCTGGGGCCCGGCAGGTCGCGCGACTCGGGGCCGCTGATCCCGACGACGCTCCGCCGGACCGGCCGCTCGGTGCCGAGACGGTGGGCGGCGCTGTACGTCCGGACGACCTCGCCGTCGGAGATCCACACCTCGTAGCTCCCGGTCGTCCCGAGCGCCGGCTGGGTCGTGGTGACCCGCGCGTCGCTCGGGTGACGCAGGACGACGTCGGCGACCGTGAGCTGTTCACCGCCCACCCCGAAGGTGCGTTCCTCGATCCGCATCCGGAGCGCGTCGAAGCGCAGCTCGGCGTCGCGCATGAAGGTGAAGAGCTCGGCGACGGTCGGCGGCGTGTCGGCAGGCAGTGCGGCCACCTCGGGTCGCGGGCGGCGGCCGACCGGCATCGGCAGGTCGGCGGCGCGGTCCCAGGCGCGTGGCGTGGTCATCGCCGCGATTGTAGCGGGGGCCTTGACACGATCGGCGGCGGCGGCGTATATATCGCGATGCGATATATCGACACACGGTATATCACGATGCGAGTGCAGGAGCGAACCATGAACCGCGTCCGTCGAATCCTCGTCACGACCGGCGTCCTCGGGGCGGCGCTGGCCTTCGCCGGCGCCTTCGCCGTCCAGTCCTACGCCGGCGGCGCGACCCAGGCCAGCGCGACCATCGTCGATGCGTCGGGCGCGGCCATCGGCTGGGCCCGTCTGGTCGAGGACAGCACCGGGATCGTCCACGTCAACGTCCACGTCAAGGGCCTGACCCCGGGCCTGCACGGCATCCACATCCACGGGATCGGTGCCTGCACCCCGACCTTCGCCGCCGCCGGCGGCCACTACAACCCGCTGACTCGCCAGCACGGGCTGCTCAACGCGGCCGGCGCCCACGCCGGGGACCTGCCGAACCTCATCGTCAACGAGGATGGGGTCGCGCATCTCGATGCCACGACCGACCGCGTGACCTTGACCAGCGGCCCGACCACGCTCTTCGACACGACGGCCGGCGCCGTCGGGAGCGCCTTCATCATCCACGCCAACGAGGACGACCAGCTCACCGACGCGACGAACGGCGGCAGCGGTGGCCGGATCGCGTGCGGCGTGATCGTGGCCGGCTGACGTGGTCGACGGACGGGGGTTCGGACGGTTCGCGGAGCCGGCGAGGCTCGTCCTCGTTGCGCTCCGCGACGGTCCCCGACAGCATGTCCGCCTCTTCGACGAGGTGCGCGCGCTCGACGGTCCGATCGGGCCCGGAACGCTCTACGCCGCCGTGGCCAGGCTCGAGCGGCTCGGGCTCATCGAGCGGGCAACGAACGGGAACGACGGCATGCGGGCGTATCGTCTGACCGGGTCCGTCGCCGGCGGCGGCCTGGCCAGCGCAATCGAGGGGTTGTACCGATGAGCAGGCTCGTCCGACTCTACCCCGGCCCGTGGCGAGAGCGCTACGAGGCCGAATTCCTCCAGCTCATCGAGGACCGCCCGCCATCGCCGATGGAGCGGCTCGACATCATCCGCGGCGCACTGGACGCCCGCCTCCATCCCCAGGTCGTCGAAGCCGCGCCCGAGCCGATGCCATGGACGCATCGCCTGCCGGGGCTGCTGTCGCTGTCGGCCGGGTTGGCCCTGTGCCTGGCCGTGCTCGGGATCTCGTTCGGGCCTGGACCGGACTGGGGTGCCGCCGCGAGTTTCCTGGGCATCGCGGTCATCCTCATGCCGATCAGCCTTCCCGGCGACTACCTGGGCAGCCAGCGCCGGCGCCTGGTCCTCGTTGGCGGCGCGTTCGGCGGCTCGCTCGCCGCGGCGAACGTCCTCGGCTGGGGCGTTGCCGCCCAGGTCCTCGGGACCCTCGCCACGCTCGTGGCCATCTGCGGGTTGCTCGCAACGGCGGCGCTCCGGGCGGGGATCGCCCCGCGAGGCCGTTGGATCGCGGTCGTGGGCGGGGTGCTGCTGCCCCTGATCCTCGTGGCCGGCATCACGCTGGTCCGCGAGACGACCGGTGTCACGATCGTCGACGTCACCGCCTCGACGACCGCTCTGTTCGCCCTGCCCTACGGCCTCGCCTGGCTCATCGTCGGGCTGCGGATGGCCGTCCGCGGGTCGCCGACGATCGTCGACCGCCCGAGCGTTCCATCCGCCGCCGCTCGATCCGGCGCAGCCGAGGTCACGCAGCCATGAACCAGGCACCGGGCGAGCTCGGCCGGTTCGCCGAGCCGGCGCTGTACATCCTCGTCTCGCTGTCGGGCGGCGCCAAGCACGGCTACGCGATCATGACCGACGTCGAGGAGATGAGCGGCTCCCCGCTCGGCCCCGGCACTCTGTACGGCGCCCTCGCCCGGCTCGAGCGGCGCGGCATGATCGAGGCTCTCGAGCCCGAGGATCGGCGCCGTCCGTACCGGCTGACCGGCCTCGGCGCGACGACGATCGCGGCCCAGCTGACGAGCCTCGAGGGGTTTGCCCGGTCCGGGCTGAAGCGGCTTGGGGGTGACCCGTCGTGAGCAGCCGCGCGGTCGACGAGCCGGGCCGCCGTCTCATGGAATCGATGCCGGCGATCGCGGCGCTCCGTCACCGGCCGACCAGCGGGATCTCCAGGCGAGCGCTGCTTCGGCGGTCGCTCGGCGTGGCCGTCGGCGTCGCCGCGCTCGAGGGCCTGACGGGCATGCTCAGCTTCGTCTGGCCGACCGGCGCCAGGTCCAGCCCGAAGGTCCGCGTCGGGACCCTGGCCGACCTGATCGCTGCGAACAGCGCGCTGCCGATCGCGGACGGCTTTCCGGCATTCGTGGCGGACGCCCGGGCGTTCGTCATGACGATCGACCCGGCGCGCGGCAGCTGGACGCCCGGGGCGGATCCGACCGGGGACGGGACGGCCCTCAACGTCCGGGCCGTGTCGCAGCGCTGCCCGCACCTCGGCTGCCGCCCCAACCCGTGCGTGGAGGACTTCTGGTTCCGCTGCCCGTGTCATCAGTCGCGCTACGACCGGCTCGGCGTCAAGGCCGCGGGCGTCCAGTACGGGCCGGCGGCGCGGAGCATGGACCGCTACCCGATCGAGGTCGATCGCACCGGCGTCCTGATCGTCGACACCTCACACGTGGTGCTCGGGCCGCTCCCGGTCGTCCTCGGCCAGCCCGGCCTGATCCCGCCACGCGTGCCGAACGGCTGTACGTGAGCCGCCGTGGCCGTGCTGGCGGCGGGCCAGCCGCGCGCCGACCTGCCGGCGCCGGCCTCATCCGGCTGTACCCGACGGCGTGGCGTGCCCGCTATGGCGCCGAGATGCTGGCCACGCTCGAACAGCGCCGAATCGGCGTCCGCGATCGGGTCGATCTCGGGCGTGGGGCTCTCGACGCATGGCTTCATCAGCCGTCGCGTCTGCCCGCGTTGGCGGCTCTCGCGGCGGGCGGCCTCTGGACGGTCGGCGGCACGGTCGTCGTGGGCCAGCCCGTCCAGCCGGACTGGCCGGGCTATCTGCTCGAGACCCTGCCGGTCGCGATCGTCGCCACCGTCCTCGGCGGGCTCGCGACGATCGGCTGCTGGGCACGCCGGAGCGACGTCGCCGGGCGGCCGGGGGTGCTCGCGGTCGGATTTGCCGTCGTCGGCCACATGGCGTGGATCGCGGCCCTGCTTGCCGCCTGGTTCGGAGCCGGCTATGGCGCGCAGACGATCGCGGCGCAGACGGCCGGGGCGCTCGGCTCGGTCCTTGTCGGGCTCGTGCTCCTCCGGTCGGCCGACGAGGTGATCGGCGCACTGCTCGTCATCGCCCCGGCGATCATGCTGCTCGGCTGGCCGATCGCGTGGCTCGGGTTCGGGCTCGGCTGGACGCTCGTCGGCGCGCTCCTGCTTGCCCAGCCCGCGCCGGATGAGCCGCTGGCGTCGGGCTTCGCCTGAGCCGCCGGCCCGCGGCTTGCCGGTCGGTGATCGTCAGCCGCTCGCCGGCCCTCCCTCGAGGCCCGGCTCGGTCATCGACGCCGGATCGAGCAGCTCGTCGAGCCGGTCGGCGGCGATCCCGCGCTCGGTCGCCAGGTCGCGGATCGTGCGGCCCGTCTTGAACGCCTCCTTGGCGAGGGCCGCCGCCGCGTCATAGCCGATCTCCGGCGCGAGCGCCGTCGCGAGCATCAGGCCCTGCTCGACGAGGGCCGGCCCACGCTCCGTCGCGGTGAGACCGGCCACGGCGCGGTCGGCGAAGTTGCGAGCGCCGGCGGCGAGGAGCGCGATCGACTCGAGGACGGCGAGCGCGGTGACCGGCAGCATCACGTTGAGCTCGAGGAACGAGCCCGTCTGGCCGAAGGCGACCGTCGTGTCGTTGCCGAGGACCCGGGCGACGATCATCGTCAGGCTCTCGACGATCACCGGGTTCACCTTGCCGGGCATGATCGAGGAGCCCGGCTGGGTTTCCGGCAGGGCGATCTCCGCGAGGCCGGCACGCGGGCCCATGCCCATCAACCGGACGTCGCTCGCGATCTTCCACAACGACAGCGCGATCGTCCGGAGGGCGCCGTGCGCGGCGATCGCGGCATCGAGCGACGCCTGGGCATGGAAGTGGTTGGTGGTCTCGCGGACCTCCAGGCCGGTCAGCGCCGACAGCCGGCGCGCGGCCCCGGCGGCGTAGTCGGGATGGGCGTTGATCCCGGTTCCGACGGCCGTCCCGCCGAGGGGCACGCCGAGCAGCTCCTCGTTCGCGGCGCGGGCGCGCCGGATCGATTCCTCGAGCTGGCCGGCATAGCCCCGGAACTCCTGGCCGAGGCGGATGGGCGTGGCGTCCTGGAGATGGGTGCGCCCGGTCTTGACGACCGGCCAGAGCTCACGGGCCTTGGCGTCGAGGGCGGCCCGGAGGGTCTCGAGCGCCGGAACGAGCAACTCCGCGATCGTCATCGCCGCCGACAGCTGGAGGGCCGTCGGGATCACGTCGTTCGACGACTGGCATTTGTTGACGTGGTCGTTGGGGTGGACCGTCATGGTCCCGCCGGTGGCTGCCAGGCGCGCGCTCGCGAGATGGGCGACGACCTCGTTCATGTTGGTGTTCGTCGAGGTCCCCGACCCGGTCTGGTAGACGTCGATCGGGAACTCGCCGTCGTGGCCGCCGTCGGCGACTTCCGCCGCGGCTTCGGCGATGGCGCGCGCGACATCGCGATCGAGCAAGCCGAGCTCCGCGTTCGTCTCGGCCGCCGCCTGCTTGATCAGCGCGAGCGCCCGGATGAAGGCCCGCGGCATCCGCTGGCCCGAGATCGGGAAGTTCAGGACCGCGCGCTGGGTCGAGGCCCCGTACAGCGCATCGCTCGGAACGTCCATCTCGCCCATCGAGTCGCGCTCGATCCGGGTCGGGCCGCCGGGTTGGCTCGTCATGACCAAATTGTAGGCGGGCCGCGACCGCTGCCGGACGCGACCCGCCGGACCCGCCGCTAGCGGATCGTGATCGACGACACCGGCGTGAGGTTCGCGATCCCCTCGTCGCTGCCGGACTGGGCGACCGCCGGCTCCCACGCGTACGTGCCGGTGGTCACGACGCGGCCGACGTAGCGGAGGGTGAAGGCGCGTCGCGTCGCCGTGGGTTCGACGCAGAAGAACACCCGCGATCCGACCTGATCGTAGGGGAGGATGATCCCGTCGTCAGGTGGTACCTCCTCCTCGTCGGGGTTCGACCAGCGCGACCACGCACCGACCGGGGCCAGGCCGCTCGGCACGAGCTCGGTGACCTGGCGGCAGCCGTTCGCCGCCTGGCCGGTGAACGTGACCGCGAGCTCGACGACGACGAGGTCCGCGGCGTGAACCGTGCTGAGCGGCGAGGACGAGCGACTGATCGTGAGGTCGGGATCGTCGGTGAAGGCCGTCGGTCGGACGGCCTCCCGCCACTGGGTCGTCACCCCGACCGATCCGCTGAGCCGCTCGATCGCCAGCGTGGCCAGCTGGACGGGCGTGAGGACGAGCCGGAACGACGCCCCGGCGTCGAGAGTCACGACGTGGCGGTCTCCGGCCACCGTCCACGCGAAGCGAGCCGCCTGGACGGGCCGACGATCGAGGGTCGAGGTCACGAACGCGATGGCCAGCAGGTCGTTGACCTGGTCGGCCGCCGGATTGGCCTCGACGTAGGCCCAGAACCGCGGCGCCAATGGGTCGCCGACGGCCGCGGCGAGCGCGGCCGCGAGCGCCGTGCCTGCCGTGATCTCCGCGGCCGTCGTTCCCACGCGAAGCCGGGCGAGCGTGCCGGACTGTTCGCCGGACGCCTTGATGACGCGATCGAGGATCGCCCGCGCCGTGGTGGAGTCCCCCAGCCGCGCAGCGCCGAGGCCCAGCATCAGTTCCTCGCGGACGGTCAGGTCCGGATCGGTGGCGGCGGTCCGGATGGTCGGCAGGACCGCCTCGCCGAGGCCCGCCAGGCCGGCCAGGGCGAACATCCGGCGTTCCCGGGTCTCCCCGGAGCTGTCGCGGATCGTCTGCAGGTAGGAGGCAAGGGAGATCCGGTTCACGCGGTCCGGGGCGACGATCGCGACGAGGACCGAGGCCTCGAGGTCGCTGCTTGCGTACGGGACGACCCCCAGCCCGAAGTCGGGGCCCTGGTACCGCTCGGCTGCGAACGGCTCGCCGTCCGGAACGATGTCCGTCGCACCGAAGCGATCCTTCAGCAGCCGCGCGGCGAGATCCGCGGCGAGCGCCCGCTCGAGACGCGCACTGGTGCCGTTCGCGAGATCGGTCAGGAGCGCCAGGTACCGGCCGCCACTGGCGTCCGCCACGAGGACCGTGGTGAACCCGTCGCCGCCGGCGAACGGGGCACTCGACGGCAGCTCCACGTAGGTGGTCCGCTGCCGCGTGAGCCTGGTGTCCACGACCTGGAACGACCGGGTCAGGCGGTCCGTCCGGGCCGACGCGCCGCTTCCGGTCGTCGCCGTGATCGTGAGCGTCTGGGGACCGCTGTGCAGGGCGGGCAGCGGCACGTCCAGGGTGGTGAACGCGGTTCCGGACAGCGGGCCGCTGTCGAAGCCGAGACTCGGCGACGTGACCCGGATCGTGACCGGCGCGCCCACCGCGACCGCCGTGCCGAACGTCCGGACCGCGATCGACGGCCGATCCGCGGTGAGGTACTCCGGGGCAACCGAGGCATCGACGAAGAACGGCAGCCCGACCGGGACGAGGACCGATCCGACGCCCGCCTGCAGGCGGGCGGTGACCGCCGATGCGGTGACCCGCCACGACGTCAGGTCGTCCGACAGGTGGAAGGATGTCGAGCCCCGGCCGTCCGCGCCGGTGGTGATTGCCTTGAACAGGAGCGAATCGCGGAAATCGTCGCGGTCGTCGCCACCGCCGCCCGTGTCGCCGCCCTCGGGCTGTCCGACCGGATCGCGATGCGAGCGATACGTCCCGAGGACCCCGTCGGCCAGGCCGGCGTACAGCTCGCGCAGGGGATCCTCGGTCTCGGCAGCGCCGATCGTGAACAGCTTCTCGTCGACGGCGCGCAGGATCACGGTGGCGGACACCGGGGCGCCGCCGGCCGACCGGGTGCGGACAGTGACTGTGACGGTTCCGCCGGGCACGTAGCGGGCCGCGTCGGTCGTGAGGTCCACCTGGAGCTTGCGATCCGTGATCCGGAAGTTCGCCCCGAACCAGGTCGTGCCGACGTAGCCCTCGCCCGTGAACCGGACCCCGCCGATGGACACGTTCGGGGCACCCCATGTCGGGAACGCGGTCACGAACCGGCGCGAGGACTGGACCGTGGCCGTGCGGATCCCGCTCTGGGCCGTGAAGAACAGGTAGCGGGTTCCGTCGCCGGTCGCCTGGCGACGAGCCGGATCGGTCAGCCGGACGTCGATCCGGTCGCCGATGCCGTACAGGTGATCCGGGTTCGTCGTCGGCGTACTGACATCGAGCGTCGCCTCGGGGTTCGTGTCGTACGGGCTGCTGGCCGTCCGGTTGGCAAACGCAGTGGCGCGCGCGACGTGCCCGTCCGGATCGCCGACGCGGACCGCGATCCGGTAGCCGTGATCGGTCAGCGAGGCCGGCATGGCCGCCGTCCACGAGCCGTCGGCCCTGGTCGTGACGCGAATCGTCCGAATCTCGCGATCGTGGATCTCGTTGTCATAGACCGGCACGACCTTCTTCTCGACGAAGTCGTACTCGGTCCCGATCTGCTTGTGGGACGGGACGAGCTCATAGAACGTCACGCTGACGGTCGCACCGCGGACCGCCCCACCGCGCGGATCGAGGTCCCAGATCGAGAATCCTCGACCGATCGAGGCTTCGAGGCGCTTCACGGCGACGAGATGGACGCCGCCGGTCACGATCACCTGTCCGTTGGCGATCCGGCCGACCGCGTCGATCGTCCGGCTGCTCGGGAAGATGACGACATCGCGGCTTCCGGCGGTGATCTCGGCCTCCTCGGCACGAGCCGGGATGGCCCCGATCGAGGCGGTCGTCGGGCCTTCCTGGAGCTCCTCGTCGATCGTGGCGATGGTCCGGTAGACGGCCGTGCCGAGCGAGTCCGTGGTCGCGCTGCCTTCCCCGAAGCCGCGGACATGGAGCGCCACGCCGGGGACCGGCGTTCCCTCGAAGAAGTGGGCGCGGACCGTGACCGTGACGTGGTCGCCGGCGATGTAGACGCGCCGGCCGGTCGTGACATCGAGCTGGTAGGCGGGTTTGGCGATCGGTCCGATGACGATGGCGGTCGAGCGGATGACCCGCGCCCCGACGGCCATCGTCAGGCGGTAGTAGCCGTCGGGCAGGCCGGTCAGGGGCAGCGCGCCGCTGAATGCGCCGGCCCGATTCGGGTGGCGGGTGACGGTCGCGACGGCCGGAGCGCCGGCCTCGTCTCCCTCGGGCTCGCTGTACAGGCGGATCGTGACCGAGGAGGGCACGGCCCCGCCGTCACGGTCACGGACAAACCCCCACAGGTTGACGGTATCGCCCGGACGGTACCGGGAGCGATCCGTGTGGAGGAGGCTCCAGGTCGTGGCGTCGGATTCGTACCACCAGTAGAGGCCGCCATCGCCCTCGAGCTTGTCGTGGCCAGTGGCGGCCGGCAGGAAGATCTGCCGTCCATCGGCGGTTCGCACGACGACGACCGGGTCGCACGGGCGGGCGCACGTGGCTCCGGTCCTCGGCAGGAGGCTCTTCGGCGTGGCGCCGACCGCGAGGCCGCTGCCATCGGTCCGCGCGAATCGCACGCCGTCGCTCGAGGCCGTCGCCGCCGCGATCGGCGCGCCGGTCCGGAGGTCGTTCGCCCAGACGATCGCCTTCGTCTCCGAGATCGCGAGATAGCCGGCGAAATCGGTGACCTGGAGGACCGCCTGGATCGGCCTGGTCCCATCCGACTGCTGGACCAGGTACCAACCGGCCGCGAGGGGCTCGGGGAGCCGGACCCAGAAGCCATTGCGATAGGGGTTGAGCGGAAGGTCGGCGGAGAGGACCCGGGCGAGCCCGGTCACGTCGACGAGCCCGGTCGCGGTCCAGCGTGTCCAGTCCGGACGCGCCCGCAGGGTCCGGAATGCGTCGATCGCGGCGCCGATGCCGGCGAGCCGGTAGACGGCGATCCGGGTCGAGGTGGGGGGCTTCGCGTCCATGTTCCGGTACGCGTAGATCGACAGGGTCGGGCGCTCCGATGTCGAGGCTTCGGTGACCTCGTCCGGGAACTCGTAGGTCGTCGCGGCATCCTCGTCGCCGGCCGCGGATTGGGTCTCGAACTGGAGCCGGGTGTCGACGATCGTCTCCTCGCCGGTCGCCGTCACCTTGACCCCGCGCGTGACGGTGACGGTGTAGAGCGTGCTCGCGGCGAGCGTCCGATCGGGCACGAAGGCGAGCGTCCGCCCGTGCTGCTCGAACCGGCCCGGCGTCGCGGGCTGGATCGTGACATGCGAGGAGGCATCCTCGACCCCGTCCTGGTCGAACGTGATCTCGATCCCCGTGTCGAGCGGGACCTCGCTCGAGCGCGTCTCGGGCAGGGTGCCGACGATCCGGAGGGGTTGCTTCGCCTGGAAGGCCCACGTGTCGAGGAGTTGGCCGCCGCTGCCGTGGAGCGCGAATCGGTAGAGGGCGCCCGCGATGAGCGGCCGCGCCGGCGCGAGGAGGACGGCATCGTTCGTGGCCTGCTTCCTGACCGAGAACGCGAACGCGGGCTCGACGGTCAGCCCGGCGGCGAGGGTCGCGGCCGGCGTCCCGTCGGTGCTCTCGAGGCGGAAGCTCGCGTCGAGCGGGACGACGAGTCCGCTGGCGCCGCGGGCCGTGAGGAGGGCGGTCGGTGCCGCCGACGCGCCGGCCAGCGGCCGATAGGTCTCGGTTGGCTCGATGCTGGCCGACGGACCGGGCCGGTCGCTGCTTGCCGCTCCGGACCCACCGGCAGCGCGCGTCGACGTGGGGTGGCTCGCATCCGCGATCGCCCCGTCGTCGATGCGGCCGCTGTTCCAGCCGAGCAGGCCGCCGACGAGGGCCGTCGCGACGACCGCGATCGTGGCGGCGACCGCATGCCGTCGGAGCCAGGCCGCGGCTGCGGCTCCGGACGGCTTGCCGGTCGCGCGCGGCATCCACCGCGTCGACGCTGCCCGGGAGGCGGGCGCGGCCTCCGGCGCGGTTGCCGGATGGTCGTTCGAGGGCGACGCCTCGACCGGGTCGGATCCGTGGCCGGTCTGCGAGGGCGCGACGGTCAGCTCCTGCGCCCGCTCGTCATCGAACATCGTCTGGGCTCCCCCCACCGCCGGTGGGTCGAGCGGCCGTGATCCGGATCCCTGGGCGGTAACCTCCGGGGCGGCCTGCTCAGCGGTGAGACGCGATCGGGTGATTCGTGTTACGGGTTGCCGGCCGGCTGTCGGCGGGATGACTCTCCGCTTCGGACGCGCCGGTTCGGACGCTGCAGGTCGAGCGGTCTCGTGTATTGACGGTGCAGGGCGACCTCGTCGAACCCTGCCGACCGGTAGAGGGCTTCGGACGCCGCGTTCGAGCGCAGCGAGAACACGAGCGCATCGCGCAGCCCGGCCTCGCGCATCAGGCGCAGGCCGTGACGCATGATCACGCGGCCCAGTCCTCGTCGCTGGTGATCGGGATGCGTCCCGACCGGCTCGAACTCACCGATCGAGCCCGCGCGATCTTCCCAGCAGATCGCGAACGCGGCGACGCTGCCGTCGGCGGCCTCGAGGACGATGTCGCGATCGAGAGCGTAGTGGTCGAGGCCGGTGAGGAGGGCGTGCTTCTCGACGGTCATCCGGGACGGCGCGAAGGCGGCCCGATGGGCCTCGACCCGAGCGGGGATGTCGTCCGGCCCGCGCATCGAACGCAGGACGTAACCATCGGGCACCCGCGGCGGATCGAGGTCGAAGTCGAGCGGCTGGATGAACTGGGTCAGGACGACGTCGGTCGGCGTCCAGCCACGATCCGGCAGGATCGCCGCCTCCGGCCAGCCGTCGGCGGCCCAGACCTCGAGGCGCACGGGATCGGTCGTGCTCGACTCGTCTGTCGCCCCTGTCGCCGGCGCGACGGGCGTCTCCGCCGCGACCGCGCGCGCCCGGTCGACGTGCCAGGCGAGAATCTCGTCGCGGATCGCCGACTCCTCGTCGCGCTTCAGGCCGAACCGGACGAACCAGTCGAGGGAGGCCGGCGGCGTGAACCAGCCCCAGCCCACCGGATCGCCGCCGATCGACCAGACGCGGATCCGGGTCGACCAGTCGACGTCCGGTCCGCCGCCGACCAGCCACCATTCGAGATCGCCGACCGTGCAGTGGACCAGGGGTCGAACCGGGCTCGCCCAGGCTGCCGAGACGATCGCCTCCATGGCCGACAGGTCGCTGCGACCCGCGTATGCCCGGGAGGTCAGCGGAAACGGGGGCATGGCCGGGCGAGCATACCGGCGCCGGACCGCGTCCGATCGTAGACTTCGCCGCCGGGGGAGGGAGGAGGTGTGACCGTGCCGACGATCGCGGCCAACGGGCTCGACGTCGCCTATGACGTCCACGGGGCGGGCCCGCCGCTCGTGCTCCTGCACGGCGCAACGTCCCTCGGCCGGGGTGACTTCGCCGCCCAGATCCCGTTGTTCTCGCGCGCGTTCCTCCTGTACCTGCCCGACGCCCGTGGCCACGGTCGGACCCGCTGGGATGCGTCTGCCGGCTTTCGTTACGACTGGCTCGTCGACGATCTCAGCGCGTTCGTCGACGCGGTCGGGCTCGAGACGTTCCATCTCGTCGGGTTCTCGATGGGCGCCATGACCGCGCTCCAGTACGCCGTCCGGAGTCCCGAGCGCCTCCGAACCCTCACGGTCGTCGGGATCACGACCCAGCGCGAGCCGCGGGCGTCGGTCGCCCGGCGGCTCATGGATCCGGAGCGCGCGGATCGCGAGGAGCCGGGCTGGGTCGTCGAGCTCGGCCGCCGTCACGACGCGGGCCAGGGGCCGGGCGCCTGGCGGCGGCTCCTGCCCGCGATCGCGGCCGATGTCGCGGTCCAGCCGTTGCTGACCCCGCGCGACCTCCGCCGGATCGACCCGCCGACCCTCGTCGCGTGCGGGGATCGCGACCCGTTCGCCCCGGTCGATCACGCGTGGGGCCTGCGCCGCCAGCTGCCGAGCGGGCGGCTGTTCGTCGCCCCGGACTGCGGGCACGAGGTGATGTCGCGCAAGGCCGGCCTGTTCAACGAGGCGCTGGCCGGCTTCTTCCGATCGACGGCGGCGATCGCCGAGCAGCGCGCCGGGTCCGGCCAGCGTGGGAGCACCGCGCCCGCCCGCCCGCCTGTCTCGACGACGCCGCGGGAAGCCAATCCCCTTGCCGACGCTCCGCCGCCGGCGCCCGACACCGACTCCGACTGGCTTGCCAGGACGAGCCACTGACCAGTCCAGCCATCGCCCAGCCAGGAGGCACTCGATGACCACGTTGCTCGTCCTCTACCGCCGGCCGGACGGCGGGCCCGAAGCCCTGTCGACGTTCCTCCGCCGCTATCGCGACGAGCACCTGCCCCTCGTCGCGGAGACACCGGGTCTGCGGGCGACCCGGATCCAGCGGGTCGACCAGGCGCTCGGCGGGGACACCGATCTCGTCCTCACGGCGGCGATGGACTTCGACGACCGAGCGGCGCTCGACGCCGGGCTCGCCTCGGACCCGATGCGCAAGGCCGGCCGGATCCTCCGTGAGATCGCCCCCGGGCTCGCGACGTTCCTCGTCGTCGAGGACGATTCGACGTTCGCCTGAGGGTCCGTCCCGAGTGCGGCGAGACGACGTCCGGTTCGCGCGGTTGCGACTCGCTGCTACTGTGAGCGGCACGGAGGACCGATTGACCCAGACCGCGCCGACCGAGACCCCCCAGCCGGCCGACGACCGGCTCGTCAGCGTCGCGTTTCCCGCGCCGGGCGACGCCGGTCCGACCGATGGCGTCGCGCTCGTCACGATCGAGCGGCCGGATGTCCTCAACGCGCTCAGCTTCGACCTCCTCGACGAGCTCGCGGCGATCCTCGCCGATCTCGACGCCGATCCGCGCTGTCGGGCGATCGTCCTGACCGGCTCCGGCACGCGCGCCTTCGCCGCCGGTGCCGACATCCGCGAGCTGGCCGTCCAGACGCCGATCAGCCTGCTCGTCGAGAACCGGTTCGGCGTCTGGGAGCGGATTGCCGCGACCCGGACGCCGCTGATCGCCGCCGTGCGCGGCTTCGCCCTGGGCGGCGGCTGCGAGCTGGCGATGACCTGCGACCTGATCGTGGCCGGTGACGACGCCCAGTTCGGCCAGCCGGAGATCAACCTCGGGGTGATGCCCGGCGCCGGGGGGACCCAGCGCCTGACGCGGGCGATCGGGCGGGCGCGAGCGATGGATCTCATCCTGACCGGCCGGACGATCGACGCCCATGCCGCCGAGGCGATGGGCCTCGTCAGCCGGGTGGTCCCCGCCGAGGACACGCTCGGGGCGGCCCTCGAGCTGGCCCGGATCATCGCGAGCAAGGCCCCGGTGGCGGTGCTCGCGGCCAAGGAGGCCGTCAAGCTGGCCGACGAGCTGCCGCTGTCGGCGGGCCTCCATCACGAGCGGCGAGCGTTTTTCGCCCTCTTCGCGAGCCAGGACCAGGGGGAAGGAATGTCGGCCTTTGTGGAGAAGCGCCGGCCGGAATGGAAGGGACGCTGACCGATGGAACGTGACCTGACGGACGGCGGCAGCGACTACGGTCGCGACGACGCCCGGGACCTGGGCGACGAGCCGCCGGCGAGCTACCGCAGTCAGGCGCCGGATGTGCTGTCTCCGATCGACGCGTCGTCGCCCGTCTCGGGCCACACGGTGGCGTCCGAGTCGAACGCCGGCTCGATCGCCGCATCCCCCGAGCACGATTGGTCGGCGGCCGAGCGGCTCCTGTTCCCCCTGCTCCGTCCGACCGGGACACAGGGCCTGGCGGTGACCGACATCGATCCGTCGGTCCTCGCCGCCGAGGCGTCGCGGAGCCACTCCCAGCCCCTGGTCGACGAAGGGCCGTGCGACCTGTCGGTGGTCTATGCGATCCCGGGTGTCGGCTTCGACGTGATCGTCAACGCCGATCACCTCCTGTCGTGGGGCGTGGGCGTGGCCGCCGTCCAGGACGCGGCGTTGCACAATCTCGCGGCCTGGTCGGCGAACGCCGCCTGGACCGATGAGGTCTCCGGCGAGCGCCGGCTCATCTCGTCCGACACGGGCGACGGCTGGGACGCGGCCCGGATCCTGCTGACCGAGGTCCGCGACCGCCTGGTCTCCGAGCTCGGCGGCGCCGGCCGGGTCCTGATCGGGCTCCCCGAACGGCACCTGATGATCGCCGGCGCGCTGCGGCCGGGCGACGACGACTTCGCCGTGCTGTTCGCCGACTTCGTCGTCGAGAGCTCGGGCGGGGCCGACGAGCCGGTCGATCGACGCGTGTTCGAGCTCGTCGACGGGCGGTTGGTCGAGTTCACCGGCCTCCACGCGACCGCCTGAAGCCGCGGCCCGTGGCGGACCTCCGGATCGAGATCGCCGACGCGGTCGCGACGATCACCCTCGATCGGCCCGACGCGCTCAACGCCCTGACGGTCCCGCTCAAGGAGGAGCTCCTGGACGCCTTCGGCGCGGTCGCGAAGGACGATGCCATCCGGGCCGTCGTGCTCACGGGCGCGGGCCGCGCGTTCTGCGCCGGGCAGGACCTCCGCGAGCGGCTCCAACCCGATGCTGCGCCGCTCGAGACGGAGATCCGCCTCCGCTACAACCCGCTGGTCCGGGCGATGCGCGAGCTTCCCAAGCCGATCGTCGGCGCGATCAACGGGATCGCCGCCGGTGCCGGCGCGTCGCTCGCGTTCGCCTGCGACATCCGTCTGGCTGCGGAGGGAGCGAGCTTCCTGCTCGCGTTCGGGCGGGTTGGGCTCATCCCGGATTCCGGGGCGACGTGGCTCCTGCCGCGGCTGATCGGCGGAGCCAAGGCCGCCGAGCTCGCCATGACGAACGAGGCCCTGGGCGCCGTCGATGCCGAGCGGCACGGCCTCGTCGCGCGGGTCGTGCCGGGCGATGCGCTGCTCGCCGAGGCGCACGCGCTCGCCGCCCGCCTGGCTGCCGGAGCGCCGCGGGCACTGGCGCTCACGAAACAGGCGCTCGCATCCGGCGCGGAGGCCAGCTTCGAGGACCAGCTCGAGACCGAGGCCCTCCTCCAGGGTGCCGCCGGTGCGACGGCCGATCACGCCGAGGGGATCGCCGCGTTCCTCGAGCGCCGGCCGCCGCGATTCACCGGGGAGTAGCCCGCCTCGCCGAGGGAGTGGCCCGTCTCTCCGCCCGGGACGTTGAGCGCTTGTTGAGCGGTCCGGCCCGGTCCGACCCCGGCGGCCTCTTGGTCCGCCTCCCTACGGTTGGGTCATGGATGCCTCGCCGGTCATCGTGTTCCCGCGCCCGGGCGGTGATGCCGCCGCGTCGGACGTCGTGTCGAGCGCGCTGACCGAGATCGACGTCGCGATCGCGCTCGTTGCGAGCCACGCCGCGCGACGCGTGCGCCTGACCGCCATTCCGTTCGTCGAGGACGCCGCAGCGCTCGGCCTCGCTCACGCCCGAGCCGCCGGCATCGCGTTCACCTTCGAGCGCGGCGAGCGGCTCGGCGTCGCGACGGTGACCGTCGGCCCTCTGGAGTGAGCGCGCCGGACGGGCCGGCCGGCCATCGTCCGGAGCCGTCACCGGGTGGTCGGGGGCGGCTCATCGCAGGCCGCCACGTCGCCGATCGCCGCCTTCGCCGGCCGATCGACCGCTCGCCGTACTTCCGTCACGCCGGTCCCGGAACGGTCACCGCCCGCCCAGCGGCGATCGAGCCACGACGGCCGATCGATCGGTTCGCCGCCAGGGCCCGGCGCGCAGTGTTCGGCCGTCCGCTGTCGAGCGACGAGGAGGCCGCCGAGCGCCTGTCGAAGGTCAAGGCGCTGGCCGTCTTCTCGAGCGACAACCTCTCGTCCGTCGCGTACGCCACCGAGGCGATCCTGTTCACCCTGCTCGCGGCCGGACGGCAGAGCTTCTGGCTGACGCTTCCGATCTCGCTCCTGATCGTCTTCGTCCTCGGGATCATCGTGGTCTCGTACCGCCAGACGATCGGCGCGTATCCGGGTGGCGGCGGCAGCTACATCGTCGCGGGCGAGAACCTGGGCAGGAACGCCGGGCTGGTCGCGGCGGCTGCGCTCCTCGTCGACTACGTCCTGACGGTGTCGGTCTCGGTCGCGGCCGGCGTCGCGGCGATCGCCTCGGCATTCCCCGGACCTCTCGCCGACCACCGGGTCGAGGTGTCGGCGGCCTTCATCGTCCTCGTGATGGTCGTGAACCTCCGCGGCATCCGCGAGAGTGGCACGATCTTCGCCGTCCCGACGTACGTCTTCCTCTTCTCGATGCTCGGATTGATGGCGGTCGGGCTGGGCCGCGCCGTGCTCGGCGATGCGCCCCAGGTCAGCGGGGTCGTGCCGGTCGTCGTCGCGCCGGAGACGCTCGGGATCCTCCTGCTCATGCGGGCCTTCGCCGACGGGTGCAGCGCGATCACGGGCGTCGAGGCGGTCTCCAACGGCGTCCCCGCATTCCGCGGGCCGGAGTCGCTCAACGCCCGGACGACGCTCGCGGTGATGGGCGTCCTCGTCGGGCTGATGTTCATCGGGGTCTCGATCCTGGCCGGCATCAGCGGCGCGATCCCGTCCGAGCACGAGACCGTGATCAGCCAGATCGGCCGGGCGGTGTTCGGGACCGGCGTCGTCTATTACGTCCTCCAGCTCTCGACGATGGGCATCCTCGTCCTGGCCGCGAACACGGCGTTTGCCGATTTCCCGCGGCTCGCCTCGCTCCTCGCCCGGGACGGATTCATGCCCGCCCGGTTCGCCTTCCGCGGCGAGCGCCTCGCATTCAATGCCGGGATCGTGGCCCTCGCCGCGCTCGCGATCGGCGTCCTCGCGATCTTCGGCGGCCGGGTCGAGGCGTTGATTCCGCTCTACGCGGTCGGCGTCTTCACCTCGATCACCCTCTCCCAGGCGGGGATGGTCGTCCACTGGCTCCGGGAGCGGGGCGACGGCTGGCGGCGGAGCGCGATCGTGAACGGGTTCGGCGCGGTCGCGACCGGGATCGTCACGGTCGTGTTCGCGGTCGCGAAGTTCGCGCTCGGGGCGTGGCTCATCGTGATCGTGATCCCGGTGCTCGTAGCGGGGATGCTCTTCGTCGGCCGGCAGTACGCGCGGCGGCGCGCGGAGACGGCCGTCCGGCCCGAGGCCGTCATCGGTCCGCCGACGCGGCGCCAGCGCGTCCTGATCCCCGCGTCCGACGTCACCCGGGACGTCGTCCAGGCCGTGAAGTTCGGCCGGACGATGTCCGACGACGTGAGCGCCATCCATGTCACCGACGATCTCGAGCGGGCGGGCGAGATCCGCAAGCGGTTCGCCCGCCAGCTCCCGGGGCTGCCGCTGATCGTCGTCGAGTCGCCGTTCCGATCGCTCGTGCGACCCCTCGTGCGCTACCTCGAGGACGCCGCGGCCAACGCCGCGGACCAGGTCGTCATCGTCCTCCTCCCCGAGTACGTGCCGCGCCACTGGTGGGAGCGTTTTCTCTACAACGACAGCGCCCGGCGCATCGAGCACTCGCTTCTCGGCCGGCCGAACATCCTCGTCGCGGCGGTGCCGTACCGGCGGGACGTGTGACATCGGAGGTCGCGCCGGGCCCGGCTCGCTAGCGGACGAGGCGCTCGAACAGGTGCGCCAGCTCGACGGCCGGGTCGTCGCACAGGCCGGTATGGACCTCCGACGGCTGGATGACCGTGCTGGCCGGTGCGACGAGCCAGTGGAACCGCTCGCCCTGGCTCAGCTGGGCGATCGGGCCGGCGTCGGCATCGCCGCGGGCGATCCGGACGATCCCGGCGAGGTGGGTCTCGATCGTCGCCGGGTCGAGGTCCGGGGCGAGGGCCCGCAGGCGGGCGTGATCCAGGCCGACGAGTGCCGCCAGGTAGCGCTTCGGGCGGCACAGCAGGACGACCCCCGCGTTCAGGCACTCGCCGCGCTCGACGCGCGGGACGACCCGGACGATCGCGTACTGGAACGGGTGGTCGGCCACGTCAGGCCGCCGCCCGGCGCAGCTCGTCCGCCGGCCCGACATGCGGGCGGGGCGACTCGAGACGGCGACCCAGGTACGCGACGTACGCCCGCCGCTGGGCGGCCGCGTCGCCGATCACCGCGTCGGGCGCGAGCCAATCGTCCGGAAGCGCGCGGACGAGGCGCTCGAGGAGGTCGGCGGTCACGAGCGGCGCGAGCCGCTCGTCGGCCGCCGCGATCGACGAGGCGAACGGCAGCAGGACGTGGTCGGCGAGACGTTCCGCGTGGGGCCGCCGGGCATGGAGGTCCGGGTCGCGCCAGGTGTGGTGGATGTACAGCGCGGCGCCGTGGTCGATCAGCCACGGCCGGCCGTGCCAGACGAGCAGGTTCGGGTTCCGCGGCGATCGATCCGGGTTCGTCACGAGGCCGTCGAGCCATACGACGGAGGCCGCCCAGTCCGGATCCGGTGTCGAATCCACGACCGGGCTGAACGTCATCGACCCGGGCAGGAAGTCCAGCCCGATGTTCCGCCCGACGCTCGCGACGAGCAGATCGTGGATCTCCTGGTGCGGCTCGCTGTCGGCGATCCCGGCCTCGAGCTCGACCGCGACGAGGTCCGGCACGAGCAGGCCGATCGCGCGGGCGATCTCCCCCGCGAGCCACTCCGCGACGAGGACGCGCGGGCCCTGGCCGGCGCCCCGGAACTTGACCACGTACAGCCCGTCGTCGTCGGCCTCGACCAGGCCGGGCAGCGAGCCGCCTTCGCGGAACGCGGTCACGTAGCGGGTGGCGCGGACCGTGCGCATCGTCGACGACGGCGTGGCCAGGGCGGGCTCGGGCGTCGTCACCGGCCCGCCAGCCCCGTTGCCTCGATCGCATCCGCGGCCTTCGCGACTCCGTTCCGTGCCTGGATCTCCGCCCCGCCGCGGGCCATCCGACCGCGCAGGTCGGCGTCGGCCAGGAGCCGGTCGATCGCGTCACGCAGATCGTCGTCGGCGAAGGCGTACGTCGGCAGCCGGACGCCGAACCCGGTCTCGTCGACCCGCTGGGCGTTGTCGTACTGGTCCCAGAACAGGGGCAGGACGACCATCGGCTTGCCGAAGTGGAAGGCCTCGGTCGTCGTGTTGTTGCCGCCGTGGGTGATCACGAGGTCGACCAGCGGGATGATCTTCGTCTGGGGCAGGAACTCGGCGCCCCACATGTTCGGTGCGAGCTCGTAGTCGGCGTGCTGCGGTCCCTTGGAGACGATGTAGCGGTGCGGCGTGTCGGCGAGGACCGCGACGAGCCGGCGCATGAGCGCGACGTCGGCGCTGCCGAGGGACCCGAGCGAGAGATAGACGAGCGACGAGCCCGCCGGCCGGTCCGACAGCTCCGGCGGCAGCTCGAACGCGCCGTCGGTCGCCCGGACGGACGAGTCGAGACGGCGCCACGTGCGATCCAGCGGGCGGCGATCGGTGTAGTCGGCCACCGCCGGGTAGACGTACAGGTTCAGGTCAGGCGAGGTGTGCTCGAACTCGAGCTCGGGGAGAGGCCCCGCGCCCTGGTCGCGGCACCACGCGTCGAAATCCTCCCAGGTCGGCCGATGGGTCCGGTCGTACTCCTCGCGGAAAGCCTGCCAACCCGTCCGGTCGTCGAGCGGCAGTCCCGAGTACGGCGGCGGGATCTCCGCTCCGTGCTTGCCGCTGACGCCGCTCGGATCGCTGCCCCGGATCTCCAGCGGATTGCACGACACGATCCGGACGAACGGCCTGCCGGCGGTCTGGAGGGCCGGGAACGTGACGACGTTGTCCTCGACGATCACGTCCGGCCGGTTACGGGCAATGATCTCGCGGAGCTGTGGCTCGCAGAACTTCGCGCCGTCGATCAGGGCCTGCCAGGTCGGCTGCATGAACGTCGCGAGCTGCTCGATCGTCGGCTTCCGGAACTCGGGCGCCGTGTCGCGGATGAAGTCCTTCCAGAACTGGCCGGCGTCCTGGGGCGGCGCGTCGGGGTCGAGCTCCGGCGGGGGGGCGAGGTCGACGAGATCCTCGACGAACCCGAGGGGCGCGAGTCGCCCGGTCCACGACGCCTCGGCAGCGAAGACCACCGTGTGGCCGCGCTTGCGGAGGACATCGCCGATCCCGATGCAGTTGTTCGTCGGGCCGTAGGCCGACTCGGGCATGAACAGGATGGTCAGCGGCTGGGCCATCATCTCCTCGTGACTGAGCAGGCGCCGGCGATCGAGACGCAATCCTACGCAACGGACGAGGCGATCCTGGCGGAGTTGCGCGCGGCATGGCCGCCTGACCCGGCGCCCGACGATGCCCGCGGCTACGTCACGAGC
>Ga0134124_10000867_pt1 | contig 24244 bp, 17 predicted proteins | sample KB304_FD_96880 | JGI IMG/M metagenome (GOLD analysis project Ga0134124, IMG submission 96880) | Terrestrial soil microbial communities without Nitrogen fertilizer from Kellogg Biological Station, Michigan, USA - KB3-0-4 | ecosystem: Environmental > Terrestrial > Soil > Unclassified ... | reverse complement strand
TTCGATCATGAATACCACTTCATGGGAGCGCGAGATTGGCCCCTTCGATTTCCTGCTGGGGAGTGATTTCTGGCCGCACGGAGAAGTCAGCCGCCGCTACGGCGTTTTGCGGGAGGTCGAGCCCTTCAAGGGAGCCAGTGAGCGCGCAGTTTTCGTAGTGGACAAAGCGGGCAGGATCCGGTTCAGCAGGATATATCCTCCGGACAAGCTTCCCGATCTTGAGGAAACTCTCGAAGCACTGCGCGAGTTGGCAAGAACTTGAAGTTGTGAGTGCGCCACAGTTTCGGTTCAGGAGCCCGATGAAATTTATTTCCGCAGTGGTTCTCCCGTCCGTCTTCCTCTCTCTTCTTTTCCTGGCCCATGTAAGCGAGACCTCGCGAGCGGCCTCGCCTGCGAAGGACGCGTCTGCGGCTACGCTTTTCGGGTTCCGGAACTCGGCTGTCGAGATCGCCCTGGAAAGCCGATTTCTGGCAGTGCCCGATCCGAAACTTGCCGAAGAGCACTTGCGCATCCTTACCCAGGCGCCGCATATGGCAGGCACTGCCGAGGACAAGGCGACTGCCGACTACGTCGCGCAAAGATTCCGTGACGCTGGCCTCGAAACCGAAATTGTCGAATACCGCGTCTGGATGAACTATCCCGCTGAGATTAGCGTGGACGTGACCGCGCCCGCCGGGGTGACCATGCACGGGCCGACGCGTGAGCGGGTCAATGGCGATCCTTATCAGGATGATCCCCGGGTGGTGACGCCGTTCAACAGCATGTCGCCGTCGGGGGATGTCGAAGCCGACGTGGTTTACGCGAATTACGGTTCACCCGATGATTTTCAGAAGCTGCAGCAGATGAAGGTTGATGTCCGCGGAAAGATTGTCCTGGTGCGCTACGGACAAAACTTTCGCGGAGTGAAAGAGTTCGTGGCGCAGGAACGTGGCGCCGCGGGGGTGCTGATTTATTCCGATCCGGCTGACGACGGCTGGAGGCACGGAGACAAATATCCGCAGGGCCCGTGGCGTCCCGATACCGGCGTGCAGCGCGGCTCGGTCGGCTATATGTTTCAGTTTCCCGGCGACCCTACCACGCCGGGAATCGCGTCGCTGCCTTCACTTCCGGATGCCAAACGCACGCCGCCCGAACAGTCGGCACAGTTGCCAAAAATTCCGGTGACGCCGCTGTCCTACGCTGACGCCTGGCCGATCCTCGAACATTTAGGTGGACCCGATTCGCCTCGCGAGTGGCAAGGCTCGCTGCCCTTCACCTATCACGTCGGACCGGGGCCGACCCGGGTGAAGATTCATCTCAAGCAGGACTACCAGTTTCGTACCATCTGGGACGTGATTGGCCGCATTCGCGGCAGCGAGCTGCCGGACGAATGGGTGGTGGCCGGCAATCATCGCGATGCCTGGGTGTACGGCGCGGTTGATCCCAATAGCGGCACCGCGGCCATGCTGGAGTCGGTTCACGGCATCGGCGAACTGCTCAAGTCAGGGTGGAAGCCGAAGCGAAGCATCGTGATCGGCAGTTGGGACGCCGAGGAAGAAGGACTCATCGGCTCCACGGAATGGGGCGAGCAGCACGAAGCCGAACTGGCCAATGCGGTCGCCTATTTCAACGTCGACGTGGCGGTGTCAGGCTCAAAGTTCGGCGCCTCGTCAGTGCCCACGCTCAAGCAATTTATCCGCGACGTGACCAAAGTCGTGGCCAGCCCCAAGGGAGGTATGGTCTACGACGACTGGCGGAAGACCAGCCAGGCTGGCGATAGCGAGCGCAGGCCTACTCAGGATATCGGTGGCACGCAACGCGCTCCGGCCGCGGCGGGCAACTCTGATGTGCCGGTCGGAGACCTGGGCAGCGGCTCGGACTATACGGTTTTCCTGCAGCATCTGGGCGTGCCTTCGTCGGATGTGAGCTCGAGCGGGTCGTATGGCGTTTATCACTCTGTCTTCGACAACTTCAATTGGTTCAAAAAATTCGGCGATCCTGATTTTGTTTATGAGCAGGAAATGGCGCGCATTTTTGGATTGGAAGCGGTGCGCATGTCCGGCGCCGACGTCTTGCCTTACGACTACGAGCAATATGGCAAGGAAATCGCCGCTTACGTCGACGCCGCGCGCAAGAAATCAGACGTGACATTCGGGAGCCAGCCGCCGAGCTTTGCCGAGGCGGTTCGATCTGCTCACCAGTTCGAGCAGGCCGGAGCCAAGATCCGCCGCAAGCAGGAGAATCCCGGAAGCACCGCTGCGCGGCTCAATCAGGCGCTGCGTCAGGCGGAACGCGCCCTGCTGATTCCCGAAGGGCTGCCCAACCGTCCCTGGTTCCGTCACGTCATTTATGCTCCTGGCCAGTACACTGGCTACGCCGCGGTGGTGATTCCGGGCGTGAACGAGGCCATCGACAAACACGACCTGGAACGCACCCGGCAGCAGATTGCGGTACTGGCTGCAGCGTTGAATCGCGCGGCCAAGGTGTTGGAGGACTATCGCTAATGTCGCCGGGGAATACGGTCGAGCAAATTCTGCAGACTCTGCCTTCGGCGGCGGGTGCGACTTTTCTTGCGTTGTTTCCGATCGTGAATCCTTTTGGCGGGGTGCCGCTTTTTTTTGCCCTGACCTCCGATTTTTCCGATGCCGAGCGCAACCGGACTGCGCTGAAGACGGCCCTGTATGTCTTCGGCATCCTGGTCGTCTTCATGTTTTTCGGACGCTTCGTGCTCAACTTTTTTGGAATTTCGCTTCCGGTCCTGCAGATTGCCGGCGGGCTGATCGTAGCCCACACCGCCTGGGGCATGGTGACTGCCTCTACCCGCATTACTCCGGCAGAGAGCGACGAGGCCGCCGAGAAGACCGACATTTCCCTGACGCCGATGGCCATGCCTATGCTGTCCGGACCCGGCTCAATCGGCGTGGTCATGGGTCTGGCAGCCAACGCCGACAGCATGACGACTTACCTGGGCATGGTGATCGGGATCACAGCGCTGGCTCTCAGCGTTTACTTGTTCCTGCGCCTGGGAGGCCCGCTGGTGGCGAGGTTGGGGCCAGGGGCAGTCGCCGGCATCACCAGAATTTTCGGCTTTTTGATCTTTGCGGTTGCCGTACAGTTGGTTTGGGACGGCGCAGCCAAATTCGGGAAGTAGAAGGTTGTAGAGCGGGCGCCCTCGCCCGCTAGTTTCCTGATCCCGAAACTTCACTCGATTTCTGTGGCGAATGCCAACAAAAACAGCGGGCGAGGCGCCCCGCCCTACACCGTCTACTTGAGACTAACCAGCTTGTCCACCAGTTCGGAGTAATCCTTCTTCTCCAAGCCGTGTTCCTTCTTGTTGTACTCATCCACCTTGCTGGAGTAGTTCATCGAACAGAATTTCGGGCCGCACATGGAGCAGAAAGCTGCCTCTTTGTAGTAATCGTCGGGCAGTGTCTCGTCGTGCATCGAACGCGCCGTCTCGGGGTCGAGGGACAGGGCAAACTGTTTTTCCCAATCGAACTTGTAGCGCGCATAGCTGAGCGCATCATCGCGATCCCGCGCGCCCGGGCGATGCCGCGCCAGATCAGCGGCGTGCGCCGCGATCTTGTACGCAATGATGCCGTCTTTCACGTCTTTTTCGTTGGGCAGCCCGAGGTGTTCCTTGGGCGTGACGTAGCACAACATTGCCGCGCCGTGCCAGCCGATCATGGCGGCCCCGATCGCCGAGGTGATGTGGTCGTAGCCGGGAGCGATGTCCGTGACGAGCGGGCCCAGAGTGTAGAAGGGGGCTTCGTAGCAGAGCTCTTTCTCCCTGTCCACCTGCTCTTTGATCTTGTCCAGCGGCACGTGACCCGGACCTTCGATCATGACCTGTACGTCGTACTGCCAGGCCTTCTTGGTGAGCTCACCCAGAGTCTTGAGCTCGGCGAACTGGGCTTCGTCGCTGGCATCGGCGATGCAGCCCGGCCGCAGGCCATCTCCCAGCGAGAACGAAACATCGTGCTTGGCGAAAATCTTGCAGATATCGTCAAAGCATTCATACAGAAAATTCTGTCTGTGATGATGCGCCATCCACTGTGCCAGAATCGCGCCACCGCGGCTGACGATTCCCGTGATGCGCTTCGAAACCATAGGCAGATATTGAATCAGAACGCCAGCGTGGATCGTCATGTAGTCCACACCCTGTTCCGCCTGCTCTTCGATTACGTCGAGCATCACGTTCTTGTCGAGATCTTCAATCCGCTTGACGCGCGAGATAGCCTCGTAAATGGGCACGGTTCCGATGGGCACCGGCGAGTGCCGTAGAATCGCCTCGCGAATTTCATGAATGTTGCCGCCGGTCGAGAGGTCCATCACAGTGTCGGCACCAAAGTGCACGGAGGTATGCAGCTTCTTGAGTTCTTCGTCAATATTCGAGGTCACGGCCGAGTTGCCGATGTTGGAATTGATCTTGCACAGCGAGGCCACACCGATGCACATGGGTTCGAGTTCGGGATGATTGATGTTGGCGGGAATGATCATCCGCCCGCTGGCGACTTCATCGCGAACCCGTTCGGGCGCCAGCTTCTCACGGCGGGCGACGTAGGCCATCTCGTCCGTGATTTCTCCCTTGCGCGCGTAGCGCATCTGGGAGAAATTTCCGTCGGTATTATTGGACTTGCGGCTTGCGATCCACTCTGCCCGGGGTTGGGGAACACTGTGTCCGTTGCTGCCGTTGGTCGGGGTCATGGTGCCTGATTGTCCTCTTGAGCTCTGGCAAAGATTATACGCCGCGATAGGAGAGATGATTCGAAAGGCAAAAGAAATCATAACCGCTAAAGAGCGCAAAAGATGCAAAGAAATGGGTGCAGAACGTCTTCCTTTGCGTCCTTTGCGGTTCTCTTTGCGAACTTTGCGGTAAGCTGTTTGCTTCGACCGTCACATAACATTTTCTCGGCTCAGCCGTCTAAGCTGGGACTCTGGAGTCAACGGTCAATACTCGCGAGGTCTTCTATGCGCCTATTTTGCTCGCTGCTGGCAATTCTTTTGCTCCTAGCGGTTTCCGGTTTCGCCCAATCCCCACCGGCCATCAATCTCGACACCATCGACAAAACCGTTGACCCGTGCGTCGATTTCTACCAGTACGCGTGCGGCAACTGGCTGAAAACCACGGAAATCCCCGCTGACCAGACATCCTGGGGAAGCTTTGTCGACATTCGAGAAAGAAATGCCGGAGTCATGCGCGAGATTCTGGAGAAAGCTGCCGCCGGTGGTGCGGGACGCGATGCCATCACCCAGAAAATCGGTGACTACTACGGCTCGTGCATTGACGAGAGCGCCGCGAATGCCCACGGGGCAGAACCGCTGAAGCCGGAGCTCAAGCGTATCGCGAACACGAAAGACAAGGTCGGGCTGATCGAAGCTGTCGCTCGAGTGCAGATGCTTGGGCCAAATCCGCTGTTCAATTTTTATTCGTCGCCCGACCTGCACAGCGCCAACGACGTCATCGCCTACATTGACCAGGGCGGTTTGTCGCTGCCTGACCGCGATTACTACCTCAAAGACGATACCAAGATGGCAGCTGCGCGCAAGAGCCTGGTGGAGTACGCGACGCAACTGTTCACCCTGATCGGGCAATCTCCGAAACAGGCCGAGGAATCGGCGCAGACGGTCTTGCGTATTGAGACCTCACTGGCCAAGGCTTCCATGGACCGCACGGCACGCCGCGATCCCAAGGCGCGCGATCACAAGATGACCCGCGCAGAGGCAGCCGCCCTGGCGCCCAATTTTTATCTGGATCGCTACTTTGCCGCCACCGGCACACCCCAGTTTTCCACTCTCAACGTTGCCAATCCCGATTTCTTTAAGCAGGCGAATGGTGTCCTAGAAGCGGAGTCGCTCGACTCGTTGCGAACCTATGTGACCTGGCACCTGGTTGATGGGGCCGCTCCCTGGCTCTCTCAACCCTTCGTGGACGCTAATTTCAATATGCAGAAGGCGCTGACCGGACAATCCGAGATCAAGCCGCGCTGGAAGCGCTGTGTGAGTTCCACCGATGCCGAACTGGGCGAGGCTCTAGGCCAGCGCTACGTGGAGCAAGCCTTCGGCGCCGAGGGCAAGCAGCGCATGTTGAAGATGGTGGACGCGCTGGAAAAGAGTCTGGATCAGGACATCCGCAACCTGCCCTGGATGACCGAAGAAACGAAGAAGCAAGCCAAGCTAAAGCTCGACGCGATTCGCAACAAGATCGGATATCCCGACGTCTGGCGCGATTACAGCCCGCTGAAAATTGTACGCGGCGATCTCGTGGGAAATTTCCTGCGAGCCAACGAGTTTGAAGCCCGCCGCCAGATTGCCAAAATCGGCAAGCCGGTGGACCGCAACGAATGGCAGATGACGCCACCTACGGTCAATGCCTATTACAGTTCGGCGAAGAATGAAATTGTGTTTCCCGCGGGCATTCTGCAATCGCCTTTTTTCGACAAGCAGGTTGACGATGCCATGAATTTTGGCGGCATCGGAATTGTTATCGGCCACGAACTGACCCACGGTTTTGACGATCAAGGTCGCAAGTTCGACCCCCAAGGCAATCTGCGCGACTGGTGGACGGCGCAGGACGGCACGGAATTCGAAAAGCGCGCCAGCTGCGTCGCCGACGAGTACAGCAGTTTCGTTGCTGTGGACGATCTCAAACTCAATGGCCGCCTCACGCTCGGCGAAAACACAGCCGACAACGGCGGCGCGCGCATCGCCCTGATGGCACTGGAGCAGATGATGGCCGACGGCAACGCCGGCCCAGCGGCACAGACCATCGACGGCTACACGCCGCAGCAGCGGTTCTTCCTGGGCTTCGGCCGCGCCTGGTGCGAAAAGCGGCGTCCCGAGTTCTCACGGATGCTAGTCAGCGTCGATCCACATTCTCCGGGGAAATACCGGGTGACGGGCGTGGTGCAGAACATGCCCGAGTTCCAGAAAGCGTTTAACTGCAAGGCCGGCCAACCCATGGTACGGGAGAATGCCTGCCGCGTTTGGTAGCACGCACCTCGTGGAGATAGCCACGCATCAGAGCCGCGATCATGGTGCAGCGACAAGGCACCGCGGATCCAGCCCCTACGTCTCTTTGCGGGCGTGAACGTTGCTGATAATTTTGCCGTCGACTATTGGGAGGTGCCAGTGCTAGCAGGTTTCTCAGATCGTTGATGCCGAAATTTCTGCGGAGTGATCCCGTTCCAGCGTTTGAATGCGCGGTGGAACGCGGAAGGTTCGGAGTATCCCAGTAGATATGCGACTTCGCCGACCGAGAGTTCGCGGTCGCGCAAATACCGCGAGGCGGCCTCGCACCGCGTGGAGTCGAGCAGTTCTTGATAACTAGTACCTGTGGCGGAAAGCCGACGCTGCAGCGATCGAGTAGATGTGGCCAGACAGCGCGCCACACTCTGAATTTCCGTCTCTCCTCGAGGAATGCGGGACATGATCACGCGGCGAGCTTCCAAGATCACGTTATCGCCCGCCGGTAAGCAGGCAATGATTTCTTTGGCGTGGCGTTCAAGTACTCCGCGTAGGACCGAATCGCGCCGCCGCATAGGAAGATGCCAGGCATCGCGGGAGAGAGCGAGTCCGTTCCACGCTTCCCCGCTTCGGACTGGGCAGCCGAGAACTCGCTGCATCTCAACAACATCTTCCGGGCGATGAGTGAAACTTACGAACTCGGCATTTAGCCGGTTTTCTGTCTCTTTGCGCAAATGGAGAACGACGAGAGAAACCCCGAATTCAAAAGTGAGAGAATCGCGAGAGCTGTGGAAGATGATACAGATGGGATCTTCGTTCACTCGAATCTCCAGCGTATAAGGCGTATCGTTCAAACGGAAATAGCGGGCAAGCTGGTTAACGCCCTGGGCAACATTCTCGCAAGTGACAATCAGATAATCGAGAAGCGGAAATGCGCCGATCGGCGTCTCCGCCGCCAGTCTCATCCCCAGGTTCTTCAAGGGCCGGGTCCGCATGGCGTAGCCAAACATACCTCCAATCGCCTGGCACGGAACACGGGCATCGGGATCTTCCGAATTCGACAACTCGACGCCTGCTGCCGCCAATAGCGCCTGCTTGTCATAGCCGAGTCGGACCAGCGCTTCTAAGAAAACGCGGGCGGTGTGATCGGGATCAGTAAATGAACGATTCGCTCCGCCGCTAGAAAAGTTGGCGCTATTTGTCAATTCTTTGGCAGCTGCGGTCATTGTGTGAGCGGATCTTCTGCTGCATTCTGCCACCGAGATGAGCCACTCTCAAGTAGCAATTCTCGTATTTGGGTGGCGCACCAATTGAAACCGAAGAGGAGGCTGAGATGAACAGCATCGTTACCACATTTTTCTTCTTGAGTGCTTTCTTCCCGTCTGCGCTGAGGATGGAGGTGGTATCAACAGCAGCGGTCGCGCCCGCACAGGTGGATCCGTCGGTTGTGGAGGGGGCGGACCAGTATCTCAAGTCCGTGTTGGCAGGTGACGCATCCGCAATTGCTGCTATGTTCCGCGAGGATGCAGTCTTAATGCCCGCTGACTGCCCTTTGTTGCGGGGTCGCACCGCGATTGACCAGTACTATCGCCATTGGTTCCAGAGTCCAGCCAAAATCACTGCGTTCACCTTCAGTCACCTGGAGTCCCCGGCTCTAGGCGACATGGCCTTCGATGTCGGCACTTACAAACAAACTTTGTCGCTGGGTAACGGCACAGTGAATGCCTCGGGCAAATACACGGTCATACTGAAGAGGTCAGCCGGAGACTGGAGAATCGCGTACCTAATCTTCAATGGTGATTCTCCGTCGAAGATGCCGCCTATCGCCTCGGGGAGCCGGTAAGCCCAGGGCATCGGTTGTTGGGTCGCTAAGACCAAAATGGCCACGCTTCAAAAGGTGAAGGTGGCCACTATTTAGTGCGGCAGCCTTCGGGACAAGTCTCACCTAACCTAACCAGTCCCGCGTTGACTTTATTTCCGCCCCGCCCCTAAGATGTGTCACCCGAATTGTGGTTTCGGAGGCTGCAGGGCGACCTCTCCATGGGCGAAATGATTGGCCAAAACATCTCTTACTACCGGGTGATCGAGAAGCTCGGCGGGGGCGGGATGGGGGTGGTTTACAAAGCCGAAGACACCCGCCTCCACCGCTTTGTCGCACTAAAATTTCTTCCGCAAGATGTCACCCGCGACACTACGGCCCTCAGCCGGTTCCGCCGCGAGGCTCAGGCAGCATCGGCGCTCAATCACCCCAACATCTGCACCATTTACGACATCGGCGAAGAAGGCGACCAGGCCTACATCGTCATGGAGTATCTGGAAGGCGAGACGCTGAAACATCTGATCGACAATCGGCCGCTGGAGATGGAGAAGCTGCTCTCGATCGGCATTGATGTAGCCGAAGCCCTCGATGCGGCGCATGCCAAAGGCATCGTGCACCGTGACATCAAGCCGGCGAATATCTTCGTGACCTCGCGCGGAGCGGCCAAGATCCTCGACTTCGGTCTGGCCAAGGTGGCGGACGACGCGAGCCGGACTCTCGACCCGTCGGACGTGACCAAGACCGAGGGAGCGAACGCGCAGCAGCATCTGACCAGCCCGGGATCGGCGCTGGGCACGGTGGCTTACATGTCGCCGGAGCAGGTGCGGGGAAAGACTCTGGATTCGCGCACCGACCTGTTTTCGTTTGGCATCGTCCTCTACGAGATGGCGACTGGCTCGGTGCCATTTCGCGGCGAAACATCAGGAGTGATCTTTGACGCGATCATGAACCGTGCGCCGCTGGCGCCGATCCGGTTTAACCCGAACCTGCCGCCCAAGCTGGAAGACATCATCAATCGCGCTCTGGAAAAAGATCGCGAGCTGCGCTACCAGCACGCGGTGGATATCAAGTCGGAGCTGCGGCGTCTGAAGCGGGATTTGGAATCCGGTCGAAGCTCGTCGGTGAGTTCGTCGTCGTATGCTGCATACGGCGTAGGCCCGGCGACGGTGGAATCGGCATCTGCCTCAGCGCATAAAACAAGCGGTTCGGCGCGAGCCGTTGCTTCGGCTTCGTCAGGTGCAGTAGCCAGCGTCCCTGCGGAACCGGAACCGCAGCGGCGCTGGCGCAAGTTCATGATTCCCGCCGCAGTGATCCTTCTGCTGGTGGTTATTGCGGGCGGACTCTACTGGCGCAGGCGTCAGGCCGTGCAACTGACTGACAAAGACCAGCTGATTCTTGCCGATTTCACCAATCAGACGGGCGATACGGTTTTCGATTCGACACTAAAAGAAGCTCTGGCCATTCAACTCGAGCAGTCTCCGCTGTTGCAATTAGTGAGTGATGCGGAACTGCACAACAACCTGCAATATTTGGGACAGGCGGGCGCGCAAAGGATTACGCCCGAACTGGCGCAACAGCTGGGCCAGCGGCTGGGTGTGAAAGCCTACCTCGCGGGAACCATCGCCAACATAGGACCGTCGTATGTCATTTCGATCAACGCGGTGAATTGCTCCACCGGAGAAGTTTTTGCGCGGCAGCAAGAGACCGCATCGGACAAGACGACGGTCCTGGCAGCAGTCGCGAAAGCGGCCACGGCGATGCGAGCGCGGCTGGGCGAGTCGATGGCATCAATTCAGAAGCTCTCGACGCCTTACACCAATGTGACCACCACATCGTTGCAGGCCTTCCATGCATTTTCGCTGGGCGAAGAAGAGCATCGCATGGGACGGGATTTTCCCCAGGCTTCGTCCTTCTACCAGGAGGCTCTGCGGCTCGACCCCAGCTTTGCCATGGCCTACGCGCGGCTGGGCGTGGCCTACGGGAACCAGGGGGCAATCACCAAGGCGGTCGAACTCTTGAAAAAAGCCTACGACCTGCGCGAACGCGTGACCGAGCGGGAACGGATGTACATCGAGTCCCAGTACGCACTACAGCAGTTTGATCTGCCCAAGGCGCTGGAATCGTACAAACTCTTTGTGGCGACATATCCGCGGGACGCAGCCGCGTGGAATAACCTCGCCAACGCCTACGGACTTGTCGGCGACCTCGAACAGGCGGCCGCGGGTTTTAAGAAGGACTGGGAAATTGCCAAGTGGAACAACATTGCGGCCAACAATGCCGCGGGCACGTTAATCGGCATGGACCGACTGCAGGAAGCGGAGCGCTACCTGAAAGAAGCGGTGGATGAGGGCGGCAGCGACGATGCCAACTATCACGTCAACGCCATGATGGACGATTTTCTGTCTGGTAGCCCTGACTGGGAAAAGCATGTGCAATGGGCGGTCGCCCGTCCTGACGGTTTTACGGTAGAAGCGAGTGCGGCCACGATTTACTTTTCCATGGGTAAGGTGCATGACGCCGATCGGCATTGGGAACATGCCGGGCAAAGAGCCGAGCAACAGCACCTGCCCGATGCGGCAGGTGGACTCTACTCGGTAAGGGCAGTGCACGACGCGCTGGTCTCAAATTGTGCGTCGGCGCGCGAATTCGCCAATCGTGGCCTGGCACTCGACCATTCAGTGGCCACCGTGCCTGATTCCGCGCTGGCCTTGGCACTTTGCGGGGAGACAGGCCCCGCTCTCAAGGAAATGGGACGTTTAGCCGTGCAATCACCCAACAATACGCTGGCCAACGAGATCTACCTGCCCGAAGTAAAGGCCGCCACCGCTCTTCTGCAACACCATCCGGAACAAGTCGCGGGTCTGGTGTCGCCAGCGGCTCCCTATTTGCTGGTGTCCAAAGTTCCCCACCTTCTCGGTCGAGCCTCTTTGGAGACCAAGAATGCGCAGCAGGCCTTGACCGACTTTGAGCCGGGGATTCGGTATAGGGCTCTGTCGTTGGGCGAGGGTGCGACGGGTGCGGCACAGGTTCCCGACTACGCTCTGTGCTTGTTGGGAACGGCCCGCGCTCAGAGCAAGACCGATCCCGCCGCATCCGCGCGAACCTACGAACAGCTGCTCCTACTCTGGAAGAATGCCGACGCAGATTTCATCCCCGCGCAGGACGCCCGGCGCGAGCAGACCGCCCTGGCTGCTCAAAAGAACTGAGAAAAACGAGGCGTCGCCGATCTTGGTAGCGCCGGCGTCCCGCCGGCTGTCCCGAGGGCATCTTGCCTCGGAGTGCTGACACCAAAGTACAGGCCGGGATCTATCGCCGAACGACAAGCAGGCGAATCGTCAATGGGCCCCGCTAAATCCCTTGAAGCCTTTGCGCCGCTGCTCGCTGTAGCGCTCGAGAGCATCGGTGATGATGGGATAAGCTTTCGCTGCGGGCTGGATCTCATCCACTTCGACCGCTTTGCCTTCCAGCTGTTTGTAGTCCTGAAAGAAACGACGCAACATGAGCGACCGGTGGGCAGGCATGTCCTTCGCTTCGCGATAGGTATTGAATTCCGGGTCTTGGGTGGCGACAGCGATGATCTTGTGGTCTTGCTTCCCGCTGTCAATCATGGTCATCAGCCCGACGGTGCGGGCGTGAATCAGGGTGAGCGGAACTACCGTCTCCTGGCATAGCACCAGTACGTCGAGAGGATCGTCGTCCTCCGCCAGCGTCTGCGGGATGAACCCGTAGTTGGCGGGATAGTAAACGGCCGAGTAGAGAACGCGGTCCAGCTTGATTATGCCGCTGGTCTTGTCGAGTTCATATTTCACGCTGGACCCGAAGGGAATTTCGACAATGCTGTAAAACTCTTGCGGCAGCTTGTCGCCGGGTGTCACGTCGTGCCAGGGATGCATCATTGGGCCTCGATGGGATTATGAGAACAGCACACATTATATCGGCCATTCGGACACCTTGACCTCGGCGGGGAGCGGGAATAGAGTTTATTCGGGCTAGGCTTATGGCGAGTGACGCTCGGAAGTACTTCAAATTCGGCGGAGCCGTGGTACTGATCCTGTTATCGCTGGGGTACCTCGCTTATACCGGCGTGCAGGAGAGCAAGAGCTACTACGTCACCATCAAAGAGTTGCGCGGCATGGGCGACGGCGCGTACACCAAACGTTTACGCGTGGCAGGGCATGTCCAGCCTGGTTCGATCAAGCGAAGTGGGACGCGGGTCGAGTTTGCCCTGATAGAAAACGATCAGCTCCTTCCTGTGGTGTACAGCGGAACCGAAGCGCCACCCGATACTTTCAAAGACAACTCCCAGGCCTTGGCGGATGGCAGCTTTGGACGCGACGGCGTTTTCCACGCCAAACAGCTGCAGGCCAAATGCGCTTCGAAATATGCGCCCCAGCAACCGGGCCAGACGGCCACGGCTGCTCCCGCCATGTCGAACTAATCCCTCGCACCGCCTATGTGGCGGGGCGCCCCCGCCCGCGGCTTTTGAGTTCAATGGCAGGGTTCGGGGGGCGAGGGCTCCCGCGATATACAGGCTTGAGCAAAAGCTCGCCGGTCAAGCACTCGACTTCAATCCTTCCTTCGGCTATCTTCCAAGCAAGTGGACGCCCCTCCCATAATCACGCTCACCGCCGTATTCAAACAGTTCGGCCGCTTCGCCGCACTGCGCGGCGTCAGTGCTGAATTCGCGGCGGGACGACTCTACGCGATCCTCGGCGACAACGGAGCAGGGAAGACCACTCTGTTGCGCGTATTGGCCGGCCTGGCGCAGCCGACACGCGGCAGCGTATCGATTCTGGGGACCAAGGAGCTGCGATCGGTGTGCCACGAACTGGGTTACATGGCCCATCCGTCGCTGTTGTACGACGAGATGAGCGGCACGGAGAACCTGCGCTACTTTGGCCGCCTGTACGGGATCATTAATTCGACGGCTACCAACATGGCCGCGGTAGGGCTCGATCCCGACCTGGCGCGTCCGGTGGCGCAGTATTCGCAAGGCATGCGCCAAAGATTGTCGCTGGCGCGGGCGCTGCTCAACGAACCCAAAGTCCTCTTGCTGGACGAGCCTTTCTCCAATGTAGATATCCGTTCGGCGCGTGCCATGGTCACGCTGCTGGCGCAGATGCGCAGCGCGGGCAAGACAATCTTCGTCGTCACCCACCAGGCATCGCTTCTGGAAGGAACCGCCGACGAATTCGTCTGGATGGAAAACGGGCAGATCACCAACCGGACTCGCGAGCTGCCGGTGCTGGAGACGCGATGAACAAGTTATCCGCTGCCCCGTCAGGTGTAACCGGGGCTACGCTAGCCAAAGACCTGCGCCTGGAGTGGCGATCGAAAGACGCTCTCAACTCCATGTTGTTTTTCTCACTGCTGGTAGTCGTGGTTTTCAGTTTTTCATTTGACCCGAATGCTGAAGAATCGCGCCAGATCGCCGGTGGACTGGTGTGGGTGGCATTTCTCTTCGCCGCAGTGGTGGCGCTCAATCAGACCTGGGCGCGCGAGCTGCCCAATCAAGTTCTCGATGCCTATCGCGTTTCGCCCGCTCCGGCCAATTCGCTGTTCATGGCCAAGGCGCTGGGCAACTTTATTCTGGTCGCGGTGCTGGAGATCCTGATGACCCCGCTGTTCATCATGTTTTACAAGCTGCGGGCGCTGGGCCCAGCCTGGCAGCTGATTCCTATAGCTGCTCTGGGGACATGGGCTTTGGTAGTGAACGGCACGTTCTTCGCCGCCATCTCGCTACGCACGCGCAGCCGCGAGATCATGCTGCCCCTGCTGTTATTTCCGGTCTCGATCCCCGCCCTACTGGCTATGGTGAACGCCACTACCGCAATTTTGACGGGGGAGCTTTCGGCCAAGTTCTGGATCGTGTTGCTTACTACTTACGACGTGGTGTTTACTATCGCTTGTCTGTTGTTGTTCGAACTAGTGCTGAACGCCGAATAGAGCCAACGCGAAATGAAGCCTGAATGACAGACTGAATGAAAATGAAACGGATGTTCCCGATCCTCGGTCTGTTGACCGCGGTCCTGCTGAGCTACGCGCTCTATGAGGCGCTGGTAGTTGCCCCGACGGAGCAGACGATGGGCAACGTGCAGCGCATTTTCTATTACCACGTCCCCTCCGCATGGACCGCGTTTCTGCTCTTCTGCATTAACTTTGTGTGCTCCATCCAGTATCTGGTGCGTTCCAACCCAGTTGCCGACAAGTTGACGAACTGGACCGTCCTTGCGATCGCGATCGCATCCTGCATCGCTGCTTTCGTGATTCGTCCCCTGCCCGAAGGCATAGAGCCGTCGTCCGTTGCCACCACCGGGCTGGCCATCTGCGGCTTGTATTTCCTGATCAAGAAGTGCTTCTCGCGGACCAGGACGGACGCGCTGGCCGTGGTCACCGCCGAAGTCGGAGTCGTGTTCTGCACTGTGGTATTGGTGACCGGGCCGCTGTGGGCTCGTCCGGTGTGGGGCATCTGGTGGACCTGGGATGTGCGCCTAACCTCTACACTGGTGCTCTGGCTCATTTACATCAGCTACCTGATGCTGCGCCGGTTTTCGTCCAGCGGGCAGACCCCGGTGCTGGCCGCTGCCTTGGCGATCTTCGGCGCGCTCGACGTCCCGCTGGTGTACTTCTCGATATGGATATTCCGCACCCAGCATCCGCAGCCAGTGGTCGGAGGAGGCGGCTCAATTGATCCCGTTATGCTGCATATATTGCTGATCAATTGGCTGGCCTTCCTGTGTTTTGCCGGGCTGGTTTGCTGGTCGCGGTATCGTTTGGAGATTCTGCAACGGGAAGTGGAAGAAACTCAGGCACTCGAAGCTATGCTCGAACCCCGGGGCTCACGATGAATTTCCTCTACGCCGCCTACGCCGCCACCTGGATCATACACATCGTTTACCTGAGCACACTGGTGCGGCGCTACCAGCGGCTGAGCCGTGAGATTGATGAGTTGAAGAAGAAGTAGGTGGGAACCAGCACTTTGCAACTAGCAATTGGCACTTAGCCGACACCTACGGCGACCAGTTTTTGGCAATTGCCAATTGCTGCTTTATCTCATCTCGTTGCTGAATTCCGTGGCCGCGTTGGACCTCAGGAACTCGTACTCTTCGATCATGGCAGCCACGCCGATGCTCGAAGCGGAGTGCGAGTCCTCCACCCGAACGACGCGTGCGGTGAAACGCACCCGTACTGGTTCGGTGAGGGTTACGTGCGGCGGGAAGGTCATGGTCACCTCAATGCGGGCGCCCTCGGCCAGAGGACGATCAAGATAGAAAAAGACGCCGCGAGCACTTACATTCTGGGTTTCCGTCATCAGGTCACGGTGACCGTTGCCTGCAACCCGTACCGAAGCCGGCAGCCGCATGTCAAAGCGACGCATGGTGCGGCGCTCCGGAGCGGGATGTTGCATCGAATTTTCTCTGCGCAGATGCATGAACCCAAACCCGGCCAAATTTCACTCCAAATGGCGGGCATTACGCATTGACTGGAAGGCGTGGTGCCAGATTTACTGATTCAGCAACAGTTTGCAAGCGCAAAAGAGCGCGGGGAACAGACTAGGTTAACGCGTGACAGCGGGGAGGGCCTCGGGGGAGGATCCCTAAAAACACAAACTTGGGCCGAAGCCAAGGTACAAGCAAACGCATTGCCATCGAGCCGCAGCCAATCCGCAGCCTCTTGGTCATAAAGCCTAATGGGTTGCGCCGCAGGGTGCAGCTTTCTCATAAGGATACAAGTGAAAAAATTTGCAGTGGAAGGGTGTTCTCCCCAGCACCGTTTCCCAATTTTCCTCTGCCGGTGCCGAGTTTTGCGTTTGCAATCGGCATCTTAAGTGGTTGCTGTCTGCATCTGACCTTCGCAGGGCGTGGGAATGGTGCGCGGCTTGACAGGCTATCCGTCAGATGTTTAAGTAGTTACTTATTTTTTTGCCCTTAATCTGGTGACAAGTACGCATGCCGCTCGGCGGACGCGATGCTGTCTGTGTGCCGTTTTTCTTCCTCTCCATGAATCGGAGGAGCGAGTGAAAGTGAATTTCCGGGAGTTGGGAACAGGATATTCCCCTGTCCTGCTGTCGTTTGCGTCGCTGCTGCTGTTGGGTGGTCTGGTTCTTCACTCAGGTGTTCCGGCGTCGAAGTTGGCCTCTTCCGGAGGCAACCAGTCAAACTTGGAGGCCTTTGCCGCCCCCGTTACTGCGAAGCGCCCCGGCGTTCGAGTCGATCTCGGCCAGCTTCCACTGAGCTTCGAGCCCAATCAGGGGCAAAGCGATCCTCAAATCAAGTTTCTGGCCCGTGGCGCCGGCTACGGAGTCTTCCTGACCGCGGGCCAGGCCGTCCTGACCCTGCACTCGTCGGCCAAGACTTCGTCAGTGCTGCGCATGCAGTTGGCGGGTGCCAACTCGACCGCAGCGGCTTCAGGAACGAGTCCACTTCCCGGCAGGAGCAACTACTTCATCGGCAACGACCCTGCGAAATGGCGTGGCGGCGTTCCCCAATTCGCGAGAGTGCGCTACCAGAATATTTATTCCGGAATTGACCTGGTGTACTACGGAAACCAGGGACAGCTGGAGTACGACTTCGAAGTTGCTCCCGGTGCGGATCCCGGCCAGATTGCGATGCGGTTCCAGGGCCAGGAGACTGCAAACCTGGATACCAGCGGCAATCTGATATTGGCCAGCGGCGGCCATGAGGTCCAGCTGAAAGCTCCGCGCATTTACCAGGAGTTTGGGGCTGAGCAACGACCCGTTGCGGGACGCTTCGTGTTGCAGCAAGACGGCGAGGTTGGTTTTGAGCTCGCGGCCTATGATCGCCGCCGAGCGCTGGTGATCGATCCGGAATTGAACTATTCGACCTATTTCGGCGGCAGCGGCGCCGAATCCTGCTCCGCTATCTTAGTAGTCGCATCGCCGCCTTCCGGATGTCCCGCGATAGCGATCGACCCATCGTCCAACATTTACATCGCGGGTTCGACCACTTCCGCGGATTTACCGGTGGTTCCGCCGGTCGCTACTCCGCCTTCGGCGTTTCAGACTGCCATTGCCGCGGCTCCTGATGTTTTCGTCACCAAACTGAATGCAGCCGGCTCCGCGATTTTGTTCTCCACCTACCTGGGCGGCAACAATGTGGATTTCACCGCCGGTGTGGCGGTGGATACGGCTTTTAACGTAGTGGTGGCGGGTACTACGGCTTCGACGAATTTTCCCACCAGTGCCGGGACAGCTTTCCAGCCTATTGCCGCTAATGCAAACCAGCACGCGTTTGTCAGCGTCCTGAGTCCGACGGGCGAAAATCTCCTGTACTCCACATATCTTTCGGGTAGCGGGGCAGAAACTGCCCGCGGGCTGGCGCTGGATCCGAGAAACAAGATCTACGTCATCGGTACCACCACCTCAAAGGAGCAGCCCGACGCTACCCATGCGTTTCCCGCTACGCTGGGCGCGATTCAGGTGTCTTCGCTGGGCAACAGCCAGTTCTTTGTCAGCAAGATTGACCCTGCGCTGATTGGCTTTCCCAGCCTCGCGTACTCCACATATTTTGGCGGAGGCAATCCCATCGACGGACTGACGTTGGGGGGCGCCATCGCGGTGGATGCGAATTCGAATGTGTACATCACCGGCGGCACCAATTTTCAGCACACCGGAAGCCCGGCTACGGATTTTCCCATCCTGAACGCCTTCCAGGGTTGCCTGGATACGCCGCCCCCGGCGACTGCTCCGACGACGCCACCGACAACCAATTGCGCCACCAACGTGACGGCGACCGACGCCTTCGTGGCCAAGCTCAATCCCGCCGCCGCTGCGGGAGCACAACTGCTTTACTCCACTTACCTGGGCGGTACGGGAAATGATGCGGGATTCGGCATCGCCGTGGATTCCGGCCTGAGCGCATATATCACCGGGTCGACTGCTTCGACGGATGAGACGATCCCCAGCGGTACTACGCCTTTCCAACGATGCCTGGATAATCCTGCGAATCCTTCTCCGTGTCCGGCCGCCACCGCCAGCGACGCTTTCGTCGCCAAGGTCGGAACTCCTTGCACGGGGTCCACTTGCACGAACACAGCCGTGCCCTATACCTACTTCTCGTATCTGGGAGGTTCCGCCACCGACGTCGGCTTAAGCATCGCGGTCGATACCCTTCAGGGTGCGCGCATCGCCGGCTGGACCAATTCGCCTAACTTTCCAACCACCCCAAACAATCACGTCCAACCGGCGTTGAGCGGGGCGGTGGACGCATTTGTTTCGCGCATTGACACCACGGCGAGTTCGACGGTCTCGTTGGGACACTACAGCACTTACCTGGGAGGAGCGGGTGACGATTTCGGAACCAGCATCGCGACCGACGCGCAGGGCAACAGCTATGTTGCGGGCGAGACTGGGTCCGGCAACTTTCCGACGGCGAATCCGATCCAGGCAAATGCAAACGGGACCAGCGACGCATTTGTGACCAAGCTGGGCTCTACCCTGAACTTGGCCCTCACCGAGACCGTGACCCCGCTTACGGTAGGAGTGGGCAACAACGTCACGTTTACCTATACCATCACCAACAACGGGGACTTGACGACCGGCGTCATCTTTACCGATGTGTTACCGTCCACCGCCACTTTTGTCTCCGCCGTTAGCTCCCCTGGCGCGGGCAATTGTCCGACTCCGGCGAGTAGCGTGCTGACCTGTACGGTCGGAATGTTAAACGGTGGACAGGTTGGAACTGTAACCGTCGTTCTGGCTCCTACCCTGCCTGCTGTCCCACTCCAACCCGGTACCTTGAGTGACGGTGGGAAAGTTAGTATTTTCGGTACGTCCACAGTGTTTACGCCTGCCGCCCCGGCCGTCGCAGTGGTCAATAATTTCGACGTCAGCGTTTCCCCAAACACCACAACCGTGGCCGCTGGCATCCCCGCGAGCTTCACGGTTACGGTCACGCCCACGGGGAACATTCCGAATACGGTCACGCTATCCGTGGCGGGCGCGCCCACCGGTGGCACCGCGACATTTCCTAACGGCACTTCGTTTACCACCTTGAGCAACGGGCCGCAAAGCCGGCAGTTGGTGGTTAACACCACGGCGCGCGTAACTACGCCCGCCAGCCTTTTCCCTGTAGGCAGGCCCATTTATGCCGCGTTTTTGCCGGTCTCAGGATTGGCGCTGCTAGGCGCCAGCATCGGTGGGCGAAAGTCACGACGGCGGCGTGTGCTGATGGCGACGCTGCTGGGTTGCTTCTTCGCGCTCGTCATGTTCCAGATGGCCTGTAGCTCCAGCAGCACGACCACGACGACCACGGGGACACCGGCCGGCACCTACAATCTCACAGTCACCGCAACCTCCAGCGCAGCCAGTCGGACGCAGCAGATCGTCCTGGTGGTGCAGTAAGAGCTCAGTTTCCGGTTTCCGGCTTCCCGTTTCAAAAAAGCTGGTCAGGGATTCACTCCTGACCAGCCCACGCTGTGTGCAGGCTCGGCGGCCGCAGTAAAGTTTGCATCACCACGCAGTACTGTTCCGTCTTCTCTCGCAATCCGCGCAGTTGTTCCGGTGTGGCTTGGGGCGCAGCCACATCAAAACTAAGACGGATGCTCTCAAAGCCGACGGGCACGTCTTTTGCAATTCCCAGAGTGCCTCGAAGATCCAGGTCTCCTTCCACTGTGACCGCAATGCGTTCGGTAGGAATGCTCATGGCCGCAGCTACCATCTGACAGGTGATTTGGGCACAAGCCGCCAGCGCCCCGAGCAACAGATCACCAGAACAGGCGCCGGCGCCGGCGCCACCAACTCCCTTGTGGGCCTCGGCTTGATAGATGGCGCGTCCGATGTCTACCGAACACGACACCGGAACATCCGTCTGCCCGCCGTTCGCCCGAAGCGTGATATGCGAAGCGCTGGGGTCGCTGCGGTATTGCTCTTTCAGCGGCTTTTGAAGCGATCGAAGATCCATATTCTTTTATCCTCAGCCGTTCTTGAAGCCCTTTCATCTGCTTGCTAGGATATAACTGCGTCAGGGAGACACTCTCAATGCCCAAGTTCGTCATCGAACGCGAAATCCCGGGAGCCGGAAGTTTATCCGACGCTCAATTGCGCGAAGTCTCCCAGAAGTCGGTCAACGTTCTCAAGGGAATGGGTAGCGAAATCCAGTGGCTTCATAGCTACGTCACCGGCGACAAGGTTTACTGCGTCTATCTCGCACCCGATGAGGGGATGATTCAGGAACACGCCCGGCGCGTAGGCCTTCCTGCCAATCGCGTTTCCGCGGTGCGCCGGCTGCTGGATGCTTCAAGCGCGGAGTAAGCGATTCAATCTCCGCTAGCATCTCAATTTCCATCACCAACACCTCAGCTTGCACCCCCTGTGCGGCCTGAAGCAGACGCCTCGGGCACTAACACTTCCTCGATAACCTTCTCGACCGGCAGAGTCCAACCTTCCAGCCACGCCGTCACGCCGACCGTGTTGCTCAAAGCCTGCCGTGCCTGGCTCAGACTTGCCTCCAGTTTGGTTTGCTCCGCCGGCGTGAGCGGCGCACCAATATTCTGGCGCAGCGCCGCCGCCGCACCCGCCCACCGCAGCGAGCGCTCGGCTTCGAGTTGGACGGCCGCTGCGCCTGCGAAACACTCCAGCAGGCGGGCGATTCCGCGCTTATGGTCCATTTCCTGGAAAAGTCTTAAACTTTCCCGGTACAGCGAGCACGCCGCAAAATAATTTCCCTGCTCTCTCGCCAAGCTTCCCAGATCAGCCAGCGTGCCCGCAATGCCCCAACGGTCGCCGAGTTCCCGAAAGATTGCCAGGCCCTGTTCGTACAACGCCCGCGCCGCTGTGGAATCACACTGATCGCGAGCGACATCTCCCTGGTGGTTCAGCGACCAGGCGACCCCCATCCGGTCCCCCAGTCCCTGGAAGATGGACATGCATTCCGCATATAACAAGCTCGCGCGGGCATTGTCGCCCTGCAATTTGACGATACTGGCCAGATTACTGAGCGAACGCGCTACAGCCTTCGGATCACCCGATTCTCTCCAGAGTGCCAGGCTTTCCTCGAACAGAGGACGCGCAACTGGGAGGTCGCCGCGGTCTCGAGCATTGACGGCTAGCGCGTTCAGAGAGACAGCAGCGCCCTGCGTGTCCCCCGACTGGCGCGAGATGTCCAGACTCTCCCGTATGAGCGTATCTGCCGAGGCGTAGTCCCCCTGCTCAGCTCCCAGCACGCCTGCGGCAAAAAGCGCGCGCGCACGCGCCTTGGTGGGAGCGGCCGCTCCGGGGAGTTGCAGCAGCGCGCGCAGCCGGCTCCTGGCTTCGGCGAGATACTCGCGCCCCTCCCAAAAACGAAACAGGGCAGTGCCGAGGCGCAGGCCCCACTCCGCATTTCCGGTTTCTGTCAACCACTCCAGAGCCGCGCGAAAGTTGTCATGTTCCAGGGCCAGGCGTTCCATCCATTCTGATCCTTCCGCGCCGCTCTGGTCCGCAGCCTGCTCTTCGGCCAGCACCAGGCAGTAGGCGGCATGGGCGCGCTTGGTCAAGCCTTCCTCCCCGCTTGCCTCCAGTTTTTCTAGAGCGTACTCGCGAATTGTTTCCAGCATCACGAAGCGCGATTCGCCCCAGCCTGGCTCGACCTGCTGCGCCAGGCTCTTGTCCACCATGGATGCCATACCATCGAGCAGATCCAAATCAAGATCGCCTCTGGCGTCGCAAACGGCTTCCGCGCCTTCCAGCGTGCATCCGCCGACGAACACCGACAATCTGCGGAAGAGCTTCTGTTCGGCGGGAGTCAGCAGATCGTAGCTCCAGTCGATGGCCGCGCGTAGCGTTTGCTGCCGCTCCGGCATGTCACGCGCGCCGCCGGTCAACAGCTGCAACCGGCTGGTGAGGCGCGTCCGCATGGACGAGGGCGAAAGAACTTTGACCCGGGCGGCCGCGAGCTCGATCGCGAGGGGCAGGCCATCGAGGCGGGCGCAGATTTCGGCAACGGCGGATGCGGTCTCTCGAGTGAGCTCAAAATCCGGCTTCACGGCGATGGCGCGCTGCACGAACAGCGCAACCGCGGGATACTGCGCCAGGACCTCAACCGATGGCGTGGCCTGCGCATCCGGCATGGCCAGCGGCGGCACGGGAAATTCGTGCTCTCCGTAAACGTGCAGCGCCGCGCGGCTGGTCACCATGATTCTAAGATGGGGGCCCATCGCCAACAGCCCCGCCACCATGGGCGCCGCCTGGATCAGGTGCTCGAAATTGTCCAGCAGAAGCAGGATTGGAGCGCCCAAAGGATCTTTTAAATTCTCACTGAGTATCTGCAGCGGCGACCGGCCTCCCGCCTGAATTCCCATCGCCTGCACGATCGCGGAGGAGATCAGGGCCGGATCGCTCAACGAGGAGAGTGGAACAAAATGAGTGCCTCCCGGAAAGTGCTCGACCAGATCATTCGCCACTTGCACCGCGAGCCGCGATTTGCCGATCCCGCCGGGGCCTGTGACCGTAACCAGGCGCACATCCTCACGCAACAGCAGCTCTTTGGCGGCAGCCACTTCCTTGTCGCGTCCCACCAACCCGGTCCGCTGTACGGGAAGATTGGCTGGCCGTGTCTCCACCGGCCGGGCCGGCTTCTCCGAGAAGCGCTCGCGGATGGCCGCGAGCTCGCGGGCCAGCTCCCGGGTCGAGATGTACCGTTTTTCGGGCTCTTTGGCCAGACACCTTTCGATGACCCAGCACAGGGGAGCCGGGGCGTCGGAGTTCTGCACTCCGACCGGTTCGGCGTGTTCCCGAAGAATCGCCACCAGTGTCTCCGCGGTTGTGTCTCTGCGGAAGGCGAGCTTCCCGGTCACCATCTCGTAGAGCACTAGGCCGAAGGAGAACTGGTCGGAGCGGAAATCCAGCCGGCCGCCGCTGACTTGCTCCGGCGACATGTATTGCATCGTTCCCATTACGATGCCCGGTCGAGTCTGCCACGCGGCCGTAGGACTCATGTCCGATACTTCACCACTGGGTGGTAACGTGAGCTTGGCCAGGCCAAAATCCAGGATCTTGACGAATCCGTCATTCGAGACCATTAGGTTCTCGGGCTTCAAGTCCCGGTGTGCAATGCCCGCTTCGTGCGCTTTGGTCAGACCGTCCGCCACCTGCGCCGCGATTTCAATTGCCTTTCGGATGGGCAGTAGACCGGCGACCATCAGCTCGCGCACGGTCTTTCCTTCGACCAGCTCCATCGCGATGTAGTGCGTGGACCCGTCCCGTCCGAGCTCGTAGATGGTGATGATGTTGGGATGATTGAGGGCGGACGCCGAGCGTGCTTCCTGCTCGAAACGCCGCAAGCGATCGTTGTCCGCAGAGAATGTGGGGGAGAGAATCTTGATCGCAATACTGCGGTCCAGGCGTGTATCCTGCGCCCGATACACTTCGCCCATCCCGCCCGCGCCAATTGGGGCGATGATCTCGTAGGGCCCGAGCTTGGCGCCAGGAGAGAGAACCATTCCGCATACAATTATATTCCCGACTGTTCCGGACGGCGCGCG
>Ga0134124_10000866_pt1 | contig 24245 bp, 18 predicted proteins | sample KB304_FD_96880 | JGI IMG/M metagenome (GOLD analysis project Ga0134124, IMG submission 96880) | Terrestrial soil microbial communities without Nitrogen fertilizer from Kellogg Biological Station, Michigan, USA - KB3-0-4 | ecosystem: Environmental > Terrestrial > Soil > Unclassified ... | reverse complement strand
CAGGATTCGTAATAAAATTGACGTCTTCATACGTCAAAAAACTTTGTAAAAATATATCATGCCCGGATTGGAAAACAAATCCAATAGATCACAAATTAGTGTATATTTGTCATGTTCCGAATGATGATGAACAAGGAGAAGCCGATTTTGTGAAACAATTCCCTTTCTTTCCATATTCTGCAAAAGAACTCAACATCAGAAATGCGGAAAAATTATCGCTTCTCGAAGATCAGATTGATAGTTTGAGCAAGCAATTGAATCACAACATTAGATCGGCGGATATTGCAAAAGAAATCCGCACAGAAATTGGACCGGCAGAACATGAGCTAGCAGAAGAAATTAATAGCGCAATAAATGTGAAATTTCACAAAGTTATTGATGTTGGCAAGGCTGATTGGAAAAATCGTTTCATAATAGAATGCGTTCCTTTGATATCCAAATATTCGGATGAAATCTACGGGAAAGGAGTATCGAACATGGTACAAAAGTGGATCAATGCTATCCTCAAAGGCATCGACACAGATTCTGCAAAAATTGAATGGTTTAGAGAATTCAAATGGCTTAAACTGGATTATGCATAGCGACCGTATGCCCCATAACGTAAAAAAGATTATATATTTTTTCCCTAATCTTCCAATGAAGACGGATTCGGGCGCAGCAGCCGATCAAGTTTACCGCCGATTTCACGAATTGATTTCTCCAGTTCGCATATGCGGCGGTTCATATTAATGAGTGATATCATTGTATTCTTCTCGGACGGAGCATACGGAAAGTATGGAAATTGTTTCTCGAATTCAAGATCGCGTTCCCCATACCACTCAACTCGAAGTGATTCGCGTCCTCCATACCCGCTGGTAAGATAATATTTGAACAATTCACTGCCACCGATTACATCTACATCACTGCGCCCGCAATATATAATCAAATCGAAATTTACTCTAAAAGAAGCGTTTGAATGTGATGCACCATTTCCGTCAAATATAGTGTATGCATTTCCAGCGGGGAAAACTATCATGTATTCTCCCCCAATTTGCAAATCTTGCGATGGTATGTCGTCCATTTGCTATACGATGCTGTAATATACATAATCAACATAAATTCAATATTTGTTGCTAAATTATGTTCACTACGCGAAGCGACGGTGTTTGCCGAAGGCAAACCCTAGCTGAGCGAGCGGAGGGGCTTTTAGCCCCGCAGCGTAAAATTGAATCCATCATGGCTAGAGTTGAATACCATTCATACACAGCAAATATGGCCTATAGATTGCAAGAAAAGGAAGATTTTGAGCTCATGAAAACATGGGATCCGAAGGATTATGAATATGATGATGCTTCTGGAATTGCACGTGTGTATGTGTCCGGAGAAGAAGTGATGAATGAGATGAAATCCGACCCTGAAAATGCGAATCTTGACGGATATACATTGTCCATTATTGCCTCCGAAACCAGGGATCAATTGGCAAGTAAAAAATCCCGCAAAATGGGATTGATTGATACAGAAGGAGAATTACGACAGTATCCGACTGCTGTCGAAAAAATTGGTGGGGAAATTTCCCCCATCGTTGAATATTTCGAGAAACATCTTGGGAAAGAATTTGTGGATCGTTTGTTGTCTGACGATAATTGCGAAAATGATTATGACAAAATCATGAAACAAATAGCCGATAAAAAAGCCAGGCGATTGGAGTCGGCTGATAAGAACGAAGAACCTCATGCGATGTGGTATGCGCCAGTTGCAACCGAAATCAAAGAGAAATTGGCAAGCAAAAAATCCCGCAAGATGGGGTTGATTGATACATAAGGAGAATTACGACAGCATCCTACCACTGCTGAAAAAAACATGTGGTAACTACTTCCATTGCCGAATATTTCGAGAAACACCTTGGAAAAGAATTTATGGATCATGGCGAACTTGATTCCCTACTGGAACATATCGCACAGGCCGAATTAATTAAAAAATAATATTATTTTCTCGCCATTAGTATAGGCTATGTCAAGCAATTATTTTTCATTATTCACGTCGCAGCGTTATTTCCAAAGATCATAATATTTCCTCGCAATTTTTTTCATTTTGCGTTCGCGTTTATCCCTTCTTTTAATTTCCTGCACTAGAAACTTATGTCTTATGCGATAATCACGAATAACATCCAATAATCCACTATATTTCGTAAGTTCTATCCCCTTATCTGGTTTCCCATCACCGTCACAAAACCCCATTGCAAATCCGGCATCTTGTTTTCTTATCCAGATATGTCTATTCTGTTCCGCAAACAATCCACTTAAAGAACTATTAATTAACAATTCGTACAATTCTACAGATTCCATATGCTCATCAATTAAAATAAGATATTTTTGACTCCAAGTGAGCACTTCACTCATTAACCCATCGCTGTTAACCTCATTCATTTCGTCATCAGTCACGCCGGATTGTCTGCATATCCAATATAAATCATTTTCTCCCAACATATCATATTTTGTGGATTTTGCATGGCCATAATACGGCATACAATCATCTTTGAACATGAAATACGTACTTCTGGATGATAATTTACCGTTCTTCTTTATTTTGTTCAAACTTATTCTATTTACAACAAGGTGATTATCTGGGGTGCATTCAGCTGACAGCGAATGCATTAATTCGCATGCTGATCTTCTTCCTGATCTTGCTTTAATTTTGTATTCTTTCCCGAAATATTCCGCGATGTACTCTCGTTCCGTCATTTTAGCTGAACAACTGTATGATAAGTTCCGGATTCAATATTTTACCCCGGCCGAATTAATTAAAAAATAATATTTTTATCTAGCTATTAGTATAGGCTATGTCAAGCAATTATTTTTCATCATTCACGCCGCATTCTCCATAAATTCGTAAAGTACCAGAAATACATAGTGAATAATCCGGTAATGATATTTGCACCAAGTTCATTTCCCACAACCACAAAAGATAATATCCATGCAGAAAATATTGACCATACAAATATAAATCCCCAAGTCCAATCCGACACTTGTTTATTATTTTTGAAAGGAACCGCAAATGCACAAACAATTGCTGGCGGAAACAATAATTCTGCGATCATTTTTTCATTTTTACTTGCCTTACCACTTACAATAATCAAATAAAATATTCCACATAAAGATAATATCGTGAAAACGGGATATACAAACGAAACGCAAAATTCTACTTTGGTTGATTGAGGCATTTTACTATATGAGCCATAATTTCATTTTTTTTTCATGCGGGAGATTAGATCTTGCGCCCAACAGCATCAACAAAAAAAAATATTCTACTAATTCCTAGCAACCAGTCAGCGACATGTTAACTCTCGGCAAGCCTGTAATACGGTTCTGGTTTGAACTTAGCCCGTAGCCCCATTGCATTAATGAGGTTGAAGAACAAGTTAGAACACCACGCCGATGGGATTCGGACGATTTCAGCAGCATCGCCGCAATATTTGCATTGCAGGATATTGTTCTCCTCGGAAACATACGCTCGGTTTTCACAAACACGGCATACAAAGATATTAATCGCGTCGGAGTGAGCATAAAGTTTCTCATGCAGAGCACGCATGGCTCCGTGGGATGAAAATACCCACACCTCCATTTCACCCAATCGCAAACCGCCATCATAAGCTTTACCATCATATGGTTGGCGAGTTAGTGCTTGCGTCGGGCCGGTGTTAATGTAACGCGACTCATCAATAATGAACTTCTGTAAACGTTGATAGCCCGTTGGCGCCATGAAAATGAGTGTATCAATCCATTCGCCCGTTTTGCCGTTATACATGCGATGATAGCCGCCATTAACCACACCGTATTTCTTCAACTCTTCTATCATTTCGCGAATATCAAAACGTTTGAATGGAGTAGCGTCAATTAAACATCCTTTCTTTGCGGCCAAATTAGCTTGTACGGCTTCAATTAACTGTCCAATAATCATTCGCGTTGGGATCGCGTGTGGATTCAATATCAAATCGGGAATTAAACCGGTTTCAGAATACGGCATAACAGCTTCATCGAGCGTGCTTGCAATAATACTCTTATTTCCACTGTGCGAACTAACCTTATCACCGATCCGCGCTGGTCTAAATGACCGAAGTTTAACTTTGACGAATTCTTTTGTGCCGTCGCGGTTATGGAAAACTTCCTCAACGTACGCAGGGTTGTCTAGCTTATATATCACTGATTTGTCGGTGTATTGATGTTTATCCGTCGGCTCCATTAATTTTGCCTTTTTAGCGATCAATACGTATCCTTTTTTGACTTTCGTGCCAACTTTAATGAACCCCCTCTCATCCAAATATTCATAAATACCTTCCTTATTCTTCAGATCGAGAGTTTTACTATGATCAGCAATGCCAAATGATTCACCATTTTCGAGTTGAGAATATTCATAATTGAAGAATGATGTTGTAAACAACCCACGGGCAAATGACGATCTGTTGCCAATGCACGCATCTTCAACATTATCTCCGCGGTAGCATTGGTACGCCACTACTGCATTATGCGAGTTTGGATATGTAATGTTATTTGCGAAAACATACACCAGGGGGATTTGGCAGTGGTATTGCAAAGAAGTGTTTTTATCCATGCGATACGGCCAATTCAACTGAAACCATCCACACGTTTGTTTCTTCTGGTTAGTGAAGTATGTGATACGCGTCGCTGGTGTATGGTTCGTGTTAGGAGCGCTCAATTCAACAAGCCCAAATATATTCTGCTCGATAGCCACATGTGTATAAGAATATTCTATATCCCCAATGCTTTTCACGAATTCGTTATAGCTTTCGGCACAATAAATATTCTCTATCTCCTCTGGCGCCAAATATTCAATGACACCCATTTCTATCAAATCGTCCATGTCAATTTCTCCGCTGTGAAGTTGATCAATATGAGCACGCGTCAATTTAGTCCATTGCTTAAATGAGAACTTAATATCGGATTTGTCGCCCGTGGTACGGTGCCGCATGATTTCCGCGTCTAGTTCGGCGAGATTATTGTAAACCACAATGAAGGGAGTAATAATTCGGCCGAAATCACACCAGAAATAGATTTTACGGGTATGTAATTCCTTGACGATCGTTGTCAGACGGTCAATGAAATTGTGCCTCCGCGCCATACGGTATTTCTGCGCTAGGGCATAACCATCGCGGCAAAATCCAATATGATCGCCATTCACATAAATCGATGTTAATTTATCACGCTGTTTGTCGATTGGGTCCAACACAGATGATTCCCGAACAATGTCAGGATCGGCGAGCAGTATCAACTTTAATGCATTACTACTACTGGCTTCACATATAGTGGCCCCTACGGTCAATTGTTTACTCATCCCAACAGATTCACCACTGTCGGCTGAATGTGATTGACCGATGATATAATCATATGATGGTTGAACCATTCTGATCAATGTAGCGCGGTCTGTAGCTTTCGCCGCAGATTTGCCGTGAGATGTAATACTACTCGCAATTGCCTTCAAATTCAAATCATTCTTTGGAATACTTGCTTGAGTGCTAATTCGGTTTGTAAACTCATGTTGTTTAATAGTAATCTTTTCTTGACTCGATTTGATGATATTACTCATACCTTTTGCCAGTGATTCGGGTGCCACTGCACTAACTACAATTTGTTTTATGCGGTTAGGCTGTGTGGCTTCTTCCCATGGGTTTTGTTCGAAATTCTGAACAAGCGCGCGGCGAAGTTCCCGTATAACAAGATAGTTAAACTGCTGTTTGAATGCTTTTGATATCAAAACACCGGCTGTATGTACTCTCTTGCTGCGATATGAATCTCTATCTGTCGATTCTAGGATCTCCATCTCAACTAGTAACAATTGGTTAATCAGATCAGCCAAGTATCGCAATTTCTTCACACGGTCATCTTCACTGGATCCAATATGTGGAAATATTAACTTGTCTAATTGATGCCGGATTCGTTTATTAACCACTTTAATAGCATCCTCACTCTTAGTATAATCCATATTTTGCGCTACATTATCTATTTTGTTAGCTATGATGCGCAGAATCACGTTTGGATTAATCTCGCTGTGAAGTTTATTAAAGTCAGGATCGTCTTTCTTCGGCCGGGGTGTATTAATAGCAATTTCAAGCATATGGAGCATGCGGTGGGAGATTTTATCATCGCTCTCCAAACCTTGCACAATAGTATTAATAATCTCCTCGTCGCTGGTCATACCAAACGCGCGGAATAACAGATAAAACGGGATCTCAAGCGCCTTAGTCTTCTCCGTCATAATCATAATTGTAATTTCGCCATTAGTTAAGTATTTCAACACCATATAATAAGAATTCTCGAAAGAATCTCCGGGTTTAGACTGGAATGTACCACGAGCGCGTTCTCGCCCATGCATATTCTTATAGCAGTGTAATTTATTGATTAGCAACTGTTCTAGACAATTCACAGAAATCTCCTTGCCGCCTAATATAAACGACGCACCGATTGTATGTGGATCGGCCTTAACTGCCTTTAATTCTTCATGGGTCAAACCATTCAAATGACACCGGTCAGACATAGTCATAACGGGAATCTCTCCAATCTGCCAATTATCTATTCCGGGAACTGAGATCGTCTCTTTGTCACCATTCTTTTTGACCGCAACAATGTCAACGCGTGCTTTTACAACGAGTTGGCCAGTGTAATCTATATCTCTCATAGCCGCCATATATGGAAATAAAGCCTCATCGCCTTTTCCATTTGTGCTACTAATTACAGGTTTCTTCAACCTTGCTTCCTCGAATTTAACTCTAAAACTAACAGTATCTATTTCTTTGTCTTTTTCTGTTGAATCATTGTTATGAGGTAAGTTTATAGCTTCGGCCGAGAATATTTCAGTTATGATGGTCGGAAGACCTTTGTTATAGAATTCATTCATTGCGCGAATATGATGCCCAGCGGCCCCTCCCTTCCATTTGAATGCAGAATACAATATACTTGTTAAATCATCTACATGCAATGCTGGATCTGGATCCATTGGCTCATTTTTGCTAAATGGCATATCTATAGATACATTATCTAATGTATTTGCATCATCTAATGCGTCCGATGCATCCAATGAATTCTTCATCGCATCTCTGCCGCGTACACTTGTTGTGGATTTATTTCGACTCTTGCCGCCTCCAGATGTTTGTGCGGGTGAGGTTTGTGTAGAATCTTGAACAGCGGAATTAAACAACTCATCAAAGGTAATATTTTGGTTGACGGGTGGTTTGGTCACAAGAGATGGTGATGCACCGACATAGTCGACCGCATCTACCGCGTCTGCAATATTTGTATTACCAAAATCATCAAAATCATCCACTGCATCTAATGCATCTATATCCACCGCATCCGCTGCATCATCACCGCCTTCGGTGTCCGGTTGCATTAATCCATCAAGCATACTGCTGAGAATATTGTTTTCGTCTTCCATACCAGGATCGTGAATCAATAAATTTGGATCATTTTCGAATGCAGAATCAATGTAATCCATTTGAAAAATAGCCGTACACACAACAGAAAAGAGGGTATATGTAACCGATTATATAATACTCTATTCTATAATCAATTTTTAATTCGTTATTCACTGCGCGCCCTACGGTCGCTTCGTGAATGCACTCGCTCGAGTTTGAGCGCTATTGCTCGCGTTGCTCGCCGCGCTCAAACCCATCGCTTCGTGACTAATCTCGTTACCAGAACATTTGCGCTATTTTCGTTTATTTTTGCGTAACTTTATCTTATGACAAGTTATCGCTGTTTCGCTTCACTTCACAGCTCAATGCTTCGCACGCACATGTCTAGGTTACAGGGCCGAATTAATTATTTTTATTTTCGATTTTCTCGCTATTAGTATAGGATGTGTTGCTGTTAATTTTTTATTTTTTGCGGAAGTCGGCCGGAATTTGGTCGCAAGATCAGCGCGAAGCGACGGACAGATCCGCGGCGAGCAGTGAGCGAAGGATTTGCTACGCAAATCCTAGCGAACGACCCGCGAGCCATAAGCGGATCTTCCTAGCGAGCGCGCATAACGACCGCAGGGAGTTATGCAATTAGAGCTAAGCGCAATTGTGAAATATACAATATATGCGCAAGTGGTATTTGAAATGTCTCCGTTTGGCCAAACAAAAACTACAATAGCTGCGGCGACAGCGAACGCAGACGCAAATGATGCCGCAGAATTATATAGAGCCATTAAATCCAAAGCAAAGAATGATTTGCCCGAGATGTCAGGACCGATATCATTTTCTGACCTAATGCTATTTATTAACATAACAAACACATCAGTGCCACTAAGACAAAATTTTACAGCCAATGAAGCCAACATCGCAACAATGCTAGAAATAAAAAAACAAACTCAACGCAGGAAAACAGTATTGGAGTTAACATTGCGCGAACACCTAAATTCGTTATCAAAATGGGTTAATTTCATTAACGGCCGCAGAGACAGGAGACGGATTCTAATGAAAGATGGTATCAATTTCCTTAACTTTATGCATGGTAAAGTTGACACATCTGCATATAATTATTTAGTAGAGCTTTATTTTGTGGAAAAACTATTAATGATGATCAAATGTTATGAATTAGAAAAAATTGTTTACGATGCATTCAATATTGATGACGTTGAATATGTTGCCCCGATGAGATACCCGAAAATGAAACTCGGTGCGCGTGAACGCAACGCAGAACGCGGCAATGTTCCGTACGGAAATGCACCGCCACACATAGTTCCTGTTGCGGCGAACGCAGTCGGTAGAATATTCGCTGCACGTCCTGTAAATAGAAGAGGAGTGCCACCACCTGCTTTGCCCCCAGTAATGGTAGTGAATCAACAGTACGATTTATATGGAAGGCCGATACCTGCTAGACGGCAAATGAGAGTGTGATACTATATACTTTATTTGGTTTCACGATCAACAAGCCGCAAACACCGTCTCCGCGCGGCTGGTATTGCAAACAAACATCGTGATTGCAAATACAATTTGGCTCAACTAATTGCATAGCCCATTACACAATTTAAGATGCTCTATCACAATCTCCTTGGCCGGCAATCCGCTTTCATATTCATCCCCGCAATACAAACAACTGTAATCTAAATTGAATATTTCTTTTTCGTAATAATAAAGAAATATACTGCTATTTAAATGTTTATAATTTGAATCAACTTTACATTTCTCATACAATTTTTCATGAATCTCTAATAATTTTGACGTATCACAATTCACGAATAAAATTTGTTCCATATGTTTGTAAATTGCTTGCCATTCTAGCCAGCGGCTAGCACCCCCAGCAATTTGAATATTAATATAAAATATAGAACTCGAATTACAATATATATGTATTTTTTCCTCAAAATGTGTTAACAATATTTTGTGTCTACTGATATGATGGCGAACGGCACTTAGATTACATTCCAACACCAGTTCGGGTGAACACATATAATTGAATCCATTTTCTGTTTTGTCAATCACACAATCACATATTTTGCATCCGATCGTATATAACGAGGGCCCACCTGCAATATTTACAACAGAATGTATGATATCAGGCATCGGTCACGATATGATATTTATACAAATGATAAAAAATCAATATTTTTTGCTGCGCAAAAACGCTTGCTAGTATTTGGCCTCTCTCGCTCGCTACGCTCGCATTGCGCGAAGCACATGCAAATACCGTCGCTGCGCGGCTGATCTTATGGACAATCATAGTAATCGCGAACATGCTTTCAGATGTCCATATACCATTTCTACAGATGGCAAGCCGCCTTCATATTCATCATCGCAATATAAACAAGTAAAATTTCTCCCCATCATCTCTTTTTCGTATTCAGGAATTATCACACAATCCACGTCACTGGCAGGTTTTAATCTATCTTCAAGTGTTCCGAGATACTCATCGCGCAAATAATCATGTAATTTCATAAGTTCTCGCGAATCACAATTAATAAACAGAATTTGTGGCATCGTCTCTGAAACATTCCAATCCACAAACAAAATGTTAATGCTATCATTCAGATAAATGCGAAACTCAGAGTTTTTGATTTCATATAACTGAATTTTTTCTACTCTAGACGTTAATTTTGTTTTGTGCAATATCACATGGCTATAAGCATCATGTATGTAATATGCAATAGCGCCTGATTTAGGATTATATGGAGCAATATCAACTAATACCCTACGAGTTAAATCGCCACAAATTTTGCATATTATTTCCATATAAAGCGGTTTTTTCTTTACTTCAATAATTGCGGAAACGAGTTTCACCCACGTAGGGATCATTGATAATTAATTACCCCTAATATATAAAAAATCAATATTTTGTGCTTCGCACAAACGCTCGCTAGGATTTGAGCGCTATGCTCCCTGCGGTCGCCACGCTCAAATCCGTCGCTTCGCGGCTGATTTTGTGAACATAATTTGGCGCGGATCATAATTTGACGCACACTTTCAGATGCTCATGCACCATCTCCACAGATGGCAAACCGCTTTCATACTCCTCTCCGCAATATAAACAAGTATAATTCCACCCCATAATCTCCCCAACATACTCCGAAAAGAAATCGCTATCATCGCATACATCCTGCATTCTTGGCCCTATACAGTTTGTTGGAGTCAGTTCATTGTATACATAGCTGTGATATTTATCGGTTCTCTCTATATCACAATCAATAAATAAAAATTGTGGATATGTTTCGCGAATATTATCCCATCTAATGGAAAATGCGGCTCCATTGAAAGGATTACGCAATATTATGTAGAAATTCTCATCGGCCTTATGATAAATCTGCATTCTGTCGGAATGAGTATACTTTTGTTCTTTATGTTTTAATATGTGTCTATAGACTTCATGTTTAAAATATGAAGCGGCGGAATTATTGCACATCCATATCGCCGTCATCAAACTATCATACGCGTGGTGGTTTGAATCGAGTATGTCTGGAAACGACGCGTTACATGATTTGCACTTTGATTTTATAAGATACCCAATCGACGATATTTTGATCGTCTCGAAAGATAATATTAACCAACGCGGCACAGATTCTTTGCGTGGATCCATGCTTAGTATAGAACAACAGACAAAAAATTCAATTTTGTGTGACGCACAAGTGCTCGCTACGGACCGTCATTTCGCGGCTGTTACCGTGAACAATTACTGCGGATGGTACTGTGTGTATACATGCGAATAATTATTTGGCGGCGAAGGAATATTCAGGATCTATTCCCTCACATATGGCTAAATGACCAAGCACCATTTCTACAGACGGCAAGCCGCCTTCATACTCCTCATCGCAATATAAACAAGTATAATTCCACATAATTATTTCTTTTTCATATTCATGGAAAAATTCTTCTATTTTTGAAGAATATTCAGCAAATTTAATATGCGTCTGTTGCGGAAAAATGTATTTCTTTAATCTATCGTGTGTTTCAGCAATAATTTTCTCACCCGCGCCAACAAATAAAAATTGCGGAAATATTTCACATACATTTTGCCAATGAAACGTTACACGGACATTATTTGCATTACTGATAACCACATATAAAGCCGTTCCATTTCTGGTGTATATCATATGTCCATTTACATCAGGTGTTAATCCTATTTTGTGCCTCATTACATGATCTTCTATGTAAGAGAAATGAAAGTAAAAATTGGAACTACTATTATACATCTTATAAACCTCGTTGAGAGATTGTATTATTACTTCCCCGCACATTTTGCATATGATTTTAAGTTTTGATCCTTCTTCACCCATTTTTACTGTTGAGGCTACTAAATCCCTCCACCCTACCATCACGCTACGCTCCCGTTGGTCGCTTCGCTACGTTCGCTCGAATTTGCTGCGCAAATCCGTCGCTCACTGGCTGGTCTTGCAAACAGCAATTCAACATATACGGGCCGGATTCAAATTTTGGCGGCAACACTACCTCGCTGCAAAAAATAACACATCACCGCATCCTATACTAATGGTGAGAAATTCCTGAATAATATTTAATTACTCTGCAATTATACTAGACCAGCCATGAGCGACGGTGTTTGCGCGTGGCGAGCAACGCGAGCAAGAGCGCGCAAACCCTAGCGAATGGAGCGCAGATCCCGCAGGGATCGTAGCGTTACAGGAAGTCTCCTGACAAAGTCGCCGTAATCTCCATCAGCTGACTTGAGTCATTTAAATAGGGTTTGATTTCATTGCAAACATCATTAATTTCAAGAAGCATGCCACTTAGAACACATGCCGCCAACGATATATGTAGGCCATTGTTATTCATTAATTTCTTGATTTTTTTCTTTTCATAATATTTCAGTTCGATGATCTTGCTTAGCAAATGGGCAGAAGGATATCCTCGCATAAATTCGTGTAAATGTGCTATATTACCATCTACACTATTATTCGCCACTGTATCATTGCTGCGCACAGTAATCTGCTTCAAATGGTCATTTATAATGCTTTCAAAGAAACCAACACGAAAGCGTGGCAATTGCGACGAAGGTGGGATAGCGATCTCTGCCGACATCGATAAATCAATAATATCAGCGCACGTATCTCTCATAAACACAAACAAATCGCTGGACCCACGACGGCATGATGGATCAGGCACTAAGCATCCAGAAATAATTTCAACAAACAAATCTAACATCGACTGGGATATTTCTTCGTTCTTCCTGCCGTATTTAATATTCAACTTCATTCTATCTTTCCATTCTGTGCCGGTGATCATTTCCCTTACCGCCGATTCAACGTCCAAACTAGTCATTGAAAACAACATTTGTTTTATTCCACTTGCCCAATTATTGTTAACGAGAGTTGTATCTAGTGGCAGTTTGAATGCTTTAGCCGCAGCAAGCCAGCTTGGTACTCCATCATTCGATGGTTTCATAAATAAATCTCCTGTAAAAAGTTCGTAAATAATGCAACCCAAACTCCAAATATCAATACGCTCATTTATATGGCATCGGTATATATTGCGGGATTGTGGATATTTTTCATTAACTTCCGGCGCCCTATAATTTAACGTCTGAATCCGCGTATAGACCGTATCGAGCGGTTCTAAAATGGATGTATTAAAATCACAAATTATCGGCCGTATTTTGTATTGAATGTACTCTTTATTACTGTTTCTATTATCACCTTGGCTATTGCCACCGCCACACTCAACCGTTTCAAACAAAATGTTCTGGGGCTTTAAATCTGCATGTATTATGCCGCATTTATGCATATAATCAACGGCCGAAGATAATTCTAAGACCATTCTAAGCAATTGAGTCGATGGGGATTTTCTTATCCGCGCTGCACATTCTAACCAAGCCGTGCCAGATAAATTGCCTTCATATCGTTCCATAAATATTTTACAACTCCCGTCATATGAATAATTTATTGAAAGAGGTTTGATTATATTCGGATGCTGCAAATATGATAATATACTCGTTTCTTTGATTGATGCTTCAAAACAATCCTTTCCACAATTCTTAATGGCGATTTTTGGATTATATTCGTCGTATGCAACAGAGCCGAATGTTCCTGAAGATATTCCTTTCTTACCACTCGCTTCGGCCATCTTTATATACTATTATGACTATTTGTGTGATTCAATACTATTTGAATGCAGGATCTAGTAGGGAAATACTGTATATTCTTTCATAACCCTATATAGTATATTCTTTCATAACCCTACATAGTGAATGTAGGTCGCAGCTCCCTTCGGTCGCAGCTCCATGCTTCGCGGGCATAGGTCTAGGTTACTGGACCCAACGAGAGGACTATACGGTCAGTACCAGACACGAAGCGACGGATTTGAGCGTGGCGACCCCCGAAGGGGAGACCCCTACGGGGTCGGTGGGAGCGAGAGCGCCCAAATCCTAGCGAGTGTGCGGAGATCCCGAAGGGATCGAAGCTGGAAAATATTGAATTGGGCGAGGTAGGTATTATTACCTCTCGATTATCGCCCTTAAATTACTTATCTGATATGGCTGCAATGAACGAAGTTCACACACCTAATGTTTACGAGACTCTTTTCGCCGATTATGGCTTCGAAAAGGTTCCCGAGGATATGGATATGATTAACATCATACTCACACAAGATTTAGAAGCTGATGATCGAAAAGCTCTCAAGGATATTTGCACCACTGTTGCAAGCAACAAGAATATGATGCGCATTATTTTGCGAGCATTGATTGAAGGCGTTGAATATGGAAATCTTATGATGCGACTCGAAAACCTTACAAAGGTCGACAAGTGGATCGAACTTACCGACAAGGTATATCTTTGGCCAATGTATTCATTCGCCCCTGATTTAGTTTCATGGGACAGAGTATTTGCCATGGATGATACCAAAGTATTCTATGATGCAGTCAAATGCATGAATATTGAAGGTGTTGTTGGTCATATTGATCGCAAGATCGCTCTACTCAAATTCTTCCAAAACTATGATTTTGGATCAGCATTCAAGGAGAGCAATAATGAGGTTGATTCTATGATCACCAATTTGAACGCTCAGAAGAATTGTTTGAAGTTCTTCACTGGATGTATGTCAGCATGGCAGCCTGGATATAAAGAATATTTCGTTGCATCGCCTCCGGGTGTATTGCAAGATCCTGAAGCCAAGGGCGCGACTCTATGGAATGCAGAACCAATTGCATCTCAACGTCAATCATACAAACGTCCCGCACCTGGAGATAGTGTTATGGTTAGCAAAGAAGAATTCGAAGATAGGTTTTACAACAAAATCGCCTGCGGAATGCTTACCACATCACCAAATCCTGAATTGGCAAAACTGGGTGAAAAGTTTCCGTTTGAGAGTGTTATCTTCTCCGGAAGTATCATTCAACAAGCGCTCGACCCATATTTCGATGAACAGAAGACGTCTGATTTAGATATCTTTGTTATTGGATTCAAGGCGCCGGAACGTGAAGCCGCATTCAAGAGAATTGTTGAATGGTTTACATGCCAAGATATGGTTTATTATGGAATCAAGGGTGGGGTTGTCTGCATTTATATCAAGGACATTCCACGACAATTCCAGATTATTAATACTAATCATGCGAATGGTATTGATATCATTAATAGATTTGATCTGTCGCATATTCAATGGTTTGCAAAGAATACTACCATGGCAACATACGCCAAGCGTATTACTGCTGCATCGATTGTCGGTTATGCTGCCGATCACTACAAGTATGAAGGTCTTCATGTATTTGGTTCATTCAGGGCGTTTGAGGCGCAACGAACCCGTGTTACTCAGATAACTAATAATGCAAAGGTAACCACTCCAAGGCTTATTAAGGGATTGATTCGTGGATTCAGCATTGAAACCAATCAACAAATCAAGGATAATGTGATTGATATCACTAGTTTGGTTGAACGCCCAACTGGAAGTGATATTAGAGGTCACATTCGAAACTATTCCGCCAATTATTTCCCGCGAAGCATTGATAGCGAGAGGTTCGACGGCAACAAACAGGATGAGACTAATTACATCTTGCGTATGATTGGGCTTGAAACTCAAGCGCAGGAAGTCACTGCTGATCCTCTCGTTGTTATGAATAAGACCACTCTTAACATTAATTTCGAGGTTGAGTATGATTCTCTCGGCTTTGCACGATTCAATAGCGATACTGTTATCAATAATGGACGTGCACGAGGCAAGACTGAATTCACCCTCAGAAACAAGAATGGCAACATTTATATGATTGGAGGTCAATGCCAAATCATCGATGTTAGCAATGAAGAAGGCAATATTGACATCCGGATGAAGATTCTCGACCACGAATTCATCGATTTCATCAAAAATATTCTTGAGGGCAATGTTCTTAGACGCTTTACCCAAAAGGCGCTTACAAAGAATCTATTGCTCGGAGCTGATTCTGACACGCTTGAAATGCGATTTGACAAGTTCAAATATGAGCGTAGGTTGAAAGCCGCTGTTAAGGATACATGCGCGCGAACTAACCGCGGTGCTCAGATCTCACTTGAGGAGGATTTGAACCCCGGCGATCACATTTCGCCAATGTTCCAGATTGTTTACAATATCAATGAAAACCCACAAAACCAACGTGGCGGCGCAGACGATGGTGAACAAAAGGGCATTAGTGTCCGTTTGGTCCCAATCAAGATCATTAAGATTGAGAATGATGATGCTGGCAGTGATGATGAGAATGATGAGACTGTTATGTTGAATAAACAGGAAATGGATGTTTCAGACGCAGCGGGGGGTGCTATTGTCACTACTCCCAGCACAGTTTCTGAAAGCACTTACAGTGAACTCTCCTTCGACTGATATGCTACGCAATTAAGTTTTCATAAAATGTTAAAAAATATATTTTTTACGCGTTGCGCGCTCGCTAGGGTGATCTTCGATCACCCGTCGCTTCGCTATGTCGCTACTGCGTAGCTCCACGCTTCGCTTTATTTAGTTTTGCAAACTAAATAGGGTCTTTGTCCCGTCCGGCAGCTGAAGTTCTGCCAGCACGAAAACACATACCATCTGCGCATGCCGCACTTGCATCAACACAGCTAGAATCGAGAAGCATTGCATCTACGTTGTGTTCTACGTTCGGCGCCGCATTGGTTTCAATTAATTCCACTCCAGCCATGGCACCTACACCTGTGCTTCCAAATCCGCCTTCACCGCGCGCTGTTGGCAAATATTCCGCAACAGAACTAACAATTCGTAGTCCGCCAGTATATATTTTTTCAATGACCAATTGTGCAATTCTGTTGCCGTTATTGATAGTAATTGAATTTTTTTTTGATGTATTATACAATATCACACCAACATCTCCACGGTAATCGCTGTCAATTACTCCAGCAAGTGTATCAATACCGCTATTAAATGCGAGCCCGCTTCGTGGAGCAATTCTTCCATAGTATCCATGATCAATTGCAATTTTAATTCCTGTTTTAATGCATATGCGATTCAACGGCCCCAGTTTAATGGAATATGTATTAACAATTGTTTCATCTCCAACACAATCTTGTGTAGTATAAAATTCCATTGGAACATATTGCGGATCGATGCAAGCACATAAATCAAATCCTGCCGAATGTTCGCTGCCTTTCTTTGGCATATACATGGGGTCGACAACTTCTACCTTCATTTTAGTTTTTAGGCAGCAATATTTGTGTAAATAATACTATTATTCCCCTAAATTCAATATTTCTTCGCATACACTCCCTACGGCTACTCCGCCCTCTCGGCTCGTGCAAGCGCCTTCGCGGCTGATACTATATACGGAACTATGGGGGACTGCGGCGGATATGTAGTGACATTGCAAAAAAGTATCCTATACTAATGGTGAGAAATTCCCGAATAATATTTAATTAATTAAGCCGCAAGAATAAAAAAATAATTATTTGCATGGCGTTAGTCGACCTCCTCCATTTTTGATTCTTCATTATCCAATATCACTTCTTCATGATCCGCAACAGCAACTCCGCAGTCATCATATATATGCAAATGCGGTGCATCTGATCGCGAACTCGGTGGATGTGCGAGATGCGGAGCATTCGCCGATATATTTAGGGATATATCCGCCGGAGAATGCTTACAATTGCTCTTATGTTTATTCCAGTCCTTTACTTGGCATTCTCTACCGCAATATCTCACTTCTCGACACTTGCTGCAAGACATTGTTTGCCCGACTTTCTTGCACACTGAGCATATATCTTTTGCTGCTTCTAAGCTAATTTTAACAGTATCTTCCAACAATCTGACGGCTTGCTCCATCCCAAATCCCTTTGATAAGTTAACAAAACTCGGAATATCATCAATCCCAATATCAACAATGGCATTCGCTACTTTCACCACACCTGCTTTCTTTATAGAATCATTCATTTTCGAAATGAATTCCATCACCCTACCCAATTCTCTTCGGAATTCTTTCTTAATACTTTTTCTGAGATCATCACCAATGCGCTTGTCTGTAGCACATGCTAATAATTTATCGCTGACTTCAATGAAATCTTTTTTGAGTATGCAATATTTCTTTGCGACGAAATATGTATGCTGGATGACGTCAAATTTATGAGTCGTTAATGCATCGAGAAAACCGACAATGGTTTCCAGCGCTTTGATTTTGCATTGAATACACATTCAGGGTACGAGGGGTAAGTATGCAACACTTGGTGTGTAGTGTATATGTATAAAAAATATATCAAATTCAATTTTATTTTGTGCTACGCACAAGCGCTCGCTAGAATATTTTTATACAAATCATTGCGGTGAAGCAAGAAGCCGGTTCAGTTTATCTTCATCAATAAGCCCACCAAGCATCCTGCGTACCAAACGAGATTTTTTTGCACCGAGTTTCCAATATCCAAAATTTACCCGTTTCTCCTCGACAGCATATTTGTTTATATAAAAATGCATCAATCCGCGGATATGATCTTCTTTGATCCCAGTGGTATGCAATAACGGGGCTGGCGAATACAACTTCGGAAACTTATCTCGCGTTGTCTTATCCGCGATTTCTCTCGCTTTTATCATATCGTCGTATGTGAACGGTTCCTGTCGAATATGCAATGGCATGTCTTCCACCAGCAATAACGAGTTATCTAGTGTGTCAAATGAATTTTTACATAAAACACGTCCAGTTTTAGAATCCGTAATCAATCTGCCGCTAATGATCATAGAAAGTTTTTCTTCGAGCAATGGCACTTTAAACTCGCGTGCAAATGCAGCTTCACATAGTGTTCCAAGATATTTGCTTAGATTAACTCCTAAGTAAGCGCCACGTAGGAGGCCGGCCGCTGCATATACGCGATCTGTTGTAACAAACGCCATTATCTTCTCATTCCTATCCGCACGTTCGCCTTCTTGCATAATTTTCTTTTTCTCGTCGCTTATGTAATGTTGAATCACCTTGTTCACCATGTCTGCAGAAACCGTATTCCTCTCCGTAATAATGCTGTCATCCACGGAACTAAACAAATCAGAATAATGTCTTGCAAATGCCGTTAATCTTTCCCCATTTGCGCCTGGATCCGAAATCCATTCAGTGTAGGCCGTGTGAAATATAGCACCGAATTCTTTCCCAGCATCCAAAAACCGAGTAGTTATAAATGAAATGAGAGCGGTTGTATATTTCTTCATCTCTTCAGGGGTTATTTTGCGAGTAGCATTGGCCTTATCATTAGTTGCGCCACTTTTGCCCGATGCACCAACCGTGCGTTTTCCTTGTGGTTTAATATATTTGAATCCGCGCTTCTTCATCTCCTCGATGATTGCGGCCTGCGCTTGTAATTCTAAATGCTTCTTATTAGCATGGGATGTGTTTGCTCTAACGGCGTCCAATTTGCCTTTATATAGATCTTCACGCACTCCTAATGTGACGACGAGAATTTCACATAATTTCACGGATGCGATTTGCGCAAATTCTTTCTTCAGAGCGCGTTTATAAGCAAACAGAGCCGCTCGTTTGTAGCACCGCGTTTTGAATTCATTGGCGCGTTCAACCCCACGTTCAACCGAAAGCCTACCGGATACATAATTAATCGCGCCGATGAACATTGCAACGTCTGGATTTGGAATATCATGCAAAGATGCCTTGAATAAATCACTGCGCTCAAACGCCTCGTATGGCATTGTTTGCATACCAGATAGTTGAATAACGGCATTATTTACCGATTTTTCAAATTGAGGACAATGATTAAATAATAACTCACTAATGTCACTTGGATGATTGTCCACCGCTAGCAATCGCAAATATGTTTCCGAGGAAGTGCTGAACCTATCCGGGAAATATTTATGCAATATAGTGTAATATTCGCCGCGCAACATAACCGGATACACATAAAATTGCACTGGAGGCAATCCTATACATGCAACGAGATCTGGGAATAATTTGCATCGAATGTATGTAGCAAGGTCAATAACCCCACTTACCCGTATTGTTCCATTTTTATGAGTGTATGTGATACATTTTACGTCGGCAAGAGTATGAGATGAGTCAAATTCAGCCAATGTTATAAGGGCATTATCATCTAATGTGGCTAATGATCCAATTTCGCATGAAAAGGCTAATGCAGTTATTTTTGAATAATCTTCCATGCTCACACTCACTACGCCTTTCTTTTCGTCATTGTCATCACCCCCACCCCCACTGGAATTCACGAGATCTTGTTCATACATAGAAGAAAGCAAGGAGAAATAAACAAATAGATCATTAACAAATTTTAATTCTACTAAATCAAATCCATTTATCATATCCTTTATATTTAGAGCTTGGAGTGCGGATCCATGCACAGTTAACTCGTTTCTAAATTCGCGAAGAGTGTTCTCACTCATTTCGTATTTTAAGCAATTTGTAATGGCATCGAGCTGAAGCCTAATATGTTTGAGTTTGGTTAATATAAGATGAATGTTATCCACTCTATTCGCTTGCGCGCTTTCATCCAAAGTAACGGTAATATTTCTGTCGGCGGGGGTAAAATCACCAGTTTGTTGGTATTCTCCGCCTGCCAAGATTAATTTTATTTCTGCGGATTTGAATGATGACACTTTGCCGAACATTCGCGCGGTTATCTTAGTAATATCGGATACCGTACTGCTTACATTATTTGGATCCACTGTATAAATTGTTGTTGATCTGTCTACATTTGCGCGGTATAGTTTTGGTGTTGCGTGCGTATCCGGAGTGGAATCACTCGCACCCATACCCATAATACTAAAATTTATTCTTACGCTAGGCGTGCAGATTTCACGCCAAAGTATACTAATACAGTCAGTTATCGTAATACTCGTGGACGCCGTTTGGTATGTACCACGCCCAGTAGCCATTCGCGCTAAATTATCCAAAATAATCATATCATGTTGCCCACCGATGCCGACGCAATGAATGTCTACATGTTGCTTATCTACCACGGCGCGTAAGTTCTCCAATCCGCGAAAAATAGCATTAGACTCGTTTACATTGTCATTGCCGGCGGAGATTACTACAATAGCGAACTTCCCCCTGGAAAATTCAAGTGATTCTCGTAGGCAATCCATCATTAATACAAAGTTAGACTTGCCGCGGGAAACGGCTCCTTTACCGATTCCGTTAATTAATTCGAGGTTCGTCGCAGTATCGCAGTTCGTGGGATTCCTTGATTCAAAATATTCATTCCAGCAGAATACTACCGGAGCGCGCATGTTTGTGTTAGTGTTTACACCATATTGATGCATATGATTAATTAATCCCCCCACGCCATCACGCACAGAAGGCAAATAATCGGTGGCAAAATCACTAACATCAACCACAATCATAACATTGCTTAATGAAGCTAAGTCAGTTTTAATGGTGGTTGGATCGAATTCACGATATATATCACCTTTTGATTCGCCCTGTTCTATCTCTTCATTAGGAACCATTTCATAGTCTTCAGAGATTAGTATTGTTGATTCTAGGCATGTGTATTCTTCACCAATGTTTATAATGTGTGAATTTACCGAAACACTGCCTCCAACACGTCGTTTAATGTGATCTGCATGCTGCCCCGCAGAGTCTGGAGACGTATTTTGGGCGATGGTACTGGTGACGCCGTCTGTGTATGTGTCTGTTTGCATACTGTCTGACATATTATATACCGCTTTAATACTTTGTATTACACACAATGTATAATTTGATAATATAATACAACATGGAGTGGTTTTCCTGGAATGATCCCGCTTTGAAATACAAAATAATTATTGCGGCGGCGGTCATACTGATAATACTGATAATATGGTTTAATGCTACAATTCGGGATGAGTTGAAACAGTTTATAGCACATGATGACGTAGCTGCTATTTGCGTAATTAATCCAACAATAGAATGTCCGAATGTGCGTGGAACTGTTACATTTAAGGAAAATAGCAAAAAAGGAACCATTGCTATACAGTTTGAATTATCAGGGCTGGAGCCGGGAGAACATGGTGCTCATGTTCATACGTATGGAAATCTACTTCCAGCATATGGTACGTCAGCAGACTCCTGTTGCATGAATACCGGCCCGCATTATAATCCAACAGGTGCCAGTCATGGAAGTTTGGATACAGGACATATAGGCGATTTCGGTAATATATTAGCCGATGAGAGGGGTGTTGTATCAGAGAAGATGGAATCCACTACGCTTAAAATACGTGGCGCACATAGTATAATTGGGCGAGCATTGGTTATACACAAAAATAAAGACGATTTGGGCCACGGGAACAATGCGGAGAGTAAGAAAAATGGAAATAGCGGGCCGAGAGTGGCTTGTGCAGTGGTTGCGTATGCCGCTCGCTAGGAACATCGGAGATGTTCCGTCGCTTCGCTAAGTCGGTATCCGCCGCAGCGGATACCTTCATGCTTCGCGTTTACAAATTGATTTTTATCGCGCGCAAAATCAGCCGGTGAGCAATGGCATTTCTCGAAGAGAAAACCGACGAACGTAGCGGAGCGTATTAATTATTTTTTATTTTCGGCGGCAATTAATTAATTATAAAAAATAAATTTCTCATCTTTAGTATAGGCAATGTTGATGATATCATTTTTGCATAATCGCGGCAAGACACCCAGAACTATGCGCTGCCACAATATCAATCGCAGGCATCCCAGAATCATATTCCATACCGCAGTTAACGCATTCATAATCCCATTCCATTAGTATATCAACTATTATCGGACCATATTCTTCCGAATTATAATGATATATATCACTCTCGCCAATTAAACATGACCAAAATTCTTTGCAATCTAAAAAGTTATCAATTGCGGTCAATTTATCGGCGAGTTGACGTAGATTTACCCACTTTAATAATATTAATTGAGGTGTTGTGCTAACTATCGACCTGAAACGTAAAGTCATTGACGTTCGAAGAGAATTGGTAAGTATCATGCCGTACGAATATAACATTATGTCACGATTAACGCCTCTTGTATGATAAAACGCCAGATGTGGCAACAAATAATCCAAAATGGTATGATCATTACATGTTGTATTAAAACTTACAACTAAGCATTTTCCTTTTGGGCAAAATTTGCAGAGATAAAATTGCATACCACACACCGTACATTCATCAATATTTATATATTGTTGGATGAAAGGATGTTTATGGCTATTTTCTTTTGGTGAGAAGGAGGAATAATCATTGTTAATATGAATATACATGCCGTATTTCTTACATGTATGTTCGTACATCCTATATTCCAGCATCTGGGCATACGCATCACTAAATATACGGGAATTCATTTCTCTTTCCGCGGACTTATTTAATGAACAAATTTGCGATTCATTTTTCGCAATACGCGCCCTACGGGCGCTATGCGGCACTCGCTTGGCAGATCCGCTTATGGCTCGCGTTGCTCGCCGCGGATCTGGCCGTCGCTTCGTGGCTGATATTGCGGCCAAAATAGAATATACAAAAAATAATTATGGCGGAATTAATTAAATATTATTCAAGAATTTCTCGCCATTAGTATAGGATATGTTGCGGTGTTAATTTTTATTTTTGCTCCCCCTCCGCGAAACATTTCAAACAATGTTCGACCGCAATATCGATCGCAGGCAGTCCTGATTCATATTCCATTTCACACCTCACGCATTGAAAATCCCACCCTAATATTAAATCAACTAATATTATGCCTCCTTCTGTTTCGAATCGCGATATATCAATTTCACTATCTACTATATATTGCACTGAACCCTGATCATACCATTTCTCACATAATTCTAGTGCCCTGTCAACAAACAATTCTATGTTTGAGAATTCCAATAAAATTAAATGTGGATTGCTGAGGAACATTGACAAATAATACAAACTAATGTGTTTTGCACCCTCTCCCCGCCCACTGCCATACATTTTCGGAATAGCTCCCGATATCATACAATCGTAACTAGTGTTGCCATGATGACATGATAAATGACGGAGTAATTTACTTCCCGCATAATGTTCTCCGCACAAGGAAGTAGTATTCATTATTACGTATTTTCCATGTGACCGCGAACAAAATTCGCAACAATAAATAATGGTTGTGCACTTTTTGCACTTGTATATAGTCATAAATTCTCGCGTAAGGATGTTTTTGTATGTATTCTCTGTTTTTGATAACTTTTTGCTGATCGCGAACCATCCTTCATGTGAAGGGTGAAAATTGTTTCCACACATTGCAATGCTCGCTAGTTTACTATTTAGTAAATGAAAATTCAATTTTTCGCAATACGCGCCCGTAGGGCGCTATGCGGCACTCGCTAGGCAGATCCGCTTATGGCTCGCTGCACTCGCCGCGGATCTGGCCGTCGCTTCGTGGCTGATATTG
>Ga0134124_10000861_pt1 | contig 24343 bp, 22 predicted proteins | sample KB304_FD_96880 | JGI IMG/M metagenome (GOLD analysis project Ga0134124, IMG submission 96880) | Terrestrial soil microbial communities without Nitrogen fertilizer from Kellogg Biological Station, Michigan, USA - KB3-0-4 | ecosystem: Environmental > Terrestrial > Soil > Unclassified ... | reverse complement strand
TGCCCGGCCGCGGCGCCGGAGGCTAACCGCGGGAGGTCGGTGCGCGGCGGGAGGAGTCGCATAGGGGAATCGTCCAGCATACCCCGGACAAGGCGGGAATCTCATAGGCCACTCGGCGTGGGATGGCCCGCGAAATCGGCGCGTCGTTCCAGAGCATCGCCCATGTAGGGTGGAAAGCGTGCTTCGGCCTTCAAGTGCTTGCCGAACGGGGTTGCCGGTTCGAGGGATGGTCAGGCGATGGATCAGAGCTCAAATAACTACTGGATTCCTTGCTGGGTCAGCATGCCGAAGCGCGAGTTGTCGTCCGAGTATTCGAATTGGGTTCTCGTAACCGTCGAAGTCGACGTGCGGATCGTTTGGTTCGCGCAATATGGATACCTGGACCGAACGTGGCGGGATCCCGAGGGACGAGCGCTACCCGGCGTGACCGCCTGGCGCGAGTTACCGGAGCCATTCGACAAGGCGATGCCGAAGCGGTGGCCCGTGGTCGCGGGGTGAGCGAGCGGCGAAGAACGAAGGTAATCAGCCGCGCCGAGCTGCAACCCGTCGAGCGCGACGGAAATGACGCAACCCTTTGAAAGGTTGGCGCTCCCTGGGGGAATCGAACCCCCGTTTTAGCCTTGAGAGGGCCACGTCCTGGACCGCTAGACGAAGGGAGCGCGGGTGCCGCGCCTCGGCGAGGGCTGGTATGATACCGGCCTTTCGAGCAGGGTGCACCACGTAGCTTTGTTGAACGACACGGATCTCAAACCCCGGCCGGTTCCCGTCATCGTCTCTCGCTCCGACCACAACATCAGTCGGGCGAATATTTCGCCAAACGCTTTGAAGGTGCTGTACCGGCTGCGTAGCGCCGGTTTCGCCGCGTTCTTGGTCGGCGGAGGCGTCCGCGATCTGCTGCTCGACCGCCACCCGAAAGACTTCGACGTCGTCACCGACGCGAGCCCGGACCAAATCCAGGAAGTGTTCCGGAACGCTCGCCTGATCGGCCGGCGATTTCGCCTCGCGCACGTGCGGTTCGGACGGGACATCGTCGAGGTCGCGACGTTTCGCGCGGCGGGTGCCGAGCCCACGGACGAGGAGCGTGCGCACTCCGACAGCGGCCGCATCCTGCGCGACAACGTCTACGGAACCATCGACGAGGACGTCTGGCGCCGCGACTTCACCGTCAACGCGCTCTACTACAACATCGCGGACTTCAGCGTTTGGGACTACACGAGCGGCTTCGAGGACATCCGCTCGCGCACGCTGCGGCTCATCGGCGACCCCGAGACGCGCTATCGCGAGGACCCGGTCAGGATGCTGCGCGCGATTCGTTTCGCCGCGAAGCTCGATTTCGAGCTCGCGCCGGAGGCCGCGGCGCCGATCGCATCGCTCGGTGTGCTGCTCCGCGACGTGCCGCCCGCACGGCTATTCGACGAGCTGCTGAAGCTCTTCCACGGCGGGCACGGCGAGAAGAGCTTCGACTTGCTCGTGCGCTACGACCTGCTGCGTTACCTCTTCCGCGACACGGCCGCGCTGCTGCAAGGCCCAGAAGGCGACAAGGTCAGCGCGTTCATTCGCTTAGGGTTGGCGAACACGGACGAACGCGTCCGCGCCGACAAGCCGGTCACGCCGATGTTCCTGTACGCAGTGTTCTTATGGTTCCCGATTCGCGCGCTCGCGCTAAAGCTCCAGCAAGACGGCTGGAACGAGACGCACGCGATCATCGAGGCGTGTCAGCGAGTGGTCGCGTCGCAGCAGACGACCTTCCCGCGCCGCTTCAGCTCGCCGATGAAAGAGTTGCTCTCGATGCAGTGGCGCTTCAACGAGCGGCATGGAATCCGCGCGGCGCGCCTTCTGCAGCACAAACGGTTCCGAGCCGCCTATGATTTCTTCATGCTGCGCGCGCGCTGCGGCGAGGTCGAGCGCGAGGCCGCGGACTGGTGGACCGAGATTCAGCAGCTGCCGCCCGAAGAGCAGCAGAAGGTGATCGGCTCGAAGCGGCGACAGGGGCGGCGACGGCGCCGCGGTCGCGGGCGTCGGGCCGAGCACGGTTCAATGAACGACGCCGCGCCCTGACGGGCGAACCCGCTAGGTGCTTGAGCTCCTCCGGCCGCACCGCGCCTAATGCCAGAGCGATCGTGGATCAGCAATCGACGAGCAACGCCCAAGAAGTCATTCGCTTGGATGGACCGAGGTTCATCGTCGTCGAAGGACCGATCGGAGTAGGCAAGACGAGTCTAGCGAAGCGGCTCGCCGAGAGCCTCGCAGGCGAGCTGATACTCGAGCAGGCCGAGGAGAACCCGTTCCTCGAGCGCTTCTACAAGAATCGGCGCAACGCGGCGTTGCCGGCACAGCTGTTCTTCCTGCTCCAGCGTGCTCGGCAACTCGAGCAGCTGCGCGAGCGCGACATGTTCTCTCCCGTGCGCATAGCGGATTTCCTCTTGCAGAAGGACGAGCTTTTCGCGGGGCTCAATCTCGATCCGAACGAGCTCGGTTTGTACAAGCAAGTCGCCGAGTCGCTCGAGCTCGATCCGCCGACGCCCGATCTCGTCGTTTACTTGCAGGCGCCCGCATCCGTGCTGATGCGCCGGGTAGCGATGCGCGGGATCGCGTACGAGCAGCTGATCGACCAGGAATATCTCGAGCGGCTCGGGGATGCGTACGCGCGGTTCTTCTACGATTTCGACGAGGCGCCGCTGCTGATCGTGAACGCGGCTTCGATCGACCCGATACACCGTGAATCGGACTACCTCGAGCTATTGCAGACGATCTTGCGCGTGCGGCACGGGCGCCACTTCTTCAATCCGGCCGGAAGCACCTTCGACTAGCACTCGACGTGCGTCGAGACGGGAGCGCAGATGTACAAGCACCTTCAAGAGCGCGGTATGGAATCGCCGCCGGTCAACGTCTCGACGCTGCGCGAGATGAAGCGAGCTCGCGAGCCGATCGCGTGCCTCACGGCCTACGACGCGAGCTTTGCGCAGCTCGTCGACCTCGCGGGCACCGATGTCGTGCTCGTCGGCGATACGCTCGGCATGGTGATCCAGGGACACGACACGACCGTGCCGGTCACCGTCGAGAACATGATCTATCACAGCCAGTGTGTCTCGCGAGCGTTGCGGCGCGGGTTCTTGATCGTCGACATGCCGTTCATGAGCTACACGACGCTTGCGCAGGCGCTCGACAACGCCGTCCGACTGATGCAAGAGGGTGGCGCGATGATGGTGAAGCTCGAAAGCGGTCTCGGACAGGTCGAGATCGTCGAGCATCTCGCGCGCCAAGACATTCCGGTCTGCGCGCATCTTGGCCTCAAGCCGCAGTCGGTGCACAAGATCGGCGGCTTCAAGGTTCAGGGACGCGAGGAGGAGGCGGCGCGCAAAATCATCGACGACGCGCGCGCGCTCGAAGCAGCGGGTGCGGACATCGTGTTGCTCGAATGCGTGCCGAATGCGGTTGGGCAAGCGGTGCAGGCAGGTCTGGACGTGCCCGTGATCGGCATCGGCGCTGGCCCTAATGTCGACGGTCAGATTCTCGTGCTCTACGACATCCTCGGCATCACGCAAGGGCGCATGCCGCGCTTCGTGCAGAACTTCATGGCGGGCCGCGACTCCGTGCTCGAGGCGCTGCGCGCATACGTGAATGCCGTGAAGGACCGCAGCTATCCGGCCGAGAAGCACACGTTCGTGGCTTGATGAACCCATGCTCTTGATCCAGCGCGAACGGGCGGGCGTACATCGATGAGCACGCAAGCGCTCGTGACGGCGCGCACTGCCGCCGACGTTCGCGTGGCCGTGCGTCGTTGGCGCTCGGAGGGTGAGAGCGTCGCGTTCGTGCCGACGATGGGCAACCTGCACGACGGTCACGTGAGCCTCGCGGCTCTCGCCGCGGCCGAGTGCGACCACGTCGTCGCGAGCATCTTCGTGAATCCGACGCAGTTCGGCCCGAGCGAAGACTTCGCCGCTTACCCGCGCACGCTCGCCGACGACATCGCGCGTCTCGACGCGGCTGGCACCGTCGATTTGCTATTCGCCCCGGAGGTGCGCGAGATCTACCCGTTCGGGCTAGAGCATGCGGTGCGCGTCGCGCTGCCGCCGCTCTCACGCGAGCTGGACGGAGCGAGCCGCCCGGGCCATTTCGAAGGCGTCGCGTCGGTCGTCTGCCGGCTGCTGAATATCGTGACGCCGGACGTGCTCGTGCTCGGCCAGAAGGACTACCAGCAGGTCACGCTGCTGAGACTGATGATCGAGGACCTGCGCTTGCCCGTTGCCGTGCGGGTCGGCGCGACGCTGCGCGAAGCGGACGGTTTGGCGATGAGCTCGCGAAACCGCTATCTCGACGCGGGACAGCGCCGCCAGGCGCCAGCGCTCCACGCGGCACTCGAGCGAGTGCGCGGCGCAGTGGCATCGGGAGATGACGACTTCGCCGCGCTCGAGCGCCGCGCCGTCGATGAGCTCGCGCGTGCGGGATTCAAGCCGGAGTACGTCGAGGTGCGCCGCGCGGCTGATCTCGCAAAACCGAACGCAAGCGATAGGGCGGAAGAGCTCGTCGTGCTCGGCGCAGCCTGGCTCGGCCGCGCTCGGCTAATCGACAACCTTCGGATCTGACGCGTCGTGGACTGCGACGCAGTTGCGGCCCTGATCTTTCGCGTCGTACATCGCGCCGTCGGCGCGTGAGACGAGCGTCGCGACGTCGTCCTCGACTCGATTCGTGCTGACGCCGATCGAGATCGTGATTGCCGTCGACAAGCTCGCCGGCGACAAGCTGGCGACGTGCTGACGTAAGCGCTCCGCGGTTTGCTGCGCTTGGCCGAGCTCGATGCCGGGCAGCAGCACCGCGAACTCGTCTCCGCCGAAGCGCGCGATCAGATCGGTTGGCCGGAGGTACCCGCGCAGCGCCTCGCTCACCGCGAGGAGCACACGGTCGCCGGCGATGTGACCGTACTGATCGTTGAAGGTCTTGAAGTGATCGATGTCGATCATCATGAGGCACAGCGAATGACCGCTCGTGCGCGCGCGCGTGACCTCGCGCTCGAACATGTCCTTCATCCAGTGCCGGTTCCCGAGGCCCGTGAGGCCGTCGGTCAGCGCGTTGTGCTGAGCCTGGCGCAGCACGCCGAGGCTGCTCGCGATGAACTCGTTGTCGGAGCGCACGCGCTCGGACAGCACGACGAGCAAGTTCTTCGAGAACGTGTGCGAGCGGTCGACGAGTTGCCAGAGCAGATGGTGACTGATCACCATCAGATGCGAGTCCTCGACCGCTACGACGAACGCCGACGGATCCTTGTCCTCGATCAGGGACATCTCGCCGGCGCACGACCCCGCGGCGAGGTCCGCGATCTTCGGCGCTTGAAGCGAGCCCAAGTGCACGGTGAGCCTGCCGCTCAGCACCACGTACACGCAGTAGTTCGTGCGGTCCGGCGACAACAAGACGTCGCCTTCGGCAACGTCGATGCGGCCGCAGCGCGGCAGGAGGTCGGCGATCGTGTCGGGATCGACGCCGCGAAACAACCCAATGCTTTCGAGCAACGAACGCGTGAAGTCCGAGTCTTGGCCAAGGGACTCGAGGCTGGGGATGCTCATCGCCGCAATTCGCACTCAGTATGAGACGGACTCGATCTTAGCCAGGCTCTGGAAATGACCGGTGTGACGTAGTTTGCAATACCGGATAGTCTACTCGGAAAGCAGATTCTCGCGCGCTTCCTTGATTTCCGCGAGTCCGGCGGCCGTTGCTTTCGGAAACTCGAGGTCGAGCCGCTCGAAGGTGTCGTTGATCAATTTGGCGACCTGCCAGCGAGCGAACGGCTTGTCGTCGGCCGGAATCGCGTACCAAGGCGCCCACGGTTTCGACGTCGCCTCGAGGCAGTCTTGGTAAGCCTCCATGTAGTCATCCCAGAGCGCACGCTCTTTTAAATCGCCGGCATTGAATTTCCAGTGCTTGCTCGGATCGTCGATGCGCTCGAGCAAGCGCTTCCGCTGCTCGTTTTTCGAGATGTTGAGCCAGAATTTCAGCACGATCGTGCCTTCCTCCGCGAGATGACGCTCGTGCTCGACGATCGCGCGAAAGCGCTCGTTCCAAAAATGTTTCGAAGGCTTGTCGTCGAGCCGCTGCGCGTCGAGGAACTTCGGGTGCACGCGCACGACGAGCACTTCCTCGTAATAGCTGCGATTGAACACGGCGACGTGCCCGCGCGCGGGCAACGGCGGCACGGTGCGCCACAGGAAGTCGTGCGTTACCTCGACGGCGGACGGCGCCTTGAACGATGAGACGTGTAGGCCGCATGGATTGATGTTCGCGAAGACGTGCCGGATCGTGCCGTCTTTGCCGCCCGCGTCGAGCGCCTGCAGGATGATCAGCACCGCGTGGTTGGCGCGCGAGTAGAGCTTCTGTTGCCAGTAGCCGAGCTCGACCGCCGCCTTCACGAGCTTCGAGTCGTAATCCTTGTCGTCCTTGTGGGGCACCGTCGGGCAGTCGCCGATATCGAACTTGCCCTTGAACGGCACGAGATAACGATGAGAGCGCGCTTTGAACATCGACGGCTCCTTGCAGATCTCAGACGGTGGTGGCGCGGCGCCCGGCATGTCGGCCGAGCGCCCAGTGCACGTGCTCGCGCACGAGCGCGGATGGATGCTCGCTGCGCGTGCGCAGCGCGTCGACGATCGTCGCGTCGGTCGCCGCGTTGCCGAGCGCGACTGCGACGTTGCGCAGCCAGCCTTCGTAACCTGCGCGACGCAGCGCGCTGCCCTCGGTTCGCTCGCGCCATTCGGATTCGGTCCATGCGAACAGGCGCACGAGCTCGGCGCCGTCGAGCTCGTGGCGCACGGCGAAGTCCGCAACTTCGGCGGGCCGCGCGAACTTGTTCCATGGGCAGAACAGCTGACAGTCGTCGCAGCCGAAGATCCGGTTGCCGATCGAGGCCCGGAGCTCGGTTGGGATCGCGCCGCGCTGCTCGATCGTGAGATAGGAGATGCAGCGGCGAGCGTCGAGCTGATAGGGCGCAACGATGGCTCGCGTCGGGCAGACGTCGAGACAAGCGGTGCACGACCCGCAGTGATCGGCGACCGGCGAGTCGACCGGCAGCGGCAAGCTCGTGTAGAGCTCGCCGAGCAGGAACCACGACCCGGCGTCGCGATCGATGAGATTCGTATGCTTGCCGATCCAGCCCAAGCCCGCATTGCGCGCGAGCGCCTTCTCGAGCACGGGCGCGCTGTCGACGAACGCGCGGAACCCACGCGCGCCGGCGCGCTTCTCGATCGCGCGAGCGAGGCGTGCCAGCCGACTACGCAGCACCCTGTGATAGTCGCGGCCGAGCGCGTAGCGAGCGATGTAGCCGCGCCGCGAATCGGCGAGCACGCTGCGCGCGTCGCGCGAGCCTCGTGGCCAATAGTCCATGCGCGCCGAGATCACGCGCACGGTGCCGTCGACGAGCTCGCCCGGGCGCGTGCGCTTGCGCCCGTGCCGGCGCATGTACTCCATCTCGCCGTGGCGCCCCGCCGCGAGCCACTCGTCGAGGCGGCGCTCGTCGGCCGCGAGGTCGACGCCCGCGACGCCGACCTTGGCGAAGCCCAGCGCACGGCCAAGCTCCTTCACTTCAGCCGCCAATGCGGCGAGAGTCTGTTCCTCGTGGGATGTCACGTGCTCGAGCAGAGCCTTGTGGTCCCGCCAGTATAATCGCGCGCATGCGTAGCCCCGACGAGCGTCCGGCCAAGGCGATCTATAGCGCGGCCCAAGTGCGAGAGCTCGATCGGCGCGCGAGCGCCGAGCTCGGCGTGCCGAGCTTCGAGCTCATGTCGCGCGCCGGGGCCGAGGCGTTCCGGTTGCTCCGCGAGCGTTGGCCCGACGCGCGCGCGATCGTCGTGCTTTGCGGCGCGGGGAACAACGCCGGCGACGGGCTCGTGCTCGCGCGGCACGCGAAGGCCGCGGGCCTCGAGTTACGCGTTCTAGCCGTCGCACCGCCCGAGCGGCTCGAGGGCGACGCGAAGAGGGCGCTCGAGGAGTGCGTCGCGGCCGGCATCAAGATCGAGCGGTTCGCGAGGCTCGAGCGACCGGCGGATGCGGGACGGACGCTCGTCGTCGACGCGCTGCTCGGCATCGGCGCGGACCGTCCGCTCGCGGGCGACTTTGCGGCGGCCGTGGCCGAGGCGAACGCCCTCGGAGAGCCGATCCTCGCGCTCGATATCCCTAGCGGCCTGCACGCCGACACCGGCCTGCCGCTCCGCGATGCGATCCGTGCGACTGCCACGGTCACGTTCGTCGGGCTGAAGCAAGGGCTCTATCTCGGCCGCGCGTGCGACTACACGGGCGACATCGAGCTCGCCGAACTCGGTCTGCCGGAGGGTCTCGCGCATGACCTCGAGCCTGCGCTCACGCGCCTCGCGCTGGCGGAGCTCGCAGAAGCTTTGCCGCCCCGCCCAAGGTCGGCGCACAAGGGCACGAGCGGCCGGCTGCTGCTAGTCGGCGGCGGGCCCGGCATGTCGGGCGCGATCCGTCTCGCGTCCGAAGCCGCTCTGCGTGTCGGGGCGGGCCTCGTCTACGTCGCGGCTCACAGCGACAGCGCCGCGGCCGTGCGCAACGGTCGTCCCGAGGCGATCGTGCACGCGGTCGAGGCCGCCTCCGAGCTGTCGGAGCTGATCGAGCTCGCGGACGCGGCGGTCGTGGGGCCCGGCCTCGGTCGCTCCGACTGGGCCCGTGCCTGCCTCGGGAAGCTGCTCGAGAGCGACTTACCGCTCGTCGCCGACGCGGATGCGTTGAACCTGGTTGCGACCGCCCCGGCGTCCCGCGGCAACTGGGCGATCACGCCGCATCCGGGCGAAGCGGCGCGCCTGCTCGGCATCTCCATCGAGCAAGTGGAGTGCGACCGTCTTGTCGCGGTGCGCACGCTCGCGGCTCGTTACGACGCGGTCGCCGTACTCAAGGGCGCCAACACGCTCGTCGCGACGCCGAGCGGTCCGCCGGCCGTCTGCGATCGCGGCAACCCGGGAATGGCGAGCGGCGGGATGGGCGACGTGCTGGCGGGCACGATCGGCGGCTTGCTGGTCCAAACCCACGACCTCCGCAAGTCCGCTCGCGCCGGCGTGCTGCTGCACGCGCTCGCGGGCGACGATGCCGCCGCGGCCGGCGGGCAGCGCGGCACACTCGCGGCCGACCTGATGCCGCACCTGCGCAGATGGGCGAATCCGACCTCGTAATCCACTTCGGCTCTGAAGCAGAGCTAATTGATTTCGCTGGCAAAGCGGGTCGTCGCCTCGCCGCGGCGAAACGCTGGCCACTGCTGATCGGGCTGCGCGGAGATCTCGGCGCCGGCAAGACGACGTTCGTGCGTGCCCTGCTGCGCGGTCTCGGCTACGAAGCGCGGGTGCCGTCGCCGACGTACACGCTGCTCGAGCATTACGCCGTCGGCGGGCTCGCCGTCGTGCATCTCGATCTCTACCGGCTCGCGAGCGAGAGCGAGCTCGAGAATCTGGGCTTGCGCGATTGGCTCGAGGCTCCCGCGACCTGGGTGTTGATCGAGTGGCCCGATCGCGCCCCCGAATTGGCGCGCCGTTGCGACCTTCAGCTCACGCTCGAGGAAACGGAGCCGGGTAGCCGGCGGCTCACGATCAGCGCCGGAACCCCGGCGGGGAGCGGGGCATTACGGGACAGCCGCGACGAGCACCTTAACTAAGCTCGCTAATATCCTCTTTTCTATACAAAAGCGATTGAAAAGGCGGTCGCAAATTGTAAACATAAGGCACCGCCAAGCGATCGGAGGCTCCGGGGGTGAAGTCGGTTAGGACGATCCAGGCTCTGTGCGGCGCGCTGCTGCTCGGGGCTACGACGTACAGCTTCGCCGCGACGGTCAAGAGCTTCCGCGTCTTCTCCGGCCCCGACTCCACGCGCGTCGTCTTCGACCTCACGGCTCCCGTCGAGCACCGCGTTTTTACTCTGGCCGATCCCGACCGCATCGTCATCGACCTGCCGGACACGAAGGTCGGAGCGCCCCTGTCGCTGCCGCAGCCGAAGGGAGTCGTCGCCCATGTGCGCGCCAGCGGCAAGGCGGGCGGCGACCTGCGCGTCGTGCTCGAGCTCACCAAAGCGGCTAGACCCAAGACGTTCCTGCTTGCCCCGAACGATCAGTACGGCAATCGGCTCGTCGTCGACCTTTTCCGCGGCGGCGAGGATTCGGTGTCGGACCATGCCGCAACGCCGACACCGCCGACCGCGACACCGCCGACCGCGACACCGAGCGCAGCGGCGCCCTGGCGCGGCCGCGATGTGATCGTAGCGATCGACGCGGGGCACGGCGGCGACGATCCCGGCGCGAGCGGCCGCAACGGCACTCACGAGAAAGATGTCGTAGTCGCGATCGCGCACCGAGTCGCCGAGGAGCTGGACGCGCAGCCCGGCATGCGCGCGGTGCTCGTGCGCAGCGGCGACTACTTCGTGCCGCTCCGCAAGCGCATCGCGATCGCGCACGCGGCGCACGCGGATTTCTTCATGTCGATCCACGCGGATGCTTACCGCGACTCGTCCGCGACCGGCGCCACGGTCTACGTGCTGAACGAGAAGGGTGCGACGGACGAGGCCGCGCTGCGCCTCGCGCAGCGCGAAAACGCGTCCGACCTGATCGGCGGCGTCTCGCTCGCGGACACCGACCAGACGCTCGCTCGCGTGCTGCTCGACCTCTCGCAGAACGCGGCGCTCAGCGCGAGCACGTCGGCGGGCCAGCGGCTGATCAGAAAGATGTCCGCGGTGACGCCGATGCGGCGCATGCAGGTCCAACAGGCGCCGTTTCTCGTGCTGAAGTCGCCGGACATTCCGTCCGTGCTCGTCGAGACGGCCTACATCTCCAATCCGCGCGAGGAGGCGTCGCTGCGCAATCCTCAATATCAGGCGTCGCTCGCGCGAGCGCTGCGCGAAGGAATCGTCGACTATTTCACCGCGAACCCGCCGCAGGGCAGCTATTTCGCGCATACGGCGGAGCCTCCGCCGTCGATGTTGCATCACGTGATCCGGGGCGAAACGTTGTCTGAGATCGCCGAGCGCTACCGCGTGACGACCGCGATTTTGCGGCGGTCGAACAGCCTCAAGAGCGACTCGGTCTACGTCGGCCAGGTGCTCACGATCCCGCCTGGTTGAGCCTGGCGGCGCTCCGCGCCGCCGCGGCACACTCATGTACACTCGCGCCTTCCGGCGCTCGGGCCCGAGCGCTCGCAATGGATTTCGCAAGGCGCATCGGTGGCCATCCAAGTTCTGCCGTCGCAACTGATCGATCAAATCGCCGCCGGCGAAGTCGTCGAGCGGCCAGCGTCGGTGGTGAAAGAGCTCGTCGAGAACTCGCTCGACGCCGGCGCGCATTCGATCGGTGTCGAGATCGCGGCCGGAGGGACGCGACTGATCCGCGTGACGGACAACGGAGTCGGCATCGCGGCCGACGAGCTTCGGCTCGCGTTGTCGCGCCACGCGACGAGCAAGATCGCGAGCCTCGACGATCTCGAAAGGCTTGCGACTCTCGGTTTTCGTGGCGAGGCGTTACCGAGCATCGGCTCAGTGGCGCGGATGCGGATAACCTCGCGCGTTGCGGGTGCCGAGCACGGGTGGAGTGTCGCGTGCGAGGGCGGGGAGCTCGACGAGCCGAAGCCCGCGCCACACGCGTTCGGCACTACGATCGAGGTGCGCGACCTCTTCTATAACACGCCTGCACGGCGCAAGTTTCAGCGCAGCGAGAAGACCGAGGCGGGTCACGTCGAGGCGACCTTGCGCCACCTCGCGCTCGCCCGTTTCGACGTTCAGTTCGATTTCAAGAACAACGAGCGCGCCGCCTGGAAGCTCGCACTCGCGCAGGAGCGCGCTGCGCAGGAGGCGAGGATCGAAGCTCTGTGCGGCACGGAATTTCTCGCGAGCGCGCGCTACGTGTCGCGCTCGATCGAAGGCCTGCGCCTCTGGGGCTGGCTCGCCGCGCCCGCGTTCTCGCGCAGTCAAGCGGATATGCAATACACGTTCGTGAACGGACGCGTCGTGCGCGACAAGCTGCTTCGTCATGCGGTCCGGCTCGGCTACCAAGACGTGCTATTCCAAGCGCGACACCCGGCATTCGTGCTCTTCCTCGAGCTCGATCCGCGCCGCGTCGACGCGAACGCGCATCCGGCCAAGCTCGAGATCCGCTTCCGCGATTCGAGCCTCGTGCACGACTTCGTCTACCGCACGGTCGAGACGGCGCTCGCGAGCACGCTGTCGTCCGGGGAGCGCGACGCGCCGCCGCCGGTCCTGGGCGCGGCGTTCGCGGCGAGCGCACGGCTCGCGTTGCAGGCACCTTCGCAAGCGGGGCTTGCGCTGCCGCTCAGCGAGGTGCGCGAACGTGCGTCGCTTTATCATCGCCTGCACGCGCGTACGGCGGCGCCGGACGCAGCGGACGGCGAGGTGCCGCCGCTCGGCTTCGCGCTTGCGCAGCTCGCGGGCGTCTATGTGCTCGCCGCGAACCGCGACGGCTTGATCGTCGTCGACATGCACGCGGCGCACGAGCGGATCACCTACGAGCGCCTGAAGCGCGACCTCGAGACGCATACCCTGAAATCGCAAGCCCTGCTCGTGCCGGTGTCCGTCGCGGTCGGCGCTACGGAGGCTGACCTCGTCGAGGAGTGCGCTGCCGAGCTCGAGTCCCTCGGCTTTTTGCTGGTGCGCCGGGGGCCGACGACCATCTCCGTGGCGGCGATCCCGCTCGCGCTCGAGGGCAGCGACGTCGAGCCGCTACTGCGCGACTTGCTCAGCGATCTCGCGGCGGGCCAAGGCGCGAAGCGCGTCGAAGCGGCCGTGAACGAGCTGCTCGCCACGATGGCATGCCATGCGGCGGTGCGCGCGAATCGGCGGCTCTCGGTCGACGAGATGAACGCGCTGCTGCGCGAGATGGAGCGGACCGAGCGCAGTGAAGCATGCAATCACGGGCGCCCAACCTGGACGCAGGTAACGCTCGGCGATCTCGACCGGTTGTTCTTGCGCGGGCAGTGACCAGCTCCAAGTCCGTGGCTCGCTGCGTGTGCCTCACGGGGCCGACCGCGTGCGGCAAGACCGAGATCGCGCTCGAGCTCGCCGAGCGGCTGCCGGTCGAGATCGTGAGCATGGATTCGGCGATGGTCTATCGCGGCCTCGACATCGGCACCGCGAAGCCCTCGGCGGCCGTGCGCGAGCGCGTGCCGCACCATCTGATCGACATCGTGGAGCCGAACGACGCGTACTCGGCGGGCCGTTTCGCTCGCGACGCGGCTGCGGCTGCGCGCGACATCACGGCTCGCGGACGGCTGCCGCTGCTCGTCGGCGGGACGCTGCTCTATCTGCGCGCGCTTCGCGACGGTCTCGCGACCCTGCCGCGCGCGGATGCAGCGGTGCGCCACGAGCTCGACGCACAGGCGCGCGAGCTCGGCTGGCCGGCGCTGCATGCGCGGCTCGCGCACGTCGATCCCGTCTCCGCGGCACGGATCGCTCCAGCCGACCGGCAGCGCATCCAGCGCGCGCTCGAGGTGCACGCATTGACGGGCCGTCCGCTGTCGGAGCTACAGGACTCCGCTCCGGCGGACGACCGGCTCGAAGTTGCGACGATTGCGCTCGTGCCCGAGGACCGGGCGGCGCTCGCGCAGCGCATCGAGCGGCGCTTCGACGCGATGGTCGACTTAGGGTTTGTCGCGGAGGTGAAGAACCTTCGCGCGCGCGGCGATCTAACGAAAGAGATGCCGGCGCTGCGCGCCGTCGGTTATCGGCAGATCTGGGGCTATCTCGACGGCGCCTACGATTGGCAGGAGGCGAGGCGCCTCGCGCTCGTCGCGACGCGGCAGCTCGCGAAACGCCAGCTCACTTGGTTGCGCGGCGACCGTGTGAGCGAGCGGTGGCCCGCGGAGGCGCCGGGGCTTAGCTCAACTTTTCTCGCGCGAGTGGAGCGTTTCTTGGGCTCCGGAGCCTGAAAGGCAGCCGGCTGTGTTAGCATTACCAGTCGTGGGAATGACCGGTCTCGACATGAGACCCGTATCGGAGTGAGGGAGGTTTCGAGAAGCCCTTCAAGGGCCTCAGGCGATTAGTGTCGACCTGTTCTCGGCGCCCTAACAATAAGAAAGAAGGAGAGTCTATTCATGGCCAAAGGTCAATCGCTGCAGGACCCGTTTCTGAATGCTTTGCGCAAGGAAAAAGTGCCGGTCTCGATCTACCTGGTGAACGGCATCAAGTTACAGGGACAAATCGATTCGTTCGACCAATTCGTCGTCTTGCTGCGCAACAGCGTGAGTCAGATGGTCTACAAGCACGCCATCTCGACCGTCGTCCCGGCCCGCAACGTCCGGGTACCGTCGATGGATGAGGATGAAGCTGAAGACTAGCTCGGGTTTTCGGGCGCACGGAGGCAACGTTGCTTGATCGTCCGCGCAGTGGCGAACGCGCGCTACTGCTCCACGTTGGACTCCACCGTCCGTGTCACGAAGACGAGACCGAGGAGTTCCGCGCGCTCGCGGAATCCGCGGGAGCCGAAGTCGTAGCCGAAGTTCAGGCGCGACGCGATCGGCCCGATCCGAAATATTTCATCGGCAGCGGCAAGGTCGAAGAGATCGCGACTCGCGCGCGCGCTACGCACGCGGAGCTCATTCTCGTCAACCAGCCGCTGAAGGCCGGACAAGAGCGCAATCTCGAGATCACGCTCAAGACGCGAGTCCTCGACCGCAACGGTCTGATCCTCGACATCTTCGCGCAACGAGCCGCGACATTCGAAGGTAAGCTCCAGGTCGAGCTCGCGCAGCACGAGCATCTCGCCTCGCGGCTCGTCCGCGGCTGGACCCACCTCGAGCGCCAGAAGGGCGGCATCGGCCTGCGCGGTCCTGGCGAGACGCAGCTCGAGACCGACCGCCGGCTCGTGAGCCGCCGGATCAAGCACCTTCGCGAGCGCCTCGAAAAGGTCGAGCGGCAGCGCGAAGTGAGCCGCAAGGAACGCGCGCGCGCCGAGGTGCCGATCGTTGCGCTGGTCGGCTACACGAACGCGGGCAAGACCACGCTGTTCAACACGCTGTCCGGCGCCGACCTCGTGGCCCGGGATCAGCTGTTCGCGACGCTCGACCCGACGATACGAAAGCTGACTTTGGAGCGCGGCGTCGACGCCTTGCTGGTCGACACCGTCGGATTCGTGCGCGACCTGCCGCACGAGCTGATCGCGGCGTTCAAGGCCACGTTGACCGAGACTCGCGAGGCCGATCTGCTGCTGCACGTGATCGACGCGAGTGACCCGCATCACGACGATCGCCGCCAGCAAGTGGAGACCGTGCTCGCGGACATCGGCGCCGCCGAGGTTCCTACCTTGCGCGTGTACAATAAGGTCGACAAAGCGCCCGCGGACTTCACTCCCGAGGCCGACGCTTCCGAGCAAGGCAAAGTGTGCGTGTCGGCTGTCGCCGGCACGGGCATAGCTGCGTTGCGCGACGTTGTTCGCGCCCGGCTTGCCGGCGTGCGGCGCATAGCGCAGCTCACGCTCGGTCCCGAGCAGAGCCGCCTACGCGCGAAGCTGTTCGATTGGCACGCCGTGCGCAGCGAGACGGTGGACGCGCAAGGAGTCTCGACGTTGGAAGTGGAGCTGACTGCGCGGCGTTGGCAGGAGCTGCGGTCGAGCTTGGGTTTGGCGGCCGACTCCATCCGCGAAATAAAAGTGCAGTGAGCGATGGCTTGGGACGACGGCGACAAGGGCAACCCGTGGCGATCCGACAAGGACAAAGGTCCGGCGGATCTCGACGCCATTGTCCGCGACCTGCAACGCAGGCTCGTGGCGCTGTTCCGCGGGCGTAGCAGCGGCACGAGCCAAGGCGGCGATCCGAGGCTCAGCGCGCGAGTCGTCATCGCAGCTCTGGTGGTGCTCGCCGCCATCTGGTTCGCCACCGGCTTCTATCGCGTCGAGGAAGGCGAGCGCGGGCTCGTGTTCCGGTTCGGCGCATTCCAGAAGCTCGCTCAGCCCGGCCAGCAGTGGCATCTGCCGTGGCCGATCGAGTCGGTCGAAAAGGTCAACATCGCCGCGTCCGATAGCGTGCAGTACCGGACGAATCTGCTGACGCGCGACGAAAACCTCGCCGACATCGAGATCGTCGTGCAATACAGGCGTACCGACGTCAAGGGCTTCCTGTTCAACGTCCGCGATCCGAAGGCGACGCTCACATCCGTCGCGTCGAGCGCGCTGCGCGAGGTTGCGGGCCGCAACTCGCTCGATTTCGTGCTCCACGACGGCCGCACGCAGGTCGCGCACGAAACACAAGATCTGCTGCAGACGACGCTCGACTCGTACGGCGCCGGGGTCACGGTCACCGAGGTCAACGTCAAAGAGGCCGGCTACCCACACGACGTGGACGAAGCCGTGCAAGATGCCGCCAAGGCGAGCGACGAGAAGGAGCGGAAGATCCTCGAAGCCGAGGCGTACGCCAACGACATCTTGCCGAAGGCTCGCGGCGAGGCCGAAAGGCGGCGACAGGACGCCGAGGCATATCGTGCCGAAGCCATCGCGAAGGCGGAGGGCGAGGCGGACCGCTTCGAGCTAATCCTCGCCCAGTATCGGCAATCGCCGGCCGTCACCCGTGAGCGGCTCTACATCGAGACGCTCGAGGCTGTGCTTGCGAGCGCGACGAAGGTGCTCGTCGACACCGGCAGCGGCAACAACGTGCTCTATCTGCCGCTCGAGCAGCTGACGCAGAAGCGAGCCGCCCCGGCCGGCGTCGAAGCGCCCGCCGTGCCTCCGCCTCCCGTGAATAGCACGGTCGGGCCCGCCCGCACGCGCGAGCGCGAGAGCCGAAACGGGGCGCCGCCATGAGCATGCGCATGAACATATCGTTGATCGCCGCGGTGATCGTGGCGGTGTTGTTGCGGATGTCGGTGTTCGCCGTGGACGAGCGCGAGCACGTGATCGAGCTGCAGTTCCAGAAGATCGTGAGCACGAGCTTCGAGCCCGGCCTGCATTTCAAGATTCCGTTCGCGGACGAAGTCGTGCATTACACGAAGACGATTCAGTCCCAGGAACGCCGCGACGACAAGGTGCTCACGCAGGACCGGAAGAACCTTGCGATCGAGTATCTGATCACGTGGCGCATCGACGACCCCGCGCAGTACTACCGATCCGTGAACGGGGGCGACGAGGAGAAAGCGATACAGAGCCTCTCCGACATCGTGACCGACGGGCTACAAGCTGCGATCGGTCGGCGCACGGTTGCCGACGTCGTGTCCGCCGCGCCGGCGGATCTGCTCGCGGACACGTTGAGCGCCGTGCGGGCGCGGGCGCCCGACTTCGGCATTCAGGTCGTCGACGTGCGCATCAAGCGAATCGGCATGGCGGACGAAGCAGGCGTGTTCGAACGGATGCGCAGAGAGCGTCAGGCGGTCGCGACGCAGTTGCGCGCCGAGGGCGACGAGCAGGTCGCGCGGATCAAGGCCGCGGCGGATCGTCAAAAGACTGTGATCCTGTCGGAGGCCTATCGCGACTCGGAGCGAGTCCGTGGCGCGGGCGACGCGCGCGCGGCGGAGATCTATGCGGCCGCTTATTCGAAGGATCGCGACTTCTACGCGTTCTACCGGAGCTTGCAGGCCTATCGGAACTCGATCGGACGGGATCAAGATGTGCTCATCTTGAAACCGGACAGCGATTTCTTCCAGTTCTTGCAGAAACAGACTGGCACGACGGCGCGCTAGCTCCGAGGCAATAATCGATGGAACATTGGGGGGCTTAGGGCTTTGGCCTGGGCTGATCTTCTTGCGGGTTTGGCGTTCTATCTCGTGATCGAGGGACTGCTGCCTTTCATTGCGCCCCAAGCCTGGCGTCGCGGCCTCGCGGCCGTCGCGCGGCTCGAGGATTCGCATTTGCGCGCGTTCGGGCTCGCCGTCGTGATCGTCGGGCTGCTCATTCTCATCGCTATTCGAGGCTGATGTGGGTCGAACTGTCGTAGTAATCGGCACGCAGTGGGGTGACGAGGGCAAAGGCGCCGTCGTCGACGTACTTGCCGAACGCGCGCATGCAGTCGTGCGTTTCCAAGGCGGGCACAACGCCGGCCACACGCTCGTGATCGGCGATCGCAAGACCGTGCTGCACTTGATTCCGTCAGGCATCTTGCGCGACGACGTGGTTTGCCTAATCGGCAACGGCGTCGTCGTGTCGCTCGATGCGCTGCTCCAGGAGATGGACGAGCTGATCGGGCGCGGCGTCCCAGTCGCCGATCGGTTGCGCGTGTCGCCGGCGTGTCCCGTGATCCTGAGCTCGCATGGGTTGCTCGACAAAGCGTGCGAGCGCAAGAATGGGGCCGCGGCGATCGGCACGACGGGCCGGGGTATCGGCCCCGCGTACGAGGACAAGATCGCGCGCCGCGCGATCCGAATCTCCGACCTATTCAAGCCTCCGGTGCTCAAAGACAAGCTCGAGCGCCTGCTCGATCTTCACAACTTTCTGCTCGAGCGCTACTACTCGGTCGCGCCGGTCGATCCGCAGCGCGAGCTCGACAATCTGCTCCAGTGTGGCGAGCGCGTGAAGCCGCTCGTCGTCGACGTCACCGAGACGCTGCTCAAGCTCAAGGCCCAGGGACGCAGCATTCTGTTCGAGGGCGCGCAAGGCGCGATGCTCGATATCGATCTCGGCACGTATCCGTTCGTCACGTCGTCCAACACGACCGTCGGCGGCGCCTCGACCGGCTCGGGTGTCGGCCCGGGCAGCCTCGACTACGTGCTTGGCATCGTGAAGGCGTACACGACTCGTGTCGGTGCGGGTCCGTTCCCCACCGAGCTAACCGACGACGTCGGCAAGTACCTCGGCAAGGTCGGCGCCGAGTTCGGCGCGACGACGGGTCGGGCACGCCGCTGCGGCTGGTTCGACGCGGTGCTGGTGCGCCGCGCCGCGTTCACGAACAGCCTCACGGGGCTTTGCGTGACGAAGCTCGACGTGCTCGACGGATTGCCGGAGATCAAGATCTGCGTCGGCTACAAGCTCGACGGCCGCGAGCTCGACACGCCGCCGCTCTTGATCGACCGTTATGGTGAATGCGAGCCGATCTACGAAAGCCACGCCGGTTGGAAGAAGCCGACGGCCGGCGCCACCTCGTACGAGCAGCTTCCGCCCGAAGCCAAGGCCTACCTGGGTCGGATCGAGGAGCTTTCGGGCGTGCCCGTAGACGTGATCTCGACCGGCCCCGCCCGCGACGCGATCATCATTCGCCGCCATCCGTTCCTCTAGTCTATAATCGCGAATCATTCTTATTTGGCGGGAGGCGCGTTGACGCTCTCGGACCTCAAGCCCGGCGACGTGGTGCGGATCGAGTCGATCGAAACCGCGGACCCGGCTGTCCAACGGCTCATGGTGCTCGGTCTCGTCGAAGGAGCGGAGCTCAGCTTCCTACGTCGTTCGCTCGGCGGGGATCCGCTCGAGTTTCGGATTCGCGGGGCCGCGATTTCGCTGCGCCGCGAGCTCGCCCGGCATTTCCGTGTCGCACCGGTGGCAACCCATGGCAGCGCGCGCTGAAACGGCAGTCCGGGTCGAGACGATCGCGGTGCACCGCCGCGCCGCGGGCACGATCGCGGTCGTCGGCAATCCGAACGCGGGCAAGAGCTCCGTCTTCAACCGCCTGACGGGCCTGCACCAGCGCACGGCGAACTATCCGGGCGTCACGGTCGAGCGGCACGTGGGCCGCACAGTCGTCAACGGCGCGACACTCGATCTGATCGACTTGCCGGGCACGTATTCGCTTTCCCCGAACTCGACCGACGAGCGAATCGCGGTCGACGTGCTGTTCGGCCGCGTCACGGGCACGCCACTGCCGGACGCGATCCTCGCCGTGATCGATTCGACGCGCCTCTACCAGGGTTTGTATCTGCTCCAGCAGCTCGTGGAGCTCGGCCGGCCGATGATCGTCGCGCTCACGATGGCCGACGCGGCGCAACGCGACGGTCTCAAGATCGATTACGCGGCGCTCGAGGAGCGGCTCGGTGGCGTGCGCGTGTATCCCGTCGTCGCGACGACAGGCCGCGGGTTCGCCGAGCTCAAAGACGCGCTCGCGCGAGTGCTCGCGGCCGCGCCGCCGAAGCTCCTGCCGCATTGGCCCGAGCTGCGCCGAACCGCCGAGTCGTTCGCGAAAGAGTGGGGCACAGAGGGTTTTGCGGTGCACCCTGTCGAGGTCGAGCGCTTGTTGGTCGACCCGAACGCGACGACGGTCGTCGACGCGCGCCGGCTCGCCGAGCTCGCGTCTGCGCGCAAGGCGCTGTTCGGCTCAGAGCCGCCGCTCGCGGTCGAGGCTCGGCAGCGCTACCGCTGGGTGAACGAGACGCTGGCCGCGGTCGAGTCGCCCGGGTCGCGTATCGTGACGCGCGGCGCGCAGGTCGTCGATTGGCTGAACCGGCCGTGGCCCGCGACCATCATGTTCGTTCTCGCGATGGCCGTCGTGTTTCAGGCCGTGTTCGCGTGGGCGAAGCCGGCTATGGATCTCATCGACGCCGGCGCGAGCGGCCTCGGTCGGTGGGTCGGCGCGCTGCTGCCGCCGGGCGCTGTGTCGAGCTTCGTGGTCGACGGCGCGATCGCGGGCGTCGGCAGCGTGGTCGTGTTCCTACCGCAGATCTTGATCCTGTTCCTGTTCATCATCCTGATGGAGGACACGGGCTATCTCGCGCGCGCCGCGTTCCTCGTCGATCGCGCGATGCGCGCGGTCGGGCTTTCGGGCCAGTCCGTGATCCCGCTCCTGTCGAGCTTCGCGTGCGCGGTGCCGTCGATCATGGCGACGCGCGTGATTCCGAATCGCCGCGACCGGATTGCGACGATTCTCGCGGCGCCGTTCATGACGTGCTCCGCGCGCTTGCCGGTCTATGCTCTGCTGATTGCCGCGTTCGTGCCGGCGCGCACGATCGGTTTCTTGAACCTCCAAGGCCTCGTGCTCTTCGGGCTCTACGTGATCGGCATCCTCGGCGGAGTCGGCACGGCGCTGTTGCTGCGCTTTTCGTTCCTGCGCGGCGAGAAGCCTACTTTCATCCTCGCGCTGCCCGAGTTCCGCGTGCCGAACGTGCAGACGGTCGCAATGAAGCTCCTCGACCGCGCGAAGGTATTCCTCCAGCGCGCAGGCACCGTGATCTTCTCGGTCGCGGTCGTCGTCTGGGCGCTCGCGTATTTTCCGCGCTCTCCCGAGATCGACGCGGTGCGTGCCGAAACGCGCGCCGCTGCGGAGACGAGCTTGTCGGGCGACGCGCTCGACAAGCGGCTCGCCGACATCGACCACGAGGCGGCTGCGAATCACCTCGCGCAGAGCTGGCTCGGGCGTGCGGGTCAGGTCGTCGAGCCGGTGTTCGCTCCGCTGGGCTGGGATTGGCGGGTATCGGCCGCCGTAATCGCGGGCTTCCCGGCGCGCGAGGTCGTGGTGGCCGTGCTCGGCACGATCTACGCCGTGGGCAACGACGCCGACGACCGGAGTCTCGGCGAGCGGCTGAAGGGCGCCGCATGGCCCGACGGCCGGCCGGTCTTCACGTTGCCGATGGTGCTCGGCTTGCTGCTGTTCTACGCCTGGTGCTTGCAGTGCGCCGCGACGCTCGCGGTGATCCGGCGGGAGACGAACAGCTGGCGTTGGCCGGTGTTCGCTTGGGGCTATATGACGGTCTTGGGCTACAGCGGCGCGTTCCTGATTTACCAGCTCGGCAGCTCCTGACGATGGCGATCAAAGACTGGCGCGAGGTTGCGCGCGAGCCCGTAGCGGATTGCCGCGTGTTCTCGGTCGAGCGCTCGATCGCCGAATCGCCGGTCGACGGAACGCGGCACGATTTCTATCGCATTCATTCGGGGTCGTGGGCGCAGATCGTGCCGGTTACGAAAGACGGCGACGTCGTGCTCGTGCGCCAGTATCGGCACGGGGCGAGAAAGGTCACGCTCGAGATGCCCGCGGGGCTCGTCGACCCGGGCGAGGATCCTGCGCAGGCGGCGCTGCGGGAATGCCTCGAGGAGACGGGCTATCGGGCCGAAAATCCGATCTCGCTCGGCGTCGTGTATCCCAATCCCGCGTTGTTCGCGAACCGACTATATGCGTACGTGGCGGTGGACGTCGTCCCGGAGCGCGCGATACAGAACGTCGGAGCCGAGGAGACCGAGGTGGTGCTCGTTCCGACACGCGAGCTGGCGAAGTTGATGCTCAACGGCACGATCGACCATGCGCTCGCGTGCACGACGTTCTGGCGTTATTTGTACGAGCACGCACGGCGCTGACGAGCCGACACAACCTGGCGACAAGACCGCCGCTCACGCAGTCTCGAGCGGCAGATCGAGCGAGTCGATCGGCTCGGCGTCGTCGCCGTGGTGTTGCTGGCGGCGCCACATGGCGGCGTAGAGGCCGTCGTGGCGCAATAGGTCGCTGTGCGTGCCGCGCTCGGCGATCCGGCCCTCGGCGAGCACGATGATCTCGTCCGCATCGATGATCGTCGACAAACGGTGCGCGATCACGAGCGTCGTACGGCCGCGTGATACCTCGCGCAGGGACGCCTGGATCTCGCGCTCGGTTCGTGTGTCGAGCGCCGACGTCGCCTCGTCGAACAACAGTATTCGCGGCCCCTTCAGAATCGTGCGCGCGATCGCGACGCGTTGCTTCTCGCCGCCCGAGAGCTTGAGCCCGCGCTCGCCGACCATCGTTTGGTAGCCGTCCGGCGACGCCATGATGAAGTCGTGGATCCGCGCGAGCCGCGCGGCCTCCTCGATCTCGGCCGGCGACGCGCCGGGGCGGCCATAGGCGATGTTGTAGTAGATCGTGTCGTTGAAGAGCACCGTGTCTTGCGGAACGATGCCGATCGCGGCGCGCACGCTTGCTTGCGTCGCGTTGCGGATGTCTTCGCCGTCGATCGTCACGCGGCCGCGGCCGACGTCGTAGAAGCGGAACAACAGCCGCGAGATCGTCGACTTGCCCGCGCCGCTCGCGCCGACGATCGCGACGCGGTGCCCGGCGGGCACCGTGAACGACACGTCGTCGAGGATCGTGCGCCGCGGATCGTAGGAGAACGACACGTGCTCGAACGCGACGTTGCCCGGCCCGTCGCGTAGCGGCTGCGCGCTCGGAGCGTCCTTCACGTCCGCGTTCACGTCGAGCAGCTTGAACATCGACTCCATGTCGGTGAGCGCCTGCTTGATCTCGCGGTAGACGAAGCCGAGAAAATTCAGCGGGATATAAAGCTGGATCAGGTAGGTGTTGACGAGCACGAAGTCGCCGACGGTGAGCGTCTTCGCGATCACGCCGCGGCCCGCCATCGCCATCAGGATCGCGAGGCCGGTGCCGATGATCGTCGCCTGGCCGACGTTGAGCAGCGACAGCGAGCTCTTGCTCGCGACGGAAGCGCGCTCGTAGCGCGCGAGCGCTTGGTCGTAGCGCGCGGCCTCGTATTGCTCGTTGCCGAAGTACTTGACCGTCTCGTAGTTGAGCAAGCTGTCGATCGCACGCGTGCTCGCCTCTTGATCCGTCTCGTTCATCTGCCGGCGGTACTTGATGCGCCACTCGGTCACGAGCAGCGTGTAGGAGATGTAAAGCACCACGCAGACGAGCGTGACGAGCGCGTAGGTGTAGCTGAAGAACGCCCAGAGGATGCCGCAGACCAGCGTGATCTCGATCAGCGTCGGCACGATGTTGAACAGCATGAACGTGAGCAACGTGTCGATGCCGTTGGTGCCGCGCTCGATCGCGCGTGATAGACCTCCGGTTTGCCGCTCGAGATGGAAGCTCAACGAGAGGCTGTGCAGATGCCGAAACGTCCGCAGAGCGACCGTGCGGATCGCGCGCTGCGCGACCCTCGCGAACACCGCGTCGCGGAGCTCCGAGAACGCGATCGCCGCTATGCGCAGCACGCCGTACGCGGCAATCATCCCGAGCGGCAGCGCGATGGGCAGGTTCTGCGGGTCCGAGAAGAGATCCACCATCCGCTTGAACAGGAGCGGCACGTAGACTGTGGCGAGCTTGGCCGCGGTCAACAGCGCGAGCGCGCCGACTACTCGAACGCGGATCGCGGGATTGCTCGCGGGCCAAAGGTGAGGCGCGAGCGAGCGCAATGCGCCCCACTCGAAGCCCTCTTTGGATTTCACGTTCGTGCTCGTCGCTGCCATGCACGCAATTGTAGCCCGGCGTGTAGAATGCCGCGCACTCGCGGAGCACTCGTTCGATGGACTCGATCTCACGCGCGCCACTGGTCGTCTCGACGGAGACGGCGGGTCTCGGCAATCGAATCAAGTCATGGGTATCGGCGATGCGGCTCGGCGAGCGCTCGTGCGTGCACTGGGCCGTGACCCGCAACATGCCGGCCGAGTTCGGCGAGCTGTTCGCGAACGACTGCGCGGTTTCGACCGTGCCGGTGGGCGCGACGGAATACTGCTCGTGGCGTTTGGCGGTGCTGCCCGAGG
>Ga0134124_10000859_pt1 | contig 24356 bp, 17 predicted proteins | sample KB304_FD_96880 | JGI IMG/M metagenome (GOLD analysis project Ga0134124, IMG submission 96880) | Terrestrial soil microbial communities without Nitrogen fertilizer from Kellogg Biological Station, Michigan, USA - KB3-0-4 | ecosystem: Environmental > Terrestrial > Soil > Unclassified ... | reverse complement strand
CGACCAAGCCGAAATCATTACTAATGCCACCATGTACGGTTCCTGCTCTTACAGAAGCATTCGTGTCCGATGGAATGATCAGAGTTACGCTTCCGTTGACTGAACCAAGTTCAATCGGGTTTGCCTCATCAAGCTTAGTGAACATCGCCTTCAACTGACCATTAATCGTTGAAAGCTTGACGTCAGCCAACAAGTTAGTCGCAGTCACTCGTCCGTTAATTGACGACGCCTTGACGCTACCTTCCGCGCCGTCAATATCAAGGGATCCATTCACAAGCTCTATTGATTCGAGAGCGGCTTTACGAGGAACGGTCAAGGTGTACTCAACTGTTGCCGGATTATCGTACCCATTCCCTCTGAAAGTTTGATTCCAATCCGGGTACTCAGTCTTGATGCTGAGATTGTCTTCGGTTGAATTTACTTCGATCTTTACCTCAGCCAACCGCTCTTTGCGATTTGCCTTCTTCAAAGCGTCGACTTGAACCGCAGCTCGATCCCAAACCTTGATCTGAACGCCGCCATTGATGTTTTCCAAACCAACCCGACCAGTTGCTGATAATGGATATGTTTGATGAAACTCTTCGCGAAACTCTTCCCCAGGATCACCAGGGACAGCCGACGAATCAAGTGTGGACGGCACCAACGGTAGTGGCCGCGAGTCCTGCGTCAAAAAACTAACTGCCGATGCCGGACGAGCTCCATTGCTTGCCAGCGCAGCCAGTAACAAGGTTGATGTAATGAGGGCCTTCTTCAACATGCTTCTCTATTCTCTCTTCTAATCCTAGTCTTTAGTATCCAAGCAACACAAAAACTAACCAGCAATACGCAGATTGATACTTCCGTTCAGTGTTTTTAAATTTAGTTCACGACCGCCCGATCCAATCGTGCCTCTCAGCGCTTTTCGCCCCTTCTCCTCTGTGACATTCAAAGGAAAATCAGAGTTGATGGCTCCATTGAAAGTCTTCGCGTCGATGGTGGCGCTCAGGTTTGCGGGCAGGTCCAAGTTGATCTCACCGTTGACTGTTTTAAAGGACAGTTCTTTTGGCCACGCACCGTTGAGAAATCTGGCGTTGATCTCCCCATTTACAGTAGCCGCCTCGGCATAACCCGTGGTTGAGATCTTGATACTTCCGTTGACAGTACGTGTGACGACGTTACCGCTGAGTGACGACACACTGATTCCACCATTCACTGTCTTACCGACGAAACCAACTTGCGAAGGTACATGAACTGTAAAATCTACCGAGACGTCGTTGTTTCGAACGTTGCGCGATCCGTTTCCCTCACGTTGGCCAGAGTCATTGACGACTCCATCTGAACAGCTCGTCGAGTATTCGCCTTCGTCGTTGGGATAGAGCGCGCAAATTGTCACGCCTCCCTCGTGCTGTTCAACTTTTATGTGAACAGAGTTCACATCACCTCGATGCGATTTCTTCAAAGCAACTACCTGCACCTCTGCTCCGCTGGCTGCGTCGGCAACAATTTCCCCATTGATACCCTTCACTTCAATTGAACTGCCCGCTGGCACGTTGCCGCTCCAGCGAAACTCATCTGAGTGGCTGACGTTCTGAGGAACAAAAGTCGGAACGCATGTGTTCGCAATAACAAGGGAACCGGCATTGGCAGTCGGGACAACCATACCCGACCATGACGCGATCAATCTCCCAGTCTCCATAGTCAAACCCTGGAGTTGATTCAATTCGCTCATGGCGCTTGAAAATGCAGCCAAACCAACAACTATTAAAAGGAGCGTAAGATAAGACTTTTTCTCGCCAGTTTGATTTTGTTTGTTATTCATTGCCGAACCTCAAAATTATTAGGGCCGAGTGCAGCCAGCCTGTTGGTACTAGTTCTAACTGCCCTCAGCCCTTCTGCGTTGCTCTATATTCAGAACACCGACCCTTTGAGGGTTGTGACAACAAATTTTGGAAGGGGGTAAGTTACTAGAGGTCAAAGCTTATGGGAGATTTGGGCTCTGAACTGAGCTTTGTGCTTTGTCCTTGAACTTTGTATTTTGAGGTCGTCGGTCCTCGCTAACTTCCAAAGCACAAAGTTCAAAGCACAAAGATCCAAAGGCTCGAGGACTCCCTACATCCTCTTCAAATGCAATGTTCCGCCAAACGAAGACAATGTGATCGTAGCGTCGCCACCGCCGCAGACGGCGCTGATGCGTTTGAATGGATTAACCACTACAGGCCTGGCTATGACAATCGGAGCGATAATCGGGCCGTTCTTTCCCGGAGGTTGAACTTTGGGTGCTTTAGGCATTGCTTCGACGGTCTTCGGCTTATTCTCTGGGAGGGGATTCGGCTTGGGTGCCGGAGCGGGAGGGTGTTCCGGAAGATACTTAAGCGGAAAGTCTGAAATGATGTCGTTTTTCTCCGATACCCTGGCATTCAGTGTAAACGAAGCGTCACGAGGCATCATCAGCAGGACATCACCGCCCATTGTTGTGAAACCATAATTACCTGCTCGAGCCAAAGGTCCAGTCATAGTCACTGTCCCGTTCACCGTCTTAGCCGTGACTCTTGAATTGCTAACATGGTCAAGCTGGATATCCCCGCTAACCGTTCCGACCTCAAAAGTATCCTCCGGCCCAAGAGGCCGAACATTCTCAACCTCAACACCTCCCCCGGCGGAACTCAGGTTTATCCGTCCAGTAGAATCCCTTAACGAAATACTCCCACCTACGCTTCCGGCTTCAACAAACTTCGAAGCGCGCTCAATATTGATATCGCCATTTTGTGAACCGGCATACGCTCCGCCAACCCCCGTGATGTAGATGTCACCGTCGCGGGTTTGCACTTGAACAGTCGCTTCCTTCGGTACATCCATTTCGACATCCGCCACTGCCTGGCAGTCGCCTTTGGGCGTTTGCTTATCGACAACCATCACGTCGATTCTCATCGCCGGCGTGACAGAGTCTTTGTCCTTGTCTTTGACTTTGTCGATGCGACGTAATTCGAGCTGATCAGCATCAGTTGAGCGCACCCGAAGTTCGCTCCTGTCCCAACCACGAACGGTCAGTTTGCCTGACATGACGCAAAGCGTAATGGAAGCGTGTGGATCAACGGCAGTCGAACGCTCGAGCTTCTCGGAGGAGTGGCTTTTGTTATTGTCGTCGTTTGCTGGAGTGAAACCTGCGAGAGAGAGGATGATGCCTAGCACTGCAGGGACTAGGGAAACCTTCATTGTCAACTTAAACCCCGACCCTTTCAGTGCGTGCGATTATAGACTCGCGCATCTGCAATCGTATTCAAGAGATCCACTTTGCTCTGGTAAGCCGCAAACATGAAATCAGCGGCATCTGGATCATTAGGATTTTGCTTCGCCGCACTGCGAGTCGCTGCAATGGCTCGATCAACAACTGCGAGATTTCGCTCGTACTCAACCTGAAGCGCCGGTCGCATGTCCTTCTGGCCTTCCTTTATCGTCGAATCCAGCTTGGCAATTGTTTGCAGGTAAGACCGTTCGCCCGGCAGAAGTTTTACTGGAGATGGCTTGGGGGCAACTGCTTTTCCCGAGCTCGGTCGATATCCAACCTTGACTGTTGAACCCGCCTTAGAGCTACGCACTTGATTCGGATCGCTTTTCGACACTGGATTCACAGGTGCCGTGGACACATCTGTCGTAGAAGTTGGACCGGGGTTGGGCGGAACATTCACTGCCACCTGTGGATCATTAGCTGACTTAACAGGCGCGGAACTCCTAAACTTAACCAAACCGAAAATCACACCAAACGCCAACACAACCATCAACGCGGCATAACCCAAAGCACGCTGAGGCGAAAACGAAAAAAAGCTGGAAAGTGAACTGAAGAAACCGGAGACCGCCGGGGGTTGCTGCACAACGGGACGAACAATTTGTATCCCTGATATAGCCGCGTCCACCTTGTGGCGCAATCGCTCAGTCGGAACACTCTCCGAAAACTCCAGCGCAAATGCCTCGCTCAACAGCGCATTCTCTTCCTCGAGTTCACGCGCGGCTGCCGCACAAGTCGCACATGAAGCCAGGTGCAACGTGGCACTCTCCATCAACTTAGTGGAAAGTTCCCCGTCGAAATAGCTCTGGAGCATTGCCTCATCCAAACACTGTCTCATCATCTTCCTCCGATTTTCCCGTAGACCCTCGCAAACTCTTTCCGGCCACGCGCCACCAAACTACCAACGTTCGTCTCTTTCAATGACAACGTGGTGGCTATCTCCCTGTAAGAGAGTCCCTGCTGTTTTAGAAGCAGGCAACTCCTCATGGGTTCTTTAATTTTGTCTAAAGCCCGGCGAGCCTCTTCAATAGCCATGCGGCGCTCGTAATCTTCTTCCGGTGCTTCGACAAAACCGCCGTATTCAACGCTGCTCTTGTGATACTCGTTGTCGCGAACCATCGATCGAGTGGAACCCCGAATCGTGTTTCGCGCAACGTTAAGAGTCACACGTAAAAGCCACGCGCGTAGCAGATCCTCGCCCGGCGTGGAGTCGAGATTGCGATACAGTCTCAGAAATACTTCCTGCGTCACGTCTTCGGCCAGGGCAGAATCGCGCACGACCGCCCTGGCGGTTCGAAAAACCGCGCGGTGATGGAGGGTAAACGCTTCGTCGAAACTAAGCGGAGAAACCGCCTCAGTCCCGAGTTCGTTAGGCATGGACTCGATCAAAGCTCTAGCTTGTCCGTTCATCAATCACCGCTCTCTCAACAGTGCTAACACCACAAACTACTGACTTGTGACAACTTTTAAATGCCTACTTCGTCAACAGTCAGGCCGCTACAGCTTTTTGGCCGTTTATTGTAGTCTGAAAATGTGTTAGCACCAATCTTCCAAACGATTTAGGTCGAAAGCGGTGTTCGGTTGTTAGTGCCGCAAAACAGCACGATGTTTCGTTGAACGTGCATTCTTTTCCGAAAGTTCGCCTACGAGGTCATCCCAACTTGATTCCCGAAGCTACAGAGAGCGCCAATCAAGCACTCCTCAATACTCCTTTCATGAAGGCTTGCAGGCTTGAACCTGTTCCCTACACTCCGATCTGGTTGATGAGACAGGCTGGGCGATATATGAGGCAATATCGCGACGTTCGCTCGAAAACGACCTTTCTTGAACTGTGCAAGACCCCTTCCCTCGCGTCAGAAGTCACTGTCACAGCTGCTGAGAGATTGGGTGTGGACGCCGCAATCATCTTTGCTGACATTCTCCTCATTCTCGAACCGATGGGTCTCGACTTGGAGTTCGCGGAAGGTGAAGGACCGGTGATTCACAACCCAGTGCGAACAGCGTCTGATGTGGATCGATTGTCCGAAGTTGAAGATGTCGGCTCACTCGATTTCGTTTTTGAGGCAATTCGACTCACTCGTCGAACTCTGAAAAGTGACATTCCTCTTATTGGCTTCTCGGGGGCACCGTTTACGCTCGCGTCTTATATGATCGAAGGCGGCGGCTCAAAAAATTATGTAAACACGAAAAGTTTGATGTACTCAGACGCCGGCGCCTGGCACGCGATTATGTCTCTTATCGCTCGAGCCTTGACCAGATATCTGAATGCTCAGATCGAGGCAGGCGCGCAGGCACTACAAATCTTTGACTCGTGGGTGGGGTGCTTGAGTCCAGACGATTACAAGGAGTTTGTACTGCCTCACACAAAACAAGTCATTGGGGGAATTCAACCGGGGGTGCCGGTAATTCACTTCGGAACTGGAACGTCTTCGTTGTTGGAGTTGATGAGTGAAGCTGGTGGCCATGTCGTTGGGCTTGATTGGCGAATACGTCTCGACGAGGGTTGGACGCGAATTGGATCAAAGAAAGGTGTGATGGGAAACCTGGATCCGGTTGCGCTGTTCTCATCGACGGATGTTCTTCGCTCTCACGCCAGACGTATTCTGGAGTTAGCTAAAGGAAGGCCCGGACACATTTTCAATCTTGGCCACGGCATCCTTCCCGAAACGCCCGTCGAAAATGTAATCGCTCTCGTGGATATGGTTCACGAAATGAGCGCGGGTTAGTTGGGACGCTAGTGCTGGGACCGCAGGCGTCCTCGCCTGCTAACGACGGTTCATCCACATAAGTGTAAGGGCAGTAGCAGGCGAGGACGCCTGCGCTCCCAGCACCAAGGAAAATGAATAACTACGATGCACTTTTAGTTGTCTCTTTTGGCGGACCCGAAGGAATGGAAGACGTAATTCCCTTCCTCGAGAATGTTCTTCGAGGCAGAAATGTTCCACGCGAGCGAATGCTCCAGGTCGCTCATCACTATGAAATGTTTGGCGGCGTCAGTCCCATCAATGACCAAAATCGAAGCCTCATCAACGCCCTGCAAATCGAACTCGAAACCAATGGTCCGAAGCTTCCAATCTACTGGGGCAATCGCAACTGGCATCCTTTACTGCCAGACACACTCCAACAGATGACGGAGGACGGTATTAAGCACGCACTGGCATTTGTGACCTCCGCCTACAGTTCGTACTCGAGTTGTCGTCAGTATCGACAAAACATCATCGATGCTCAGGCCACTGTCGGTTCAGGAGCACCGTCAGTAGATAAGCTACGTGCCTTCTATAATCACCCACTCTTCATTGAAGCAAATGTTGATCGTGTTCGTGAGGCAAAGGCGAGGTTCGGATCGAGCGTTGCCCCGCAACTTGTTTTCACCGCTCACAGCGTGCCCTCGTCAATGGCCGAGAATTGCGATTACGTTCAGCAGTTAAAGGAAACTGGTCGATTAGTTGCTGACGCGGTTGGTATTCAGGATTGGCAACTTGTTTATCAAAGTCGGAGTGGCTCGCCAACTCAACCGTGGCTTGGACCGGATATCTGTGACCATCTTCGTTCACTAAAAAGTCAGGGAGTTTCGGACGTAGTCGTAGCGCCAATCGGTTTTGTTTCGGATCACATGGAGGTGATATACGACCTCGACGTTGAAGCGCAAAAGGTTGCGGAAGAAATTGAAATGAACTTGGTGCGCGCAGCGACGGTCGGGACACACCCGTCGTTTGTGCGAATGATTCGCGAACTGATCCTGGAAAGAACGGATCGAATCGAACCGCGTGCACTAGGCACACAAGGTCCCAGTCACGATGTGTGTCCGACGGATTGTTGTTCTGCAGTTGCCCGAGGCGAAAGATTCAGCACGACGACAAAGTAGACCGCTGAATATGAAAAGAATTGTTATCATCGGCGGTGGAATTTCAGGACTCGCGGCCGCTCACCGACTGCTCGAACTCAGCAAAGCAAATAACTCACCTATCCATCTGACACTGCTAGAAGCGAGTTCGAGACTCGGTGGCATTGTTCAGACTACACACCGCGACGGATTTCTTCTGGAACGCGGCCCCGACTCTTTCATCTCAGAAAAACCGGAAGCACTCGAACTTGTGCGTCGACTCGGCATCGAGTCTCAACTTATTCAAACAAACGAACAGAATCGTCGTAGCTTCATCGTCAGGAAGGATCGTCTTCGTCCGGTGCCAGAGGGATTTCAACTCATGGCACCTTCGCGGTTCTGGCCTTTCTTAACTACCGACATCTTTAGCCTGACAGGAAAGCTGCGCATGTCCGCCGATCTGCTGTTACCACGAAGATCTGCAAACGGTAACAACGACGAATCGCTGGCAAGTTTTGTGAGACGGCGCTTAGGTCGTGAAGCGTTGGAGCGGATGGCCCAACCAATGGTCGGTGGTATCTACACTGCTGATCCAGAGTCTTTAAGCTTGCGCGCGACACTGCCGAGATTTCTGGATATGGAACAACAGGATCGAAGTCTGATCCTGAGTATGTGGAGGAAGGCGCGGACGACGAAGAACCAAACGGGAGTCAGCGGTCCTCGCTACAGTCTGTTTCTGTCGTTTGATGAAGGAATGCAAGTGTTGGTTCAAGCGTTGGAGAAAGCTGTTTCAGATCCTGGCATTGAGATTCGGATGAACACGAAAGTTAATTCTTTGGAACGGCCGGGCTCGTCGTTGTCTTCGTGGCGGATTAGCACTGAAAAAAATGAATTCTTTGAAGCCGAGGCAGTTTGCCTGGCAGTGCCGTCGTATATTTCAGCCGATCTGCTTTCTGACGTTGCGCCGCAACTTAGCCCTCAATTACGTGCGATTGGGTTTGCCTCGACTGCCACTGTGAACCTCGCATATCGTCGCGCTGACGTCGCTCACAAGCTCGACGGCTTCGGATTCGTGGTTCCGTTCATTGAAAAGCGTAATCTAATTGCCTGCACCTTCAGCAGTGTCAAGTTCAAAGGACGCGCGCCCGCCGACCAGGTATTGCTACGAGCATTTGTCGGAGGCGCGTTGCAACCCGAGATGTTACAGCTAGGCGACGCAGAGATTGTGAAGCGAGTTGAAAGGGATTTGAATGAGCTCTTGGGTGTAAAGGGCAAACCGTTATTTGTCGAACTAGCCAGATGGAACAATTCGATGCCTCAGTATGCTGTGGGCCATCTGGATCGCGTGTCGCAAATCGAAAAGGAAGTAAACAAACTGAACGGACTTGCGCTGGCCGGAAACGCGTATTCTGGTGCGGGTCTTCCGGATTGCATACGCAGCGGCGAGCAGGCCGCAGGGTTATTGATCGATGGGATCTTCTCTGCGCCACCGCTTCGTCCTCTGCGGCTCGGTGGTTGAATTACCACTGATTTAGATCACCGCAGAGTCGCAGAGAACGCAGAGGAGGCGCAGAGAAATCGAACTCAATCACCAGCTAATGCATTCCGATCGCAAGGTTCGAGTGATATCCTTACAAACGCTTCGAAAGGAGAAGCCCCTCGCCATGCCACAAGCCGCTCCGAATCGGGTTCAGACGGAACAAATCCTAAGACAGATGAATGACGAGTGGGTCAAGGCGTTAGTCCGTGGCGATGGAGAAACCCTGGACCGAATAATGGCCGACGACTTCTTTTTCGCTTATCCGATGGAAGGCGACGATAAGTGGCAGTTTATCGAGGACGTCACTTCAGGTCAGGTTCGAGTGGAATATCTCAACCGCGAAAACGCTACAGTAAGGATCTGGGGTAACACTGCTGTCCTATCCGCACACGACTCAGCAAAATGGTTCTATCAGGGACGCGACTTCAGTGGACACTACAAGATCATTCATGTCTACGCGCAACGAGATGAGAAGTGGGAGCTCGTGTCGGTGCAGGCCTGTCCGATAGTTTAGATTTCTGATTGCTGATTTCTGATTGCTGACTGCTGATTAATGAGTTGTGCGCGTCCAGGACCGTCCAAAAATCGGCAATCAGAAATCAGCAATCAGCAATTCCTTAACTAGTCATGATCTCAACCGATCTAACCACTCCGCATTCCGTTGCATCAAGGGCTTGAAAGCTTCACGCGGTACAGTGGTTTCAATATGCATGTTGTCATCCGTATTGATCTGAGCTCCCTGCACAGCCGGACCAAGCTTGGTCTCATCGCAAACAAACCAGCCCCGCACATCTGCTTCGCTTCTTAGATTCACTCGCGAAAGCTCCTTCGCAATTCGCTCGTCAGCCAAACGTTGAGTTAACAAATCGAGACTCAATGGCTGATTGCTTCCAACAAGAATCAGATCCTTTCCCTTCCCTGCACCACCGACACGAAAGACGAGTACATGCGGAAACACTTTTTGGTAAGTCGCCAAAACAGATCGCAGACTTTCCGTTGAGAGTTGATAGATCTGTAACCACTGAACGAAGACTCCCTGTTCACTTAATCGTTCACGTCCCATTTGAAAGAACTCCTGAGTGAAAAGGTTGGCAACGCCCGGAACCCATGGGTGGCTTGGCTCACTCACGATAACGTCGTACCGGTTCGGCGTGACTCGAAGGTAAGTTCGCGCGTCGTCAATAATCACTTTCGTTCGCGAATCATTTAGTGGTTGATTGTTCACGTGATCGAAGAAGTGCGATCCCTTGATTGTTGCTGGCTCCAGCTCAACACAGGTGACTGATTTGATCGGCGACTGCAACATCGCACCGACGCTCACTCCTGTTGCAAATCCGATTATTAAACCATTATCCAATTTTGGCGCGACCAGCATTGGAACCTGTGCAAGCATCACCTGGGTTGGCATATCGAAGACACTGTCCGACGCGTTAGTTCGCCCGTTGATTGCCATTGATATCGTTTCAGCGTCTTTTCTGACTGAGACTGTCGACGTCGGACCTTCTTCATACATCAATAGACGATGTGCATCGGAACTCGTTTTCTCGTCATTAGTGAGTCCCTCACGACTCTGCGCAAGCACGCGGATCAGACTGTCGTACGCACCAATCGACAAGTCAGCGAGGTTCATCGGCGGAGCCATGATGAATAGCACCACAACCAGCGCGAGAGTGAGACCAACCGACAGACTGCGTCTCAAGGCAGCGTCACCCAGCGAAGCCGACGGTTGATACGCGGCACCAGCAACCAGCAAACAAATTGCCGAAGCAACGATGAGCGTGAACTTCGTGCTTGTCCTTGGTATCAGGACAAATCCGGTAACAAACGCTCCTGAGATCGCGCCGATTGTATTGATTGCATAACTTCGCCCAACCAGGGCGACCGCACCGCCTTTGTTTGTGCTCGCCCAGAAAAGCACCAGCGGCATTACCATTCCCATGAGGAGCGCCGGCAACAGAATCAAAAGAGCTGTCACGATGATCTGCAACGCTAGCAATCCTGCCCATGAAGCGATCTGAAGTCGCAATCCCATGTTGACCAGTAATCCCGGGATCAGGTTTACAACAAACAGACTCAGAAAAAGACTGACTGCGGTCAACGCTTCCACCTTAAGAATCGTCGCGCGCAAATGAGCGGATTGATCTCTGCGACCTATTACCCATGCGCCCCCGGCAAGACCGATCAAAAAGAGGGCTACAACGATACTGAAAGCATAAGTACTCGAGCCAATGATCATCGATAAGATTCGTGTCCATGCGACCTGGGTGCTAATCGTTACAAAGCCAGACGCCAATGCGCAGATAAACCAAAACGATTTGCCTGCGACAATAGCATCTTCAACCGTACCGACTTCCTCTTGCGAGTTGGCTTCTCGAGTTTTGTTTTTGCGATCTGCAATGACTGCCGCGGCGCCGATGAGCGTATTGATTACTGCCCCAACGAGAATTGTTGTGCGCACACCCAACACCGGCAACAGCACAAACCCGGCAGCAAGTGTTCCCAGGATCGCACCGGCGAGGTTACATGCGTACAACTTAGTAACTGCGCCTCTGCTGTGACCTGCCGAGTTCAGCAAAGCCGCCGACAACACAGGTAACGTTGCTCCCATAAGTGTTGTTGGCACGAGCAACAACAAACACGAAAGAGCAAATCGCCATAGACTAAAAACGAAAAAGCCCGGATGAAACTGTTGCCAGATGAGCGCGTAAAGGTTATCCACCCAGTGAAAAAGGAAAGGCACCAGGAGAGCGTAAAACGCGATTCCTATTTCCAACCAACCATATGCACTCAGGGGGCGCTTGATCCGCGAAGCGAGTCGACCTGCCAGCGCACTGCCAAGGGCGAGACCTCCCATGAAGGCAGCGAGAACCGTGCTGACGGCGAGTGTCGTTGCCCCAAACACTAAGCCCAACATGCGAGCCCCGAGCACTTCGTAGATCAAACCAGTGGCCCCGGAAAAGATGAAGCACAGGCCGATGAGAAGAATAGTGGATTGCGTATAAGCGACGGATTGTTGCCGAACCGCACGAGTTTCAGCCAATGGAGTCGTTTCCTTGAGTTTGATCGCTAAAGCTGAGGAGGGCGCGAGACTTTGAATATAGCACTATCGCCTTGTGCTAAGCCTCAAAAATCTTCACAGATAGATCACATGGCTGGTTCGCCAAACATTTGCCGGAATGGAACCAGGAGATGCAGCGGTCAACAGAATCGCATAGTCGTGTTCAACGGTTTCCCTGCTCAAACTAGTTCTGACCGCGACCTCGACATTAGTGGCGGCCAACTCGGCGTTTTGACCCAGTGGCGAGACAACTGCGAGCCGCCGCAAACAGCGGTACAAGTGTTCGATTCCCGAACCGAAGGCACCAATTTCTTCTCCTAACACAAGCCTGACCTCGGCACTTTCGTCAATGAAGTGTTTAAGCAATGACGCGGTCTGAACAACGCCTCGCTCAAATCGCGACTTCAAGTCGTCATCAGCGTTACGCGGCAAGCTAGTATCCAAAACAATCGTGATGCGCCGCTCGTCTTCCGAAGTGAACTCGCGAACAGTCAACCGCCGCGATCGGGCAGTGGCCTTCCAGTCGATGTGTCGTAGATCATCCTGAGGTTGATAGTCACGCATAGAGAACAAGTCATGGCCTGCGCCGCGTCGCAGCGAGGGCAATCGACCTGCGTACATCGGCAGCAGATGTAACTCATCACTTATTATTTCGGGTTTGGGATAGACAACGATGTCGACGTTTCGAGCTCGTAGTCGACGGCGGCGACGAAAGAAACCGAATGGAAAGCGAGTGGACAACTCAAAGCCGTCTATCAGTACATGCCCACGCGACGGAAACAACTGTTCGACTCGTTGCTCAGCTGATGCCCGATGAGGCACGTAGCTAAAGTAGGCCAACAAACGTTTCGCATAGCGCTTACCTCGTTTCAATTTTGTCGCGTCAGGCTTTGGTCCACGAGCTTCGACAAAGATTGAAAACGATGGCAGTACGTGCTTGGTATTTCGCAGCGTAACGATTACTGGAGCCGGTTCACCCGCAAATATGTGATCCGGAAAACGCGCAGAGACGTTGAGATCACGAAGTGAAGCGCGAGCTGCCATCCAGCCGACGAACAAGGTGGAACACAACAACGAGAAGACGAGGAATAGAAGATTGTTGCCCGTGTTCCAGGCGGCGAAAGCGACGACAATGATGATTATAAGAAACACACCGCCACCACTTGTCGGCTCCAACGGTGGATCCCAACTCGCCAATTCCAATCGCGCTGAGCGGGCCAGGGGCGGAACAATAAAGATCGCGAGCAACAGAGCAATCAAAAGCGAAAGAAGGGCTGCTACCCCTGCCAGGCTGTTCTCGTTTTCACGACGGGCCAGAACGGTGACAATCGCGGCCAGCACACCTGCAAGCACGAGTAACGTTCCCAGTACTACTCGAGTTATCGAAGAAGTTTGTGGAATGAGAGAGGGTTTGCGTGAGTTAACCGCTTCTTCTTTCATTTCCCCTCCCGATCTTTAGAGAGGGACACTGACGGTTTTCAGGAGTTCATTCAATACCGCTTCAGCTTCCTCACTACGTCTTAGGGATGAAGCAAAGCGCGAGCTAACAACGATGCGGTGTGCAAAGACTGGGACTACGAGGCGTTTGATATCGTCCGGAATGCAGAAGGTGCGTTCTTCCGTTAGTGCGAGAGCCTGAGCTGCACGGAATAATGCGAGTGTTCCTCGTGGACTAACTCCCAGATCCAGCATCTCAGAGTCGCGGGTTGCAGCGACAATCCTCATCAAATACTGAACAAGCGAGTCGTCAACCGAGACAGTCGCAACGATCCCCTGGAGTTCGTTGACTTCCTGGGCACTCATAACTGACTCCAGGTCATCGAGGGGATCAGAAAACTCGCGATCTCGAAGTATCAACTCTTCATCGGCAGGCGCTGGATAACCTATTCGTAGACGCAACATGAAGCGATCGAGCTGTGATTCGGGGAGCGGATAAGTTCCATGGTGTTCGATCGGGTTCTGAGTTGCCAGCACGATAAACGGTGACGGCAAGTCATGCGTTATGCCCTCGACCGTCACTTGTCTTTCCGCCATGGCCTCCAGCAATGCCGATTGAGTCTTAGGCGTGGTGCGGTTGATCTCGTCGGCGAGGACAACGTTCGCGAAGACCGGACCCGGTTTCCATTCGAAAACTCCAGTGTGCTGTTTATAAACCGACAAACCGATCACATCAGACGGAAGCAAGTCGGAGGTGAATTGGATACGTTGGAAGGTGCAGTCCAGTGCTCGAGCCAGAGCATGAGCGAGCGTGGTTTTACCGACACCCGGGACGTCTTCGACCAGAAGATGACCGCCGGCAATCAACGTCACAATCGCCAGGCGAATCGCTTCGGGCTTGCCCTTGATGACAGTTTCAACGGCCTGCTGCAAACGTTCGATCTGTTCGACGGCATTTGCACTGGCTAGTTGTCCGCTGTTGATGGGTTCGAGGTTTCGCATGAAAACTGGCTGCATTCTACATGCTATGAGGATGAGTCGCACATGGAAAAGGTTGGACGCTGGTGTTGGTCTTGGGTCCAGTGTGAAGGAATTTCGGATTTCGGATTGCGCGATTTCGGATTTTAGTTGCTTCAACGCGGTCCTGAAGCGCAAAGAGGCCGATCCGAATCAAGCAATCCGAAATCGGCGCAATCCGCAATCCGAAATTCCTTCAACCGCTCAGCTAAGACCAATCGCCTAACCGCTGTTTCGACGTTGAACAATTCCTGTAGTAGACTGAGTCGCCGCGCCCGGTCGAGGTATAAAGCGGAACTTACCACAACCTCGCATCGTGTAATGGGCGCGAGGAGGCATTATGAAAACCCTGAATAAACGCAAGACGAATCAACGAGGATTCTCACTCATCGAGTTGATGATCGTGATCGCGATCATCGGAATTCTTATCGCAGTCGGTGTGACCGGATGGAAGGCCGCCGTAAGGTCTGCCAACGAAGCAGCCGCGATTAAGACGCTGCGATCTGTTGCTGAACAACAGATGCTCTATTTTAACGCCCATCAGCGAACTTCATTTGGCACGTTTGACGAAATGCTGAAAGAGAACCTTCTCGACACTCGATTCGCGGGAACGACTCCTGTCGTTGATGGTTACGTTTATCAGATGAAGGTAATTCCGAAATCAACTTCACAACAGGCAGGTTACACAATCAACGCTGATCCCCAGGTCTCTGAAGGCGTCGGCGCAACGGGAAAGAACCACTTCTATCTCGACTCCGACGCAAACACGATACATGTGAACCCTTCTCAGCCAGCAGCGATTTCAGATCCGCCTATTGGAGGCTGAGAGTCAAGCACTACAGTTTTTCTTAGGCGATTGCGGATGGCGTTGAACAAGGCGCCATCCGTTTCGTTTTGTTTCTTGGCAATGAAACGTTGCTCAAAAAGTATTAGGTGCTACGGCTTGGCCGCCTGATGTGAGGCGGCAGAGCCGATTCAGATCTAGCGCAGTAAGCCCTCGAACTTGTCAGCTGTCAGTCTTATAATGCGTCCGCTTCAAGCCCGATCAATTCCCGGAGAGAAAACCAAATGCCCAAAACTGTTCTCGTTGCACTCCTGATACTGACTTGTTCGATAGCTACGCAGGCCCAGCTATCACAAGAAACAAAGGATGCAATCGACAAGCTTGCAAACGAAACGTTAACTAAGACCGGCGTCCCGAGTGCCTCCATCGCCGTAGTCAAAGACGGTCAGGTTGTTTATGTCAAAGCTTATGGTGACGCGCGAATTGATCCGAAGACTCCAGCGGCTCCGGAGATGCGCTACAGCATCGGATCGATCAGCAAACAGTTCACCGCAACTGCGATTCTCCTGCTTCAGGAACAGGGCAAATTATCACTCGACGATAAAGTGTCGAAGTTTATTCCTGATCTCACCCGAGCGAATGAAGTAACAATTCGCCAGCTGCTGTCGCATACGTCCGGTTATCAAGACTACTGGCCACAGGACTATGTGATGCCAATGATGCTTGAGCCCGTCAAAGCACAAAAAATTCTTGATCTCTGGGCACGTAAAGCTTTGGACTTCGATCCAGGAACGAAGTGGCAATACAGCAATACGAATTACGTCATCGCGGGATTGATTGTTGAGAAGGCGAGTGGAATGCCACTGCTTCAGTTCTTAAGTGAAAAGGTTTTCACGCCGTTGGAAATGAAGAGTGTTGCCAACATCGACGAGAAAAGGCTGGGCGATACCGATGCTGTAGGGTACCTGCGTTACGGATTGGGACCGCTGCGAGTTGCGCCAAAGGAAGGTCCGGGTTGGTTATTTGCCGCTGGTGAACTCGCGATGCCCGCACAAGATCTGGCGAAGTGGGATATCTCTCTCATCGAGCAGAAGCTTTTGAAGCCGGCGTCATATCGTGAACTGGAGACTGAAATCCAGTTGAAGACTGGACTGGGTACGCGCTATGGGCTGGGAGTCAGCGTTGGAATGGAGGCAGGGCATCGAGCGGTGTCTCACGGCGGCGAAGTCTCGGGCTTCACCGCCGAAAACGTTGTGTTTCCAGATGATCGCGTGGCCGTTGTGTCTTTGAGTAATCAGGACGCGGCAGGCGCAGCCTCAACAATTGCACATGGGATCGTACCCATGTTGTTTACGGTTGACGATCCAACTACGCCGGCAAAAACCGACCAGGCACGCAAGATCATTGAAGGATTGCAACGTGGAACGATCGATCGATCTTTATTTACGAGTAACGCGAACGCTTACTTTAGCGATGCTGCTTTGAAGGATTTTGCGAGCGGCCTCGAACCACTTGGTGCTTTACAGGAATTCACACAAACCGCACGAGGCTTGCGAGGCGGAATGATTTATCGGAACTATCGGGCAAAGTTCGCCAAGCAGACTATTCGCGCATGGACCTATGAAATGCCCGATGGAAAGTTAGAGCAGTATCAGATAGCCCCGCAATGAAAGATTGTTGATTGTTGATTGCTGATTTCTGATTGAATCTCAATTACAAATCAGCAATCAGAAATCGGCAATCAGCAATGGCAATCATTCCACCAGCCCATTCTTAATCGCATAGTGCGTGAGTTCGGCGTTGGTCTGCATCCGCATCTTATCCAGGATGCGACGCCTGTAGGTACTAATCGTCTTGTCACTCAGTGAGAGTGACTCCGCAATTTCTCCAACTGTCTTCCCTGAAGCGATGAGACATAAGACTTCAAGTTCCCGGTCGGACAGTTGTTCGTGCGGCAGCTTTTCCGAAGTGTTCAAATCAAACACCATTCGTTCTGCTAACGAAGGACTGACATATCGACCACCTTTGATTACTTTCAAAACTGCCTCTTGCAATTCGCGTCTCGAACTCGCCTTGGTGATATAACCCGCAGCCCCCGCCTTAAAAGCGCGCATTGCATATTGATCCTCCGCGTGCATGCTGAGGATCAAAACAGGGAGTTTGGGCCGCAGCTGTTTGATTTCCTTCAAAAGATCCAGGCCGCTTCGTCCGGCAAGAGAAATGTCGAGAATGGCAACGTCCCAATCGTGATCGCGGATTAGACCGATTGCCTCTGCGCCACTTCGCGCCTCACCAAATTCGGCAACGCCGGATCCAAAAAGGCCCTTCACGCCGTCGCGAACAACTTCGTGATCGTCAATGGTCAGGATTCTATGCAATGGCGTGTGATTCGGATTCTCTACTAAGAGGGATCGTAACAACTACCGTAGTTCCTTTTCCTGCAGCACCGGTAATGCTCACGTCTCCACCAACGAGTAGAGCGCGTTCTTTCATTCCCAAAAGACCAAACGACCCCGTGTTCTGTTTCTCATCTTCAGTTATACCGCGACCGTCGTCGACAACATTTAGTTCCAGGTGGTCCGGAAACTCCAGCAGCTTGACATAAATATTGCCAGCCTGCGAGTGACGAAGCACGTTGGTGAGTACTTCCTGAAAGATACGAAACACTGCCGTCGCCGCATCGCGACTGACCTCTACCGTGTCGAGTTCGGACTCCCAGTGAACTTGTAATCCAGTTCGTTTTTGAAACTGTTGTGCCTGCCATTCGACGGCGGCGACAAGTCCGAGATCATCTAAGACTCCTGGCCGCAACTCAGAAGAAATCCTGCGCACAGTATTAATGGTCGATTCGATCAGGCCGGTCATTGATCCAATCTGTTTCCTCACGTCGACGATCGTGGAGTTGCCGTTGGCACCCATTAATTGAGATTCAATGCCTTCCAACTCCCACTTGAGACCTGTTAGTGCGCCGCCGAGTTCGTCGTGTATCTCTCTCGCAATACGAGTTCCTTCTTCCTCCCGTGCCGATTGCATCCTTGCGGATAGAGCACGCAATCGCTCTCGCGAGGTTTTCAGTGCTTTCTGAGCGTAGCGACGATTCAGTGCGGAACTGATTATCTCGGCCAGCGAGTTGAGCAAGTCGAGCTCTTCACGAAGGAACGGGCCAATCGCCTCAGGCGGCATTTCCTTCAAATACGCAACCTCCAGTTCTCCCTTTACATTGCCCGCGGAGAATTCACAGGTCTGAGACCAGGGAGTTGATGCAAATCCGTTCGTCTTAAACTCGAGATCGCCAAAGCGAATCCGAGCGGCGGTTACCTCCGGGTATTGCCACGCGGACGGCAGCGATCGAACAACCTCCTGCAGAAGTTCGGGCAGACTCTTCGTTTCATCCTGGAGCGTTCGTGTGGTTTGCTGAAGGGCCGTCAGTTCTTTTACTCGCTCGCCGAGATCGTGAATAAGGTCACGCTTTTCCTCCTCTACGAGCTTGCGCTCGGTGATGTCATTCGAAGCCCACAGGTAACAATCCTCACCATCAAAGTCGACGAGTGCAACCGACGCCAGAGCGTAACGCTCTTCTCCAGACTTCGTGGTCATCCTGGTCTCAAAGCTATGCATTGGTTTCTTATGCGCGATCATCTGCTGGATCCACGCCCGTGTGTTTTCGTCGAGCCATCTATCGTGATCATAGATGTGCCGGTTTACAGTTTCCTCCTTTGAATAACCGGTCTCCTTCACCCAACAATCGTTTACGTCGATAATCGTGCCATCCGACACTCTCACAATTCCCATTCGGTATGGACTCAAGTTGAATATCTTTGCAAACCGCTCTTCCGATGAACGCAATGCTGTTTCCGCGCGCTTCCGTTCCGTAATCACCAGCGAAAACAAAATAAGTCCACCGATTGCACCATCCGCTTTGTGCCATGGACGACTCTCCCACTGTAACCATCCGGGATTGCCGTCGGCTTCGAAGTAAGGATCTTCATCCTTTCTTTCAACAGCACCCCCAAGAATTCGACGATGAACTTCCTTCCAGCGTTCGGGAAGATTAGGAAAGACGTCATAGTGCCATTTGCCGATTATGTCTTGTCCTTCAAGATGATAGTCCGTCAAAAATCGATCACTGACCTGCAGGTAGCGCATCTCGTTGTCGAACATCGCGATGGCAGCCGGTGTGTGTTTCACAAAAAGTCGGAGCACTTCTTCGTTGGCCCTAAGAGCCTGCTCAATGTAGCGGCGCTCAGTGAGATCCAAAAGAACTGACAGGACGCATGGTTGACCGTCGATTTCAATTGGTTCGGCTGAGAATGAACAGACCTTTTCTGTGCCCTGCCTGGTGCGGAAGGTTATCTCTTGATCACGAACTGAACCATGTTGATTCAACGTTCCAATCAGTCTGTTCCGTTCATCGAGATCCTGCCATAACTCAAGGTTCAGCGTTGTTTCGCCAATCAATTCATCGGGTGTGTACCCAAGGAAGGATGCTGCCGCCTCGTTTACCTCAATAAACCGACCATCGTTTAGACACGTGACAGCAAGGCCTACCGGACTTGAACGGAAAGCGCGAGCAAACTTTTCTTCCGAGCGTTCGACCAATTCTTCGGCACGTCTTCGATCAGTGATGTCGTAAAGCGTCGCGCGACTCATCACGAAGCGGCCTTCGGAATTTTCAGAGGAACTCGCGCTCAGGAGTACTGTTCTCATCGTTCCATCTTTTGCGATGAGTTGATACTCAACGTCTCTGATCGATCCTTCAGCTACGAACTGGCGATACTTGTCTTCAAAGAAACGACGTTGCTCTGGTCTCAATATGTCGCTGAATCGCAGACGCCCAACTACTTCTTCACGAGTCAGGCCCAACCAATTCAATTCCGTGTCATTGATCTCAACATAGACGCCGTTTTCATCAAGCGAGTGATAACCGCAAGGCGCACTGTTGTAGAGATCGGTGACTCTATCCGCATACTTCTGTAATTCTTCTTGCGCTTGCAGACGATCTTCGGCCCGCCGCTGCAATTGGGAGTTTAATTCCTGCAGGCGAGCGCACTCTCGCTCTAATTTTTGGTATTTATCGCTGAGATCCATGGCAATGCGTACGGGCGATTCTACTACCGCACTACTCTTTACTCCATTGAAGGTACGGGTAAGGTGATTGCGAGGAAGGAGTGTGACGTTTACTGCCGTTCGCTGCATCTCTGGTTGTGAGGAGTGGCTGGGACTTTCCGTAGCTTGCCCTTTCGCCTAGGTTTGGTCACACAGAGACACAGCGCGGTCCACTATCGCTAAAACTTCTTTACATCAACTCGATCCAGCCTGGTATCAGGAAGTGGCCATGATTGTTGAAGGCTGAAGTTGGTGACGTTCTTCAGCGAAAAGGTAGGCACATCGCTGGCGTGTTGCCCTCTGACATTGAGAAAGTCGATTCCCGCGACATCATTAAGCCAAAAGGCTGGTCGAAAATCTTCATTTAGGTAACTGACTTCAACGTCACGGAACTGCAACCCTTTCACGTGCCGAATGAAGAATCCATAAGACGGCAACTCTCCAAACATTGTCGGCTCAGGGTAAGTATCTTCTTTCTCGGGAGGATCAAGTGCTGCCTGTTCTTTGGTGCCACCGCCTTTGGAGTAAACGCGAATGTTGTTCAGGCGTAGATCTTCAATTGGATGACCAGGGAGTCCGCTGATGATCGAGGAGTATTTGGGATCGGCGTTATAAACAACGAAGTCGCTGATGTTGACTCGACGAATCGCCCCAACCGTCGTTGTCTCTTTCGGTCCTCGTAAACGTGATCCAAGTCTGACAAAGATCGGCGAGTTGCTAATGTCCCGCATCGTGATGTTTGAAATAGTCACATCTTCAAGGAGTGCGCCATCAACAGCTTCGAGCGCAAGGCCACGACAGTAATCGAATACACAGTTTGAGACAGTGATGTTTTTGAATCCGCCGTTTGACTCAGTTCCAAATTTAATTCGACCGGTCGGACTAAACGTACCGTTAGCATTTCGAAACGCACGCTTGTAAGTTCCGTCAAGCAATGTGCCCTCATCGTAGCCACTGACCTGGCAATTAGTGATGGTTACATTCTCAGTTACTCGGGCGTAACCAAGCGCAAAAGAACTCTTCGGGCAAATGCCATCGTCGAATGGGGAGTTAACCGTACAGTTTGAGATGCGAACGTTCTTGCACGCGTCGACGTCAATGCCATCGCGGTTGGTATCGATCTTGAGATTGTCGATCGTCAAATTGTCGACGCCTGTTGCAAGGATCGCGAAATGACCTCCGTGCAAGATCGAGACGTCGCGGATAATCACGTTGCGACAAAGCTTCAAACTGATCGACTTGTTACCCCAACCTTTTTCAACTGCATCTCTCGGGTTCGGATATCCAAACGGTCCGGCACGTGGATCAGAAGGCGCGTTTCCAAGCGCGTCGTTCTGCTCCTTAGTTCGAGACTGACTCCCACTCCGTACCAGTCCTTTTCCCCAGATTCTACCTGGACCAAGAATCGAGATATTTTCGAGGTTCTCTCCCCAAATCAAACTGTTGCGCCAGTGACTATGACCAAAATCCTGGTACTGCTCCCATTGATTCGGTTCAGGGTCGTCATACTTTCCATCTCCATCTTTTGGATCCGCAGCGAGAATCGTTGATCCCTGATCCAGGTAGAGTGTGACGTTGCTCTTTAGGCGAATCGAGAAGGATCGATATGTACCTCCAGAAAACCAAACAGTCCCGCCTCCGGCCGCTGCCGCAGCATCAATCGCTCGATTGATCGCAGGTGAGTCCAACGCCTTACCGTCGCCTTTCGCGCCAAACGACCGAACATCGAAGACTCCAGTACTCCCGGAACGCTGTACTGCGGCCGTCAACGATCGCGACTGCACCGGAGGTCCACTTGCTAATACCAACCCACCAACCAACAGAGCGAACACGGTCAGAACGATCGCTACACGCCTACGTGTCATAACTGGTCGACCCCACAATTTAAGTTTATCGAGCTTGCTTTGCAGAAAAGATGTCTTGTTCGCTGAGGAAAAGATGTTCGGCCATTGCAGCCTTCGCTTCACCCTCATTTCCAGATCGGACAGCGCCATAGATTTTTCGGTGCATCTCAACCGATGGCCTGAGATCTCCAATCCGACCAATTGCCTCGCGACGAACGTCGTATAGAACAGCAGAAACCATATCGGTCAGCGTTGTCAGAACGGCATTGCCTGCGGCCCTGGCAATTGCGCGATGAAACCGAATGTCGTGAGCCAGAAACTCCAGTCGATTGTCCAGCGAGGCATACATCTCTGTTACCTCCTCGGCCATCGACGCTAAATCATCTTCAGTGGCGTTTCTCGCGGCTTGGCCAGCCAAGCCAACTTCAAGTAATCTTCGTGCGACGAGAATTTCTTCTGCCGTGAAACCTTGAAGAGGTATCAAAAGTGGCAGCGGTTCAAACTCTAACTCGGGAGGAGCGGCTGATATATATGTTCCGGAACCGGGTCGTATTTCTACCACTCCCATTGCTGCTAACAAGTGAAGTCCAGTATCGATTCCGGTCCTGCTGATGCCGAGCTGCTCAGCTAAATCGCGCTCCGAGGGGAGCCGATCGCCCGGTTTTACTCGACCGTTTTTCAACCACAGTCGAATTTCAGCAACTACCTGTTCAGCTAGAGCAGCGCGCATAGATGGTTTGACCATTCAGACAACACCAGAGAAATTGACTTTACTTGAACGGACTTAACATCAGGGGTGAAGCGCAACGGCAAAATACCTTAACGACGCACTATGAGTCAACAAAAACGCCATCATTAAGATTTCCAAGATTTTTGTTCTAGTTGCGAACATAAACCTTGACCGGATCTCTCATGGCGTGATAAAAAGCGGATATTCGATTGAATGGTTAGACCAATCATTTTTAGTCTACTGGCTTTGGTATATCAATTCGCAAGGAACTGATCGTCGATCCACAGAGAAGACGTTGGGCAAGGAGGCGTTGCATCCTACAAGCCTGCAGAATCTTCAGACTTGGACCATACCGGATGCCGACTCCTTAGTTTGCTTCACAGAAAAAGGAGAGACTATGCGATTGCGCCATGCTGCACCGAGCACTAACACTGCACTCTACCTCATTACAAGTCTGACAAAGCGGGACCAATCCTTAATGCGTTTAGCGAGTCTGAGTATTTCGCTAATCGCTTTTCTAGGCTTTGCGGGTCTGGCCCACGGACAAGGCTTTGGAAGTATCGTGGGAACCGTAAAGGATCCCTCCGGAGCCGTGATTCCTGACGCAAAGGTGACCGCTACTGAAACGGGGAAGGGATTTTCGCGAAGCGCCACGACCGATGCCAGCGGCTATTACGTCATCGGGTCTTTGCGTCCGACCGACTACACCTTGAGCGTCGAAGCCAGAGGCTTCCATACATACGAACAGAAGGGCGTCACCTTGTTGGCGGATCAAACTCTCACTGCGAATGCACAAATGCAGGTGGGTGCGGTATCTGAGTCAGTATCGATAACAACCGCAGGCGAGCTTGTTGACACAACCACCTCAACTTTGAAGCAGGTTATCGATCAAAAAAATATCTCTGAGCTCCCGCTCAATGGTAGAAATGCCGCTGAGCTGAGTCTGCTTGTACCAGGCACCTTCAGCTACCCGACAAACCCTGCAAGTCCTACCGGCACATTTGGGGGCGGCGCTCTTCAGGGAGCGACAAAGACGTTTCCCGGTGCAGTCGCAATCGTCACGAATGGTTCGCGTCAGAACCAGACAAGCTATCAGCTTGATGGCGGCAACAACGTGGACGAATACACAAACGTGAACCAACCATTTCCAATGCCGGACGCGCTTCAGGAATTCAGCGTCCAAACGAGCAACTACAGTGCGCAATACGGGCAGAACGCGGGCGGAGTCGTAAACGTAATCACGAAATCCGGCACCAACCAGTTTCACGGTAACGCGTTTGAGTTCCTGCGTAACTCGGCTTTCAATGCGCGACCGTGGCATGCAGCCACCAAGGACGTGCTTAAGCGCAATCAGTTCGGCGGAACTTTTGGTGGGCCGGTAATCCGCGATAAGACCTTCTTCTTTGGTGCGTATCAGCAAACGATCCAGCGAAATGTTCTCACCGCGAACGCGGCCTCAGTACCCAGTGCTTCTGCCCGCGCGTCCGCGACTGACCCTTCGGTCATTTCACTTCTGAAAGGAATCCCGCTTGGTACTCCAACCACGAATCCAGGCGTTAACTCAGCAATTTTCGCCCGACCAGACCAGCAGGACTTCTATGAGTTTACTGGTCGCGTTGATCACTCTTTCTCGCCGAAGAACCAAATAACATTTCGTTACTTCTTTGATCACTTCAAGAGAAACGCGGTCTTCGACGCTACCAATCTTCTTACCTACTCTGACGGTTCGACGATTAAGTCGCAGAACTTCCTGGG
>Ga0134124_10000858_pt1 | contig 24369 bp, 21 predicted proteins | sample KB304_FD_96880 | JGI IMG/M metagenome (GOLD analysis project Ga0134124, IMG submission 96880) | Terrestrial soil microbial communities without Nitrogen fertilizer from Kellogg Biological Station, Michigan, USA - KB3-0-4 | ecosystem: Environmental > Terrestrial > Soil > Unclassified ... | reverse complement strand
CTTCGTCGTCTGCTCCTTCGTGCCGCGCAAGTTCGACTACCACCCGCTCGCGATCCCGGCGCCGTACAACCATTCGAACATCAACAGCGACGAGGTCATCTACTACGTCGCGGGCAACTTCATGAGCCGGCGCGGCGTGGACATCGCCTCGTTCACGCTCCACCCGGCAGGGATCCCCCACGGCCCGCACCCGGGCACCGCCGAGGCGTCGATCGGCAAGGAGGCGACCGAGGAGTTGGCGGTCATGGTCGACACGTTCCACCCGCTCCAGGTCACCCAGGCCGCGATGGACCTCGACGACCCGAAGTACCCGTACTCATGGCTGCCGCCGGAGGAAGGCTCGGACGAGGCGGCCCGACTGGCGGAGCGCGGGCCCGAGGCGTTCCCCGACTGAATCAGGACCGGCCCGCGCTCGCTCCGGGGACCGGGCCCGGGCTCGGACCCCGCGCGTCCTCGGGGTGGAGCTCGATCGTCGACGCAAATGCGTCGAACAGTGCCCGGGCCTTGCTCTCTCCAGCGGTCCAGTCTTCCCCGAAGAAGATGGTGAACATGTAGACGCGCCGGTCGACGACAACGGTCGCCTCGATCTCCGTTGCCGTCGAGCAGAAGCCGCGCAGCCGACCCGACTGGCCGCCGATGATCACCACCTCCAGGGTGTTGCGCGGGGGCGAGCATGCCGCGACGTCGGAGAACGTCAGGTGTTGGGTGATCCAGTCGTCGACGACGGACCTGTCCGGCATCAATCCGGACGCCGAGCGGAACAGCGGCTCACCGGCCGCACCCTGGAGGATGTCGAACGGGTCCTGGGGACTGCCCGAGATTCCCCAATCGTCCGGAGACCAGAGCGTGGTCCCCGGAGTGCTGGTCCAGTCAGCCGGAAAGCGGATCGAGTAGCCGTATTGCGGTGACGTGAACGTCTGGGTCATCGCCGGGAACGCCTCGGAGCTCGCGGCGCGCGATGGCGTTGCCGAGACGGATGGGGCCGGTGTGGCGCCCGGCCCGCCGGCGCGATTGACCAGCACGACGACCGACACGCCGCCGACGGCGAGGATGATGGCCGCCGCCGCGAAGAGGCGGTCGACCGGAGACGTCGACCATGCCCCCGGGAGCGCCATCCGCCGCGCTCGAGGCTGCGTCCGCAGGCCGACCGCGATCGCCCGCCGGGTCTCGTCCGGCAGGTCGATCGGGCCGTCGTCGAGCCACGTGGCGATGATGGCGTCGGGATCACGTGGTTGGTTCATGCCGGCCGCGCCTCCGTGGTCTCGACCTGGCTGTCCGCGACGATCGCCGCACGCAGGGATCGGGTGGCGTGGTACAGGCGGGACTTCACCGTTCCGACCGGCACGCCGACGACGTCGGCGATCTCGGCGACGGCGAGTCCCGCGTAGTGGTGCATGACGAAGACGGCGCGGTGCTGCGGCGTCAGCCGCAGGAACGCGCGATCGAGCGCGTCGCGGTCCGCGACCGAGACGGTCGGATCGTCGCTGGCCGGGCCGTCGACCGGCAGTGCGCGGATCCGCGATGACCAACGCCGATGGCGGCGGTGCTCCTCGTAGCACGCATTCACGAGCAGCCGATGGAGCCACGGGGTGAAGCGTTCCGGATCACGGAGCCGTGGGAGCTCCCGCCAGGCGAGGAGGAACGCCTGCTGGACGGCGTCCTGGGCGCGTTCGACATCGCGCAGGATCCGGTACGCGATGGCGTAGCACTGGTCACCCTCCAGGTCGACGAGGGTCGAGAAGGCGACGTCGTCGCCAGCCCGAGCCCGTTCGACCAGCCCCGTCCGCATGTGCGGGTCTCCAGCGGCGCCCATCCGGGCGCTTCACCTACCACTGATGGTCGCACCCGACCCGCGGTTCAATCCTTGGGTTCCGGAGGACGCGCCGGCCGCTCGACCTCGTCGGGGCCGGCGCATCATGCGCGCATGACCGATCCGTTCGACCGATCCTTCCGCGACCGGACCCTGGCCGGCGAGACCCTCCTCGGGCTGTTCCTCGACCTCACGTCGCCGGCGTCGGCCGAGCTGTGCGCCTCGGTCGGCTACGACTGGCTCCTCGTCGACCTCGAGCACGGGGCCGGGACCGAGGCGGACCTGCCCGGCATGCTCCGCGCCGTCGAGCTCGGCGGTCCGACACCACTCGTCCGGCCGCAATCGGGGGAGCGGATCCGGATCGGGCGCGCCCTGGACATGGGCGCCCGGGGGATCATGGTCCCGCGCCTCGACTCGGCCGACCAGGCCCGCGAGGCGGTGACCTACCTGCGCTACCCGCCGGACGGGATCCGCGGCGTCGCCACCCGCGTCCGGGGGGCCGGTCTCGGGGTCGTCGGCCATCCCGAGATCAAGCGCCTGAACGAGCGCGTCGTCGGGATCATCCAGATCGAGTCGGTCGGCGGGCTGCGCGACGCCGACGCGATCGCAGCGATCGACGGCGTCGACGTCCTCTTCGTCGGCCCGGCCGACCTGTCCCACTCGCTCGGGATCCCCGGCCAGACCCAGCACGCCGACTACCTGGCGGCGCTCGAGCGGGTCGTCGCCGCCTGCCGGGCCCACGGCAAGGCCGCCGGCATCCTCGTCTACGACACGGCCGTCGTCGCCCGCCATCTCGAGCTCGGGTTCACGTTCGTCGGGATCGGCTCGGACGGGGCCTTCGTCGCGAACGAGGCGAAGCGGTTCCTGGCGGCAGTGCGGAGCTGACCTCCGCCGCGAGTCTTCACAGACTCAAGTCGGCGTCGAACGTGCACGCCAGATCGCGGAATTGCGCGATTCTGCAGTGCCACGTGCACGTTCGCGCTCAATTTGAGTCCCCCGCGACTGAACCCCACGGCCCAACGGACAACAGGTACCGGAGCCCCCGTCAGCCGCGGACCGGTGCCTCGGCGTCGAGCGGCGCCGCCGGCTCCGGCGCTCCGCTCGGACGCTCGGCGGTCTGGGCGATCAGCACGCCGACGATGATCAGCCCCGCCCCGACGAGCTGGATCGGCGCCAGGGTCTCGCGGAGGGCCAGCCAGGCCAGGGTCACGATGATCAGCGGCTCGACGGTGCTCACGAGCGCGGCCTGGGCCGCCCCGATCCGGCGCGAGCCCGCGTAGAACGTCTGGATTGCGAGGAACGTGCCGGCGAACCCGATCGCCGCCAGGAACGGCCAGGCGCCGGCCGGGATCCGGCCCGGCAGGTACGCCCGACCGGTCGCGAGCGCTCCGACCACGAAGACGATGGCCGTCGCGGTGATCATCAGAGCGCTCGCCGTCGACGCGTCGTCGACCTGGCTCGCGTCCGTGCGCTCGTGGGCGAGGTGATCGGACCGCTCGCCGGCGAGACGGGCCGACAGGATGATCCAACCGGCGTAGATCACGGGCGACGCCAGCACGAGGGCGATACCGGCGAGGGGCGGGGGCGTCGCGAGGTCGACCCCACCCAGGGCCAGGACGACGCCGACGAGCGCAATGCCGAGCGCGATCCACGGCCGGCGGCCAGTCAGGCGTGTCGCGAACCGGACGGAGAGGACGGCCACGATCGCCGGGTAGAGATACACGAGCACGCCCGCGAGTGACGCCGGCACGGTCTCGAGGCCCGCGTAGTACGTCCCGGCATTGCCCGTGTACCAGACGCCGAGAAGCGCCGCGGCGACCGCCTGGCGCCGGCCGATCCGGCGGAGCGAGGCGCGCCGCGTCGGCGAGACGAGGATCCACGCCCATGCGAGGCCTGCGCCGATCGTGAACCGCCAGGCGAGGAGCTGAAGCCAGTCCAGGCCGGTCGCATAGATCGGCTTGGAGAGGACCGTGCCGGATCCGAACCCCGCGGCCGAGATCACGATGAGGGCAACGCCCAGGGCCCGACGGCGATCCACGGTCGGAGGCTAGCAGCCGGCCGTCGAGGGCCTGGGCGCGTTGCGGCTATCGACGCGTTGGACCCGTTGCGGCCGCCACCCGCTCAGTGGGGCTGCGGTGTCCCGTCTCCCTGGCGTTCCGCGTTGGCCTGCGCCTCCGGATCGGCGACTTCGCTGGTCGACGCGATGCCAGAGGTGACCACCTCGCGTTCGGTCTCGTCGACGTCGTCGGGCTTGTCGGATCGAGCTGCGCCGGGCGTATGGCGCTCGAGCTCGGTCTTCGCGTCGTCCTCGAGACCCGCGGATCCTCCTCGGAAGGCCCCGGTCGGGTCGCTCTCGCGCTGGTCCATCGATCGTCTCCTTCGTGGGCTGGGCGCTCCACGGTCGCCGACCTCCGCTTGCGTGAACGCGGTGGCCGGACCGTCTCGATGTCGCATGCGCGTGGCAACGGCCGGCCCGGCCACACGGCCGCAGCGGGACGAACGGCTACACTTGGCCGCGTGACTGAACTGTCCGAGGGCGCTGTTGCCGCGCGCGTCCCCTCCCTCGTCGACGAGCGTCTCCAGGTCCTCGCCCGGCGCGAGCCGGTGACGGTGGCGCCGCACACGAGCCTGGCCGACTGCCTGGCCGCCATCCGCCGCGGCGGGACCGGCGATTCGGTCTTCGTCGTCGACGCGGACGGCCGGCTCGCGGGCGTCCTCACGGAGCGCGACATCTTCGGCCGGCTCGTCGGCGGAGACGTCCCGCCGATCGACCTGGCCCAGCCGGTCGAGACGCTGATGACGACGAAGCCTCACCACCTGCATCTCGAGGAAACGGTTCGGGACGCGATCGAGCTGATGCAGACCGGCCGCTACCGGAACGTGCCGCTCCTCGACGACGACGACATTCTCCAGGGCGTGATCCGGCCACAGGACATCCTCAAGTACCTCGCCGAGGCGTTCCCCGAGGAGCTCCTCAACCTGCCGCCGCGTCCGCACCAGACCATGAAGCGAGCCGAAGGGGGCTGACAACCAGGTGACCACCACCCGCGAGACCGAGCCGCTGACCCAGGAGCTCGATCGCGTCACGATCCGCTTCGCCGGCGACTCGGGCGACGGCATGCAGCTGACCGGTACCCAGTTCACCCGGACGGCGGCCGTCTACGGCAACGACATCAGCACCCTGCCCGATTACCCGGCCGAGATCCGGGCGCCGGCCGGCTCGCTGCCGGGCGTGTCGGGCTTCCAGATCAGCTTCAGCTCGAGCGAGATCCACACCCCCGGCGACCAGCCGGACGTGCTCGTCGCGATGAACCCGGCGGCGCTGAAGACGAACGTCGGGGACCTGCCGGCCGGCGGCGCGTTGATCGTCAACAGCGACGCGTTCACCGCCGCGAACCTGACGAAGGCCGGCTACGCCGCGAACCCACTCCAGGATGGGTCGCTCAAGCAATACGCCCTGTTCGAAATCCCGATCTCGACCCTGAACGAGCGCTCGCTCGACGGGCTCGACATGACCTCCAAGCAGAAGGACCTGACGAAGAACTTCTTTGCCCTCGGGATCATGTTCTGGCTCTACGGCCGGGATTACGACGGGACGGTCCGCTGGATCGACGAGAAGTTCGGCAAGCGGCCCGTCGTGGCCGAGGCGAACACCCGGGCGCTGAAGGCCGGCTACGCGTTCGGCGAGACGACCGAGATCTTCCACACCCACTACCGCGTGGCGCCGGCCCACCTCGCGCCGGGCACGTACCGCAACATCACCGGCAACGAGGCGACCGCGCTCGGCATGCTGGCGGCCTCGAAGCTCGCCCAGCGCCCGCTGTTCTACGGCTCGTATCCGATCACTCCCGCCTCGGACATCCTCCACCAGCTGTCGGGCTACAAGAACTTCGGGGTCAAGACGTTCCAGGCCGAGGACGAGATCGCCGCGATCGGCGCCGCGATCGGCGCGGCCTACGGCGGGGCGATGGGCCTGACCGCGTCGTCCGGGCCGGGCATCGCCCTGAAGTCCGAGGCGCTCGGGCTGGCCGTCATGGTCGAGCTCCCGCTCGTCGTGATCGACGTCCAGCGGGCCGGACCCTCGACGGGCATGCCGACGAAGACCGAGCAGGCGGATCTCCTCCAGGTGATGTTCGGGCGGAACAGCGATTCGCCCCTGCCGGTGGTCGCGCCGGCCACGCCGGGCGAATGCTTCGACTTCGCCATCGAGGCCTGGCGTCTCGCCCTGAAGTACGTCACCCCGGTCGTGTACCTGTCCGACGCGTTCCTAGCGACCGGCGCCGAGCCGTGGAAGATCCCGTCGCTCGACGACCTCCCGGACATCTCGGTCTCGAACTGGACGCAGAAAGAGGGCTTCCATCCCTACGAGCGCGACCCGAAGACCCTCGCCCGCCGCTGGGCCGTTCCGGGGACGCCGGGCCTCGAGCATCGGGTCGGCGGTCTCGAGAAGGCCGACATCACCGGCAACGTCAGCTACGACCCGGACAACCACCACCGGATGCAGCTCCTCCGCCAGGCGAAGGTCGCCCGGATCGCCGACGACATCGCCCCGCTCGATGTCTTCGGCCCGGACCGCGGCGACCTGCTCATCCTGGGCTGGGGCTCGACGTACGGCGCGATCCGGAGCGCGGTCGAGCGCCTTCTCGGCGAAGGCCGGAGCATCGCCCACGCCCACCTCCGCCACCTCAACCCCTTCCCGGCCAACACCGAGAAGGTCCTCCGGAGCTACCGCCGGGTCCTGATCCCGGAGGTCAACCTCGGCCAGCTCCTGATGCTGATCCGGGCCCAGTTCCTCATCGACGCCGAGGGCTACGACCGGGTCCGCGGCAAGCCGTTCACGATCGCCGAGATCGTGGCCCAGGCCGAGCGGCTGCTGAGCCTTGCGGACTAGAAGAGAACGAGACCGATGACCGAATTCAACGCCGACGCCAGCGCGGTTCCCCAGCCGCCGTTGAGCCCGGAGAACGCCGCGATCATCCAGCTGACCCGGAAGGACTTCGTGTCCGACCAGGAGGTCCGCTGGTGCCCGGGCTGCGGCGATTACTCGATCCTCGCCCAGACCCAGAAGCAGATGCCCGACTTCGGCGTGCCGAAGGAGAACATCGTCTTCATCAGCGGGATCGGCTGCTCGGGCCGGCTGCCCTACTACATGAACACGTACGGCTTCCACACGATCCACGGCCGCGCGCCGACGCTCGCCACCGGGCTCAAGGCGGCCCGGCCGGAACTGATGGTCTGGGTGATCACCGGCGACGGCGACGCGCTGTCGATCGGCGGCAACCACATCCTCCACTCGATGCGCCGCAACGTCGACATCACGCTCGTGATGTTCAACAACCGGATCTACGGGCTGACGAAGGGCCAGGCCTCGCCGACGTCGGAGTTCGGCAAGAAGACGAAGTCGACGCCGGCCGGCACCGTCGATACGCCGATCCAGCCGCTGACCGTGGCCCTCGCCGCCGAGGCGTCGTTCGTCGCCCGGAGCGTCGACACCCACACGGAGCACCTCCAGCAGACCCTCCAGCGGGCAGGCATGCACCACGGCTCGACGTTCGTCGAGGTCCTCCAGAACTGCAACATCTTCAACGACGGGGCCTGGCGCGACTTCACCGATCGCGAGGTCCGCGAGGACCGGATGCTCGTCCTCGAGCACGGCAAGCCGATGATCTTCGGCAGGGACCGCGACAAGGGGATCCGCCTGCGCGGCCTCCATCCGGAGGTCGTGACGATCGGCGAGAACGGCGTCACCGAGGCCGACCTCCTCGTCCACGACGAGCAGGCCGCGGAGCCGTATCTCGCGCTGATGCTGTCGCGGATGTTCTGGCCGGACTACCCGGTCCCGGTCGGCATCCTGCGGGCCGTCCCGCGACCGACCCACGACCAGCTCATCGAGCAGCAGATCTCGGCCGCGGTCGCCCGGTCCGGCGCGGGCGATCTCGCCGAGGCGCTGGCGTCGGGCGAGACCTGGACCGTCGAGTAGGGCGGAGGACCGCGATGCGCTGCCCGACGTGTGGCCACGAGAACCTGCTCGGCTCCGACGTCTGCGACAACTGCGGCTCGGACCTCGCCGGCCACGACACGCCGCAATCGCCGACGACGTTCCGCGGCCAGCTCCTCGGCGAGCGCCTCGATGCGCTCGGGATCGCGCCGCCCGAGACGCTCGACATCGACGCGAACGTCGACGAGGCGATCCGGCGGATGCACGACAAGGGCGTCGACTGCATCCTCGTGACGGCGGCCGGCCGGCTGGTCGGCATCTTCACCGACCGCGATGCCGTCGTGAAGGTCGCCGGCCAGGACGTCGGGAACCGCTCGATCTCGACCCTGATGACCCGCGACCCGGTCGTCCTCCGCCACGACGAGACGATCGCGGTCGCGATCAACAAGATGGCCGTCGGCGGCTTCCGCCACATCCCGATCGTGGAGCAGGGCCGGCCGACCGGCGTCGTGACCGCCCGCGACGTCTTCCGCCATCTCGTCGAGTCGCTCGCTTGATGCCGGGCGCGGCCGATCGTGGCTGACGAGACGGCGCCCGCCCGCATCCTCGTGCTCGCCGACGATCTCATCTGGTCGACCCGCCTCGTCGGTCACGTCCGGTCCGCGGGCTTCGCCCCGATCGGCGTTCGGTCGGCCGAGGCGTTCGGCGCCGGCCTGTCCGATGCCGGGGGCGCGATCGTCGATCTCACGAGCCGCGCCTACGACGGCCTGGCGGCGATCGCCTCCGCCCGGGATGCGGGCGTTCCGGTCCTGGCCGTCGGCCAGCACGACGACCACGTCCTGCGCCGCGACGCCCTCGCCGTCGGGGCCGACCGGGTGCTCGCCTACCGCAAGCTGTTCGAGGATGGGCCCGCGACGATCACGCGCTGGATGACGGCAGCGACCACCCGAGCCATGGAGACTCCGATCCGATGACGACCGCGACGACGCCCACGCCCACGATCCCGGCCGAGCGCTACGCCGAGCGGCTGCGTCGATTCGGCGGCCTGGTCGCCGAGCGCGGCCTCGTCGCCGCCCTCATCGGCGTCGGTCCCGATCTCGACTACCTGACCGGGTACCGGGCGATGCCCCTGGAGCGCCTCACGATGCTGGTCGTCGTCGCCGACGCGGCGCCGGTTCTCGTCGTTCCCCGGCTCGAGGAGCCGGCAGCCCGCGCCGGGACCCGGACCGCGCTCGAGATCGCGACGTGGATGGAGACCGACGACCCGCACGCGCTTGTCGCGGACCTCGTCCGCCGGGGTCCGCGGTGGACCGCCGGCCGGGCCACGATCGGCGTCTCCGACCGCCTCTGGTCGTCGCAATTGCTCCGCCTCCAGGCCGCCCTGCCGGACGCCACGTGGACGTCGGCCACGGCCGTCCTTGGGGATCTGCGCATGATCAAGGATCCCGACGAGATCGAGCTGCTCCGCCTGGCCGGGGCAGCGGCCGATCGGGTGGTCGACCAGATCGCCTCGGGCCGGCTCGTCGGACGAACAGAGGCGGACGTCGCCGACGAGGTCCGGCGGCGGCTCCATGCCGAGGGTCACGAGCTCGCGGAATTCGCGATCGTCGCGTCCGGGCCGAACTCCGCGTCGCCCCACCACGCGGCATCGGACCGGGTGATCCAGGCCGGCGAGCCGATCGTCCTCGACATCGGCGGCGCGCTCGGCGGCTACGGCAGCGACACGACCCGGACCCTGTGGGTCACCGGCGGAGATGACGCCAAGGGCCCGACCGAGGAGTTCCGGCACCTGTTCGGCGTTCTGCTCACGTCCCAGGTGGCGGCGACCCGCGCCGTCCGACCCGGCGTCGCGGCCGAGGCGATCGACAAGACGGCCCGCGACATCATCGACGGCGAGGGCTACGGGGAGAACTTCTTCCATCGGACCGGCCACGGGATCGGGCTCGAGGGCCATGAGGAGCCGTACCTGGTCGCGGGCAACGGCGAGGCGCTCGGCGAGGGCATGGCCTTCAGCATCGAGCCCGGGATCTACCTCCCCGGCCGTTACGGCGCGCGGATCGAGGACATCGTCGTGTGCGGCGCCGACGGCCCGATCGTGCTCAACAACGAGCCACGCGAGCTCCGGGTGGTGAGCGGCTGAGGCTCGACCGCCGCGAGCACCGGCCGAGCAGGCTCCCGGGTCCCCGCCGGCCCGGTCCGGGTCGGCCCACCCGGACCGCGGTATCATCGGGCGACGACGGGCCGGTCCGGTCCGCCCTCACGGCTGAAACGATGACCTCGTCCTTCCCGCGGCGCCCCGGCGCCGTCGTCACCAACGCCGCACCGGCCTGCCGCCGGGGCGCCCACCGCCGATGAGCCGGCGGCACCACGGCAACCGACCGCATCGGTCGAACGGCCCAGCGCGGCCGACGGATCCGGTCCGGTCGGGTCTGGACGCGCCCGCCACGGCCGCCGATCTCGGCGAGCGGGCCGCCCGTTCAACGCCCGATCCCGAGTCGACGACCGGTCCGGGCGGGTTCGTGGCCGGCGGTCCAGGCCCCGATCCGGCGACGTCCGGGTCTTCGGCGCAACCCGCCCCGCGCATGCACCCCGTGCACGCGGAAGGTCCGGCGCGGCCGGATCTGACGGCGCCGGATCTGACGGCGCCGGATCGCCCCGGGCCCGCTTTCCGCCTGCCGGAGCACCGATCGGGGCCGGAGCGGGGAGCCCCGGTCGTCCCGGATCGCCCGGCTGAACCGGAGCAACACACCGACGGCCCGACGGCCGACGGACCACATTCGGAGCGGGACGGACGCGGCCTGCGCCCGGACCCGGCCGCGAGCGTGGCGGTGACGGGCTGCACCGCCCCGCAGCTCCGCCGGTTCATCAAGAGCCGGCCTTACGTGCCGATGCACGAGCTGCGCCGCCGGTTCGGGATCAACGGCACCGAGGACGACGTGTCCTCGATCGACCTCGGCGGCCACCGCGTGTATGTCGGCCTTCCGCCGCGCGAGGGCTCGCTCCTCGGCGAGCTGCTCCGGGGCGGCGACATCGGCTACGAGCTGTCCCTCGACCCGCGAACGCCGATCGTCATCGGCCTGTATCCGATGCGTCCCGTCGCCCGGTCCTGAGGCCGCGCCGCCCTCGACCGTCCGCCCGCGCCGGCGTCCGCGGCGCGCGTGCCGCAACAGCCGGAACGTCGTTGGACAACCACGAACACAGTGTTGACCGCGCGCACCGTCGGCATCTTGACACCGCCCCTGTCGGATGTGACCGTTGACCCCGTACGTTCGTACCAGATACTGGCCCGACCATCGGGGTCAACGGTCACAGGCCGGGCATCACTCACGCACTGGCCGGGCAGGCCGCAGGACGTTCCGGAGTGCGCTCCGGCGAAAGGGATCACAGATGCGCGCGACATCGATGCGGAGGCTCGTCGGGGGAGCAGCCGCGCTCATGCTCGTCGGGACCATGCTCCTGACGACGGCCGGGTCCGCGATCGGGGCGGACACCCGAAAGGTCTACATCGGTCCCGACCCCGACCACGTCGTCGGCAACGGCACCCTGTCGTTCACGCCCGTCACGGCCGGCGGCGACAGCCTCTCGACGATCTACATCAAGAACATCGACAACCAGTCGCTGACCCACGTCGTGGTCACGATCGCGAAGAGCCAGAACGGCTCGACGATCTCGGACCAGGTCCTCGGCCCGAACGCGTCGAAGTGTGATTCCTCGATCGACCCGATCACCTGCGACTTCGGGAACCTGAAGGCGAACGCGACCCGCCAGTTCTCGATCATCATCCACGCGGGCCCCGCACCGTCGAGCGACCTCTCGGCCAAGATCGTCTTCAACGAGTCGAACAATCCGAATGGCGGGAACCAGCAGATCGAGTCGGCGGACGCGACGCTGCCGATCGGCGACGCCACGTGCGATCGGGTCGCAACCTTCCTGCCGCCCGGGATCGCCAAGCAGCTTCTGCCCGACGACGGCACGACCTGCTCCGGCGATGGCCAGCGCAGCGGCCTGATCATCCCCGCCTCGTCGGACGGCAGCATCGTCTCGGTCGACGATGGCACGTCGGCCACGGGCTGCGGCGCGTTCACCTGCCTCGGCAACCAGGTCGACGGAAACGTGAACAACGGCGCGACGGTCGTGCCGTACCTGCGTTGGTCGATCTTCTACTCGAACGCCGTCCTGGGCAGGGTCAACCCCGGCAGGGTTGCGTTCATCCACGGGACGACGATCATCCTGGCCGGCAACAAGGGCCTCTGCAAGAACGCGACCTCCGTCGACTGCCAGGAGCCGTACGTCGTCTCCACGGGCGGCGTGACGTTCATCATCCGGACCGCGACGAACGGTCTGATCAAGGGCGGGTTCTAGGGTCGGGTCGCCGTCGGGGCGAACCGCTCAGACCGCAGCCGGCTCCCCGAGCAGGCTGCGGACCCGCTGGACGGACGTCCGGTCCTCCTTCCGCTGGAACAGCTGCAGGGCCTCCCGCAAGGGGGGCTCTGCCTCGTTCTGGCGGCCGGCACGCTCGAGGACGAACGCGAGATCGACGAGCGCGCCCCCGAGCAGGCAGATGTCGACCGTTCCGCGGGCGAGCTCGACGGCCTGGCGGGCCAGCGCCTCGCCCGCCTCCGATTGTCCGGTCAGCGCGAAGATCCGGGCCCGGGCGGTCCGCCAGAAGACCTGCGAGGACACGTCGTCCTCGTCCGCGAGGTCCTCGGCCTGACGGCTGAACGCCTCGGCCTCGACCAGCTTGTCCTGGGCGACGAGGACCTGGGCGAGCAGGGCATCGACGGTCGAGCGGTAATACCGTTCGCCCATCGCGGCCAGGGCCAGGTCGTCGCGGCGGAGCTCGCGCTCGGCGGCCGGATAATCGCCGGCCAGCGCCTCGACCCGCGACGACTCCGTCGACAGCGTCGCTGACGTCACGCTCGGCCCGAGATCGGCGAGCGATGACGCGGCCCGGCGGTACAGGTCGCGGGCAAGGTCGAAGTCGCCGCTCATCGCGTGCATCTGGGCGAGGACCCCGAGGATCACGGACTCGGCCTTGCGGTCGCCCGTGACGTCCCGGACGAGCCCCTCGCAGGTCGCCAGGGCCACGCTCACCGGGGTCGGCCCGAGGAGGGCCGTCGTCGCGTAACCCATCGCACCGCGCGAGGCCATGCGCGTATCGCCCGCCGCCCGGGCGTGCTCCACGACGCGCTTCGCGGCATCGGCAGCCACGTCGTAGGCGCCGGTTGTCCCGTGGATGACCATCAGGAGCTGCCACGCGCGGGCGAGACCGGCCTCGTCGCCGGTCTCCACGAGAATCTGGATGGCCTCGGTCGTGTCGGCGATGGCCCGCTCGATCCCACCCTCGAGCTCCGAGAGGACGACATCGAGACGTCGAGCCGCGATGCGACTGCGTGCGGCCAGCCGTCGGTCCCCCAGGCGCTCGGCGATCGCGGCGCTCTCCGTGATGACGCCACGCGACTCGTCGAACCGGCCCTCCTCCATGAGCGCATAGGCCAGGTCGCCCATCAGCTCGACCCGCCCGGGATCGTCCGTCGGCAGCAGGGCGACCGCCCGGCGCAGCAGGTTGCAGGCAGCGGGCGTGTCGCCACGAGCAAAGGCCCGGCGACCGGCCGAGGCGAGCTTGGCGGCGGCCCGGACCGCGATCGAGCGTCCCTGGTCGTCGAGCGGCCCGAGCTCCGATCGATACCGGACGGCCTGCTCGAGGTGATAGCCGAGGATCTCCTCGAACTCGGTCTCGCGACCGCGCTCGCGGTTGACGGGCTCGGCCCACTCGACGAACCGCTCGTGGAGCGTCGCCCGGGCTCGCTTGAGCAGGCTCTGGTAGGCCGCGTCCCGAACGAGGATGTGGTGGAAGCGGAACATGGCGTCATCGGCATCCGACACGAGCGGATGGACGAACTGCTTGCGATCCAGTGCGGCGAGGTGGCCGTCGACCTCGTCGCGGATCTGGTCCGGCACCAGCTGGGCGATCGCCGCGCCCGCGAACACGAGCCCGATGACGGCGGCCGGATCGACGACCGCGCGCTCCTCGCGGGAGAGGCCGTCGAGTCGCTCGGCGAGGAGGGCCGCGATCGTCGGCGGCACGACGACATCGCCGCCCGGGTCGCGCTCGCGGAGCAGGCTGACGATCTGCTCGATGTAGAGCGGGTTGCCCTCGGCGGCCGCGACGACCTTCTCCCGGGTCTCGGCCGAGAGCGCCACACCGGCGAGCAGGCGATCGATCATCGCCTCGACGTCGGCCGCGCCGAGCGGGGCCAGGTCGACCCGCTCGACCGCGGCCGTGGCCAGCCACTCGCCGTGGACGTCGACGAGCTCCGGCCGGGCCGAGCAGAGGATGAGGATCGAGCGATCGCGGACCGACTCGACGACATGGTCGAGGAACTCGATGAACGTCGCCTCCGCCGAGTGGATGTCGTCGATGACGATGACCAGGGGCCGCTCGACCGCCTGCGATTCGAGGAGCTTGCGGGCGCCCCAGAAGAGCTCCGCCACCGGATGGGACGAGCTCGACAGGCCGACGGCCGATGCGACCCGATCGACGATCGCGTCGCGATCCGGATCGTCCGTCGCGAGCAGGGCGCCGATTCGAGCGCGGGCCGCCTCCGGTGAGTCGTCCTCGCTGATCCGGGCGGCCGAACGAACGATCTCGACGAGCGGCCAGAACGTGATCCCGTCGCCCCACGCGAGGCAGCGCCCGCGGAACACGGAAGCTTCGTCTTCGACGCGTCCGATGAAGTCGGTGATCAGCCGGGTCTTGCCGACGCCGGCGTCGCCGATGACGGTGACCAGTCGCGCCGAGCGGCTCGTCGAGACCTCCGTCAGCGCGCCGCGCAGAACGTCCATCTCGGCTTCGCGCCCGACGAACGGCGCGGCGGCCGCCCCGACCCGCGCGACCGGCTCGGACCGGACATCGATCAGCCGGAAGGCCGGGACCGGCTCGGGCTTGCCTTTGAGCGTCAGCTCGAGGCGCTCGACCTCGACGTGGTTGCGCACGAGCTCGTAGGTGACCTCGCCGATCAGGATCTCGCCGGCGGGGGCGTTCTGCTCGAGACGGGCGGTGACGTTGACCGCATCGCCCGTGGCGAGGTTCTGGTCCGCATTCGGGTCGGTGTTGGCGACGATCTCGCCGGTGTTCACCCCGGTCCGGTTCGTGATCCGGACGCCGTAGTAGCGCTCGAGGTCCTCGTTGAGCGCGGCGAGGACCTTCTGCATGCTGTGCGCCGCGCGGACGGCGCGCAGGGCGTCGTCCTCGTGAGCCCGGACCAGCCCGAACACGGCCATGATCGCGTCGCCGATGTTCTTCTCGACCTTGCCGCCGTAGCGCTCGATCTCGACCGCCATCGAGCTGAAGTAGCGGGCCTTGATCTCGTTCATCGCCTCGGCGTCGATCGAGCCCGTGAGGGCGGTCGAGTCCTTCAGGTCGGTGAAGACGAGCGTGACGAACTTGCGGACCTCCTGGGCGGGCAGGATCGGCGCGGTTGCGGCCGGCTGCGGCCGCGCGGGCGCGAGGAGGCTGCCGAACGGGCTCGCGTCACCGCCCGCGGTCGAGGCCAGCGAGACGCCGTGATCGGCGCCCGCAGCGGATGGGGTCGAACCCCGGGACCGGGTCGAGGTCGGAGGCGCCGGGGAGGTCGCGGTCGAGCCGCCGTGGCCGCCGGGTGCGGTCCCGGTCGGCGCGACCGACGCCGAACCGGCGGCGAGCGGCGTTCCACAGAACCCGCAGAGCCGGAATTTCGATGGGTTCTCCTCGCCGCAGCCGCTGCAGACGATCGTCTCGGGAACAGGTGCCAGCGACGTCCCGCAGAACCCGCACAGGCGGAAGCGGGCCGGATTCTCCTCGCCGCAGGATGGGCAGGCGACCGTGTCCATGGCGGGAGGATACGACGGCGGGCATCGTCCGCCGCCTCGCACCGCGTACGATGCCGGGGAGCCGCGTGCGTCCGCGGCCGCGCAGGAGGTCACGGATGGCGGTCGGCGACGACGCGACGGCGAGGGAGGCCCTCCGCGCGAGCGGGCTCTTCGGTGCCGCGGACGAGGCCGCGATCGACGCCCTGATCCGCGTGCTCCGGATCCGCCGCTTCCGGCGCGGCGAGACGATCTTCCACCAGGGCGACCCGGGCGACGCCCTGTTCGTCCTGGCCAGCGGCTCGGTCAAGGTCGTCCTGCCCAGCGACGAGGGCGCCGAGCCGGCGATCGTCGCGATCCTCCGGACCGGCGAGTTCTTCGGGGAGCTCGCGATCCTCGACGGGGCGCCCCACTCGGCGACGATCGTCGCGGTCGAGGCGACCGAGACGCTCGTCCTCAACCGCGAGGCATTCCTCGACCTGATCGACGCCGACGCCGGCCTGCGACGGGCCCTGCTCGCCTCGCTCGCGACCGAGATCCGGCGGTTGACCGGCCACGTCGAGGACCTCCACTTCCTCGACCTGCCCGGCCGGCTCGCGTCCCGGATCGTCCGCCTCGCCGCGAGCGCCGGGGCAACGAGCGGCGAGGCGCGGATCGCCTGGCCGTATACGCAGTCCGAGCTGGCCGGGATGATCGGCGGGTCACGCCAGTCGGTGAACCGGCTCCTCGCCGACCTCACCGATCAGGGCCTCGTTCGGCTCGAGCGCGACCATCTGGTCGTGGTCGACGTCGAGGCCCTGGCGCGGACCGTGGAGCGGTGACGGCGGGGTGACCGGCGCACCCGCCGGGCCGGATCCCCTGGTCCCGACCCTCCATGCCGTCGCGGTCCGGGTCGAGGCAGCGCGCCGGCTCGTGCCGCCGGCCGGCACGGCCGTCCTCCGCTCCATCGTCGAGGCGACCGCGGCGCTCTTCGGAGCGGAGGCCGCCTCGCTCGCCCTGCACGATCCGGCGACCGGTCGCCTCGTCTTCCAGGTCGCGGCCGGCGAGCAGGGCCAGGCGGTGGTCGGGCTGGCGATCGGGTCGAGCGAGGGCGTGGCCGGTTACGTGTTCTCGACCGGCCAGCCGCTCGCGCTCTCGGACGTCGCACGCGACGCGCGGTTCGGGCGCGAGGCCGCGGAGCAGACCGGCTACGTCCCGCGTTCGCTGATCGCGGTTCCGCTGGTCGACGACGTCGGGATCCTGGGCGTGCTCGAGGTCCTCGACAAGCGCGGCGATGGCGCGTTCGACCTGCGCGACGTGGAGCTCGCGACGGTCTTCGCGCGCCAGGCGACGGTCGCGATCCGGGCCAGCCGGATCGAGCGTGACACCGCGGCCCTGCTGCGCGCCGTCCTCGTCGCGGTCGACGGGGCAGCACCGGCCGACTCCGCCGCGGACCCCGAGGGCGCCGCGCTCGATGCCCTCATCGCGGCCGAGGTCGCTCGGCTGGACGCGGACGGCGACGACCCGCTCTGGGCGATCGCGGACGAGATCGCCCGGCTCCGGACGACCGATCCCGGCCAGCTCGAGCTGGTCCGCGACCTCCTCGCGGTCCTGGTCAGACGGGCCGAGCGGGGTCGCCTCGGTCGCGCCCGATCGGCCGACGCCGAAGCCCGCTGAGCGCACGCCGATGAGCACCGCTCTGCCGGCCTGGAGCGAGCCGTTCGCGGCGGATCACCGGGCCGACCTGCGCCGGATGGCCCCATTCGAGCGAATCGACCGGTCCTGGGCATTCGGCGACGGTGCGGCCGACGGGGTCGTCGTGGCCGTCGTCGACTCGGGGGTCGAGGGTGATCATCCCGCGGTCGGCGGAGCGCTCCGCGAGAGCGTCCGCGTCGAGCTCCACGGCGACGACGCGCAGATCGTTCCGGACGAGCCGATCGACGCCGTCGGCCACGGGACGGCCTGCGCCGGGATCATTCACGGCCTCGCGCCCGGCGCGACGATCCTGTCGGTGCGCGTCCTCGGCGCCGACAATCGCGGCAAGGGCCTCGCCTTCGCGACCGGTCTCGAGTGGGCCATCGAGCACGGGGCGTCGATCGTCAACCTGAGCCTGTCATCGCGCAGCGAGTCGCTGTTCGCGACGTTCCACGACCTCGTCGATCGCGCGTACTTCGCGAACGTCCTGCTCGTCTGCGCGGCCAACAACGTCGCCGTCGCGAGCTATCCGTCGCTCTTCGCCTCGGTCGTGTCGGTCGCCGCGCACGACGTCCGGGATCCCGACGTGTGGTTCTACAACCCGCGTCCGCCGGTCGAGTTCGGGGCCTACGGGCTCGACGTCGACGTCGCCTGGAAGGCCGCCAGCCGGATCGTGGCGACGGGCAACAGCTTCGCGGCACCGCACATCACGGGCCTCGCGGCGCGGGTCCGGGCGACCCACCCCGGGGCGACTCCGTTCGAGGTCAAGACGATCCTGGCTGCGACGGCGACCGCGACCGGCTGACGCCGACCGGCCGCGAACACGCCGGGCGCGCACACAGATGCCGCGAGCGCGCTGGCGGCGGGCACGAAGACGCCCCGCCCGGGACGGCCAGGCGGGGCGTGTGGGCGGCGGGGTCTCCGCCCTGGGTCAATTCGCGAGGAGCGTCAGGCTCGATGGCCCTCGGTGTCGTCGTCGGTCGTGTCGACCGCGATCCGGTCGCCGCCCGTGCCGGGCATGCCGGGGCTGAGGCGCTCGCCCTTGGTGTGGCCCATCGCGTGGCCCTCGACGTCGGTTCCGTCGAGCTCGCCGCTGCCGATCGGCCGGCGCAGGTTGTCGCCACCGGTTCCGGGCAGGCCCGGCAGGAATCGCTCCTGCGATCCCTGGCTGTGGCCCTCCACGTCGCCGTCGACGGGGGGTCCGTCGTGCTCGGGGCCGAGGCCGCCGTCACCGTCGGCGATCGCCTGCTCCCGTGGCAGCCGGCTGAACTTCTTCATGTCGAAAACCCTCCGGGTTGACCCCGCTGCGCTCCGGTGCTGTCCGGCGCCCTTTGTGTTGTCGCCCACGATACCCGCGCGACCGACGACCGGCCGATCTCCAGAACGACCGGGCCGCTGTCAACTGCGGCACATCGCCGGAATCGCCGCCCTGCCGCCTCAGTAGCTCTTCGGCAACGCCTCGGCGCTCGGGCGCGGTGTCCGGAGGTCCTTGAGCGACGCCTGGTCGACGCCCGAATACCGCGGCAGGTCGGCGGCGTTCGTCCGGTTCAGGCGCTCGGTCAGCTTCGAGAGGAAGAGCGAGCCGAGCTCCGGCACGGTCATCAGTGCGCGAAGGGCCGGCGCGGGCACCTCCACGATCGTCGTCGGCTCCTCGGCCACGACCGTCGCGGTGCGCAAGCTGCCCGTCAGGGCAGCGATCTCCCCGAAGAAGTCGCCGGCCGCCATCGACGACAGGGACCGGTAGCTGCCGTCCGGCTCCGGCGTGCCGGCCGCGGCCCGACCGTCGAGGATGAAGTACGCGGCATCGCCGACCTCGCCGACGCCCACGATCGTTGCCCCGGCCGGCACCTCGCGGACCGTCGCCGCGCCGACGAGTGCCTTCCGTTGCTCGGCATCGAGCCGGCCGAGCGCCGGGAGGTGACCGGCGAGGCCGTCGAAGTCTGCAAGCGTGGCCGGCCGGACGAGAACGGGCACCTGCGGGGCGGCGGATGCGCTCCGGAGCGCGGACATCGCCCTCCGCCACTCGGCGGCCGGCCGTCCGATCCCGGGCACGACACCCGTCCACAGGCCGACCAGCACGAGCACGATCGACGACCCGACGACGAGGATGCGGATCGGAATGACGTCGGCCAGGCCGGCCAGGGCGATGCCGACCAGGAAGGTCACGTCGCGCACGACGGCGAACGCCGAGAAGACCCGGCCGCGGAGATCACGCGGCGTCGACCGCTGGAGGAGGACCCGTCGCGAGATCGACGACGGCGCGTTGAAGAAGCCCGAGGCGGTGACGAGCAGGATCGCGACGACGATCGACGTGGAGAGCCCGTACAGCACGCCGATGAGGCCCATCGCGATCGTGGCGACGACGATCCACGAACCCTCCCGGAATCGATCGGCGAACCGGGCCATCATCAGGCTGCCCACGACGAAGCCGACGGACGTGAAGCCCTCCTGGAGGCCGTACTCGAACTCGGTCGCGTGCAGGGCGTTGATCGCGAACGGGAGCAGGAGGACGTTCCACAGGCCGAACGAGAAGTACACCGGAATGCCGGTGGCCAGCAGGTTGCGCAGGATCGGCGTCCCGAACAGCGTCGCGATGCCTTCCTTGAGGTTGGCGACCACGACCCCGACGCTCGTCTCCTCCTGCGTCTCGATCTTGCCGACCTTGATGAGCACGATCAGGGCGGCCGAGAACAGGAAGGTGAGCCCGTCGAGGTAGAAGGCCCACTCGATCGAGAAGGCGGTCGCGAGGAGCCCGGACAGGGCGAAACCGATCGAGGTCGACCCGAACGAGCTGATCATGATCCACGAGTTCGCGGCGGCGAGCTCCTCGTCCGACGCGACCTCCGGCAGCAGCGCGTCGTTGGCCGGGTTGAAGAACTGCGAGATCGTGCTGACAAGCGCAACGGCGACATACAGCAGGACGATGTTGATGTGAATCAGGAACGGGATCGAGACGACGATCACGGCTCGCAGCAGGTCCGCGATCACCATGATCTTGCGCCGGTCGTAGCGGTCGACGAAGACGCCAGCGATCAACCCGACGATCAGCGTCGGGACGGCGGTGGCAACGAACATCAGCCCGACGGCCGCGGCCGAGTGGGTCTCCCGGAAGACGAGGATTCCGGCCGCGAGGTCGGTCAGGGCGGTCCCGATGGTCGAAACGAGCTGGGCCGACCAGAGCAGCCGGAAGTCACGCTTGCGGAAGACCGAGAAGGTGGAGGCAGGCGGCCCGACCGGAGCCGGCGCGGCGTCCGCCGACGGGCTCGGGTCGGCGGTCTCGGTTCCCGCGTCGGTCACGGATCCATCCCTCTCACGCCGCGGACGGCCGGCGTGCACCGCATCCTGGTCCCCGTCGACTGGCCCGGAGTGTACCGAAGCGCCGCCGGGTCGATGAGCCGGTTCGGGGCGCCCCGGCGCGACGGCGCCTCGCCGGTCAGTCGCGGAGGAAACGCGCCGGCAGGCTCACGCCCTCGATCGCCAGCAGCTCGCGCTTGATCGCGAGGAGCTCGTCGCGGCTCCCGAACCAGTCCCCGCCATAGCCGCCGATCGACCCGTCGCCCGCGATCACCCGGTGGCAGGGGATCGCGAGCCCGATCGGGTTCCGCCCGACGGCGCCCCCGACGGCGCGCGCCGCGCCGCGCCGCCCGATCGAGCGGGCCAGGCGGCCGTAGCTCGTGACCTCGCCCCAGCGCAGCGTGCGCACGCCGCCGAGGACGTTTCGATCCCACGCCCCCCGGTCGGCGAGATCGAGCGGCAGCGACTCGAGCATCGCCGGGTCGCCATCGAGGAACGCGACGACGGCCGCGACCGCGCGATCGAGGAGGGGATTGCGGCCGCCCGGCGAAGGCTCGCGACCGGTCCGCCGCGCGACGTCGGCGACGAACGGCTCGGGCGGTGACAGCACGGCCAGCCCGACGACCGCGTCGCGGCTCGCGGCCAGGTGAATCGGCCCCCATGGCGCGGGGACCGCGGCGACCTGGAACGGGCGGCTCGTCATCCGCCCATCTTCGGCAATTCCGGCGTTGCCCGCGGGCGCCGACGTGCAAGGCTCGTGCAAGAGCCTCCCCGGCCACGCGCGACCGCCCGACACCCGGCGACGGCGAACATGAGGCACGCGGAGCGAAGCTCATGGTTGCTGAACAGGAACCACGGCCGACGCTCGTTCTCAACCCGGCGGACGACGAGGAATTTCGCTCGGCGGCCCAGCACCTGGTCGAGAGTGGGTTCGTGGAGCCGTTACTGCTCCAGGACTGCCTGCGGCTCCGTTGGCCGCGGGCGATCGTGCGTCCCCGCGAGCTGGCCGGCGAACGGACCCAGATCTGGTACGTCTATCGGGACGGCCACTGGGTTCATCCGGCAGGCGGATCGCGAGCACCACGACCCGCGGCTCCAGGAGGCTGACATGCCCGACGATCCGAACCGAGCCCAGGGAACGCCGGCCGACGAGCCCGCCGACCCGGCTGACCCGGCGCGCCCCCGATCGACGTCCGACGAGGCCGCCGCCGAGGAGGACCTCCGGTCGACCGGCGAATCGATCGAGTCCGACCTTCGACGGCTGGCCACGGTCGAGGCCGACAAACGCTCGCTCGACGCCGAGGATCCGCTGATCGATCGACTGTCCGAGGAGGCCGTCCAGCTCGCGGATCGCATTGCCCACGAAGCCCGGGCCGAGCGTCAGCTGAGCGGGGAGATCGGCTGATCGTCGGCCGCTGATCGGCTGATCATCGGCCGCTGACGGGTCGCGGCGGTCCGTCCACGGGGGACCGTTCGCGGCTCGCCCTGATATACTCCCCGGGAGTATGACGACCGAGACGCTCGCCACGACGACCCCGGCGCCGGCCGCACCCGCGCTGGTCGAGCTTGAGCTTCCGATCGCCGGCATGACCTGCGCGTCGTGCGTGAACCGGATCGAGCGCTTCCTGCGCAAGAGCGACGGCGTCGATTCCGCCTCGGTCAATCTCGCGACCGAGATCGCGACGATCCGCTACCGCCCCGAACGGACCGGCCGATCCGAGCTCGCCCGGACGATCGAGGCGGCGGGCTACGACCTCAAGCCGCCGCCGACCGACGAGGAGCAGGCCGCACGACGGACGCTCCGGAGCGCCGCCGAGGCCGACGACCGCCTGCGCGCCGCGGAGGCCGGTCGGCTCCTGCGCGACGCCGTGATCGCGATCGCGGTGTCGATCGCGATCATGGTCGCGATGTTCTGGCCGCAGACATCGATCGCGATGGAGTCGATCAATCGCCTGGCCCTGATTCCGGCGACCCTCGTCCAGGCGTGGGTCGGCCGGCGCTTCTACGGATCGGCATGGCGAGCGGCCCGGCACGGCGGGGCGACGATGGACACCCTCGTCGCCGTCGGCACGACTGCCGCCTGGGCGTACAGCGTCGTCGTCACCCTGAATCCGTCGTGGGTCCACGAGGCCGGCCTGCACCCGGAGACGTATTTCGACAGCTCGACGATCGTCCTCGGCCTCGTCGTCCTCGGGCGCTGGCTGGAGGCGCGGGCAAAGACCCGGGCGAGCGGCGCGATCCGCCGTCTGATCGGCCTCCAGGCCACGTCGGCCCAGCTGATCGAACCCCGCGGCGACCGTGCGGTGCCCGTCGAGGAGATCCAGCCGGGCGACCTGCTTCGAGTCCGGCCCGGCGATCGCCTGCCGGTCGACGGGATCGTCGTGGACGGCGGATCGGCCGTCGACGAATCGATGCTCACCGGTGAGCCCGTGCCCGTCGTCAAGGGCGTCGGCGACGAGGTGTTCGGGGCGACCGTGAACACGAGCGGAACCTTCGCCTTCCGGGCGACGCGGGTCGGTGCGGACACGGCCCTCGCCCGGATCGTCTCGCTCGTCGAGCACGCCCAGGGCTCGAAGGCGCCGATCCAGCGGCTGGCGGACCGGATCAGCGAGATCTTCGTGCCGGGGGTTCTCGTCATCGCCGGCCTCACCTTCGCCGCCTGGTACCTGTTCGGGGCCGAGCCGCGCCTGACTCTTGCCCTGAGCTCGTTCATCGGCGTCGTGATCATCGCCTGCCCCTGCGCGATGGGCCTTGCGACGCCGACCGCAATCCTCGTCGGCACCGGCCGCGGGGCGGAGGCCGGAGTCCTGTTCCGGGGCGGGGCCGCCCTCGAGCGTGCCCACCGGATCGACACGGTCGTGTTCGACAAGACCGGCACGCTGACCGCCGGTCGCCCGACCGCCGCCGAGATCGAGCCGGTCGGGGGCTGGTCCGCCCCGGAGCTGCTCGATCTTGCCGCGTCGCTCGAGACCGGCAGCGAGCACCCGCTGGGGGGCGCGATCGTCGCCCGGGCCCGTGCGGACGAGCTCGGGTTCCGGCCGGTGTCGGCATTCGCGTCGGCGGCCGGCCACGGGGTCGAAGGGGTCGTCGACGGGCGGCGCGTCGTCGTCGGTACCGCGAGCCTGCTTCGCGATCGGGGCATCGACCCCACGGACCTGGTCGAGCGAGCGGCCGGGATCGCGGCGGCCGGCCGGACGCCGGTGTGGGTCGCGATCGACGGCCTGCTGGCGGGGATCGTCGCCATCAGCGACCCGGTCAAGCCCGAGAGTCGGGCGGCGGTCGCCGAGCTGCAGGCGGCGGGCATCGACGTGTGGCTGATCAGCGGCGATCAGGCGGGGACGGCCGCGGCGGTCGCCGCCCAGGTCGGGATCGACCCCGGGCGCGTTCGGGCCGAGGTCCTGCCGGCCGCCAAGGAGGCCGCCGTGGCCGAGCTCCAGGCGAGCGGCCGGGTCGTGGCCATGGTCGGCGACGGAATCAACGATGCCCCGGCCCTCGCCCGGGCGGACGTCGGCATCGCGATCGGTCGCGGGGCGGACGTCGCGATCGAGGCGGCCGGCATCACGCTGGTCGGTGGAGATCCGCGCGGCGTGCCGGCCGCGATCGCCCTGTCGCGAGCGACGATGGCGGTTGTCCGCGAGAACCTGTTCTGGGCCTTCGCGTACAACGTGATCCTCATCCCGGTCGCAATGGGCGTCCTCGCACCGATCGGGATCACCCTCAGCCCGGCCCTGGCCGCGGCGGCGATGGCCCTGTCGTCGGTCGCCGTCGTCACCAACTCCCTCCGCCTGCGCGCCTTCGACGCCCG
>Ga0134124_10000857_pt1 | contig 24381 bp, 22 predicted proteins | sample KB304_FD_96880 | JGI IMG/M metagenome (GOLD analysis project Ga0134124, IMG submission 96880) | Terrestrial soil microbial communities without Nitrogen fertilizer from Kellogg Biological Station, Michigan, USA - KB3-0-4 | ecosystem: Environmental > Terrestrial > Soil > Unclassified ... | reverse complement strand
GCGCTATCTCGGCAGCAAACGTTTCTCGCTCGAGGGCGTGACCTCGATGATCCCACTGCTCGATGAAATTCTGGATGCCGCCGGGCAGCAGGGCGCGGTAGAACTGGTTATGGGCATGAGCCACCGCGGGCGGCTGAACATTATTGTGCAGGTGGCCAGGCGCTCTCCGGAAGAAATCTTCGCGGGATTCGAAGACGTGGACCCGCGCAGCGTTCTGGGCAGCGGTGACGTGAAGTATCACATGGGTGCGACCGGCGAATACGTGACCCGGTCGGGGACGAAAATTCACATTCACCTGGTTTCGAATCCCAGCCACCTGGAGGCCGTGGATCCCGTGACCGTGGGGCGCACCCGGGCCAAGCAGGACCGCGCCGGACAAGATGGCGATCAGAAATTCGTGCCCTTGCTGGTCCACGGCGACGCTGCGTTTGCGGGTCAAGGCGTCGTGGCCGAGACTTTGAATTTGTCCGACCTGAAGGGCTTCACTGTGGGCGGCACAGTCCACATCATCGCCAACAATCTGCTTGGCTTCACGACCTTGTACAAGGAAGAGCATTCGTCACGATTTTCTGCCCAGCTGGCACGCCGGCAATCGATTCCGATCTTTCACGTCAATGCGGAAGACGTCGACGCCGTCGTCCGCGTAGGCCGTCTGGCGGCCGACTATCGCTATACCTGGAAGGGGGACGTGGTTGTGGACCTGATCGGATATCGCCGCCACGGGCACAGCGAAGTCGATGACCCGACCGTTACCCAGCCGCTGCTCTATAAGGCGATCAAGGACCATCCGCCGCTGTGGGAGATCTACGCCGAAGACATCGGCGCGGAGAATATTCAGCAAAAAGTGGAAAAAGTCCGGGAAGAGCTGGAAGCGGCGCAGAAAAAGGCCAAGAGCATCCGGAAGAAGCCGCTGCTGCGCGAGCTGCCGAACTACTGGAATGACTACAAGGGCGGCCGCTACAAGCCTGAGTATGAGGTGGACACCGGCCTCTCAGCGGAGGAACTCAACGAAATTACCGCGAAACTCACGACCTATCCCGCGGACTTCCACATCCATCCCAAGGTCAAGAAGCTGCTGGAGCAGCGCGCTGAGATGGGGGCGGGCAAACGGTTGGTGGACTACGGCATGGCTGAGGCGCTGGCGCTCGGAGGTCTGGTAAAAGCCGGCGTACCTGTCCGCCTGACCGGGCAAGATACCCGTCGCGGCACTTTTAATCAGCGCCATTCCGTGTTGCTCGACATCGAAAACGAGCAGGAGTACGTTCCGCTCGAGCACATCGCGGACGGCCAGGCGCACTGCGAAATTTATAATTCCGCGCTCTCCGAGGCGGGCGTGCTCGGATTCGAGTATGGCTACAGCCGGGACTATCCCGAAACGCTGGTGCTGTGGGAGGCCCAGTTCGGCGACTTTGCCAACGTAGCGCAGGCGGTGATTGATCAATTTGTCAGCGCCGGCGAAGATAAATGGGGACTACTCTCGGGAGTCGTGCTGCTTCTGCCGCACGGTCATGAGGGGCAGGGGCCGGAGCACTCAAGCGCTCGCATCGAACGCTTCCTGCAACTCGCGGCACGAGATAATTTCCAGATCTGCCAGCCGTCGAATGCGGTGCAATATTTTCACTTGTTGCGGCGCCAGGCGTTGCGCCACTGGCGCAAGCCGCTGGTCGTCTTCACCCCGAAGAGTATGCTGCGCCACCCTGACGCCTCCTCTCCCATCGAAGACTTCACGCACCAGCGCTTCCTCACGGTGTTGCCGGATGCGGAGGTCAGCGACGCCAGCCGAATTCTGATGTGCACGGGAAAGATCGTCCACGAACTGCGCGCCCAACGCAAGAAGAGGAATGACAAGACGACCGCGATCGTCTCGGTCGAACAGCTCTATCCTTTCCCCGAAAAAGAGCTGGAAGCGGCGATTGGACAATTTGCTTCGGCGCGAGAGATGGTCTGGGTGCAGGAAGAGCCGGCCAACATGGGCGCGTTGTTCTACGTGCTGCCTCGCCTCCGCCGAATTGCGGGGGAGCGTCCGGTCCTGTCGGTAAAGCGTTCCGCCAGCGCCAGCCCGGCCACGGGATCGGCCAAAGCGCACGAAGTGGAACAGAAAACCCTGCTGTCGCTGGCCTTCACCAATAAGACCTAGACATTGCGGGAAGACTGGGTTCCAGCAACCCCACCACGCGCGCGGCGGGTATACCATCAAGGAGTGCAACTTCCCGTGAACCCGCCGCTATTGCCGATGCTGGCCAAGCGAGTAGGCGAATTGCCAGCCGATGGAGACTGGATTTTCGAACCGAAGTGGGATGGGTTTCGCGCCCTCGTCTTTCGCGATGGGGATGAGATCCTGATCCAGAGCCGCGACGAAAAACCTCTGAACCGTTACTTTCCCGAACTGTTGGAGCCGTTACGCTCGGCATTGCCTACGCGCTGCGTGCTCGACGGCGAGATCGTCATCGTTAAGGACGATGGCCTCGACTTCGACGCACTCCAGCTGCGCCTTCATCCGGCCGCATCGCGGGTGAAGCTTCTGTCGCAACAAACTCCATCGTCAGTCGTGTTCTTCGACCTGCTTTGCCGGGAGGACCGGGACTTTCGGGGCGAGCCATTTGAAATCCGCCGCCGCGAGCTGGAATCAGTGATCGCATCGGCACCGCCACCCATTCATCTAACGCCTGCAACCACCGACCGCAGCGTCGCCTCCGACTGGTTTCGCCGCTTTGAGGGCGCCGGCCTTGACGGAGTCATCGCCAAACCGACTCTAGGGACTTACGAGCCGAATAAACGCCTGATGCTCAAGGTGAAGCATGAGCGGGACTGCGACTGCGTGGTTGCAGGATTTCGTTGGCACAAGAAAGGTGATCGCACTCTCGTCGGGTCCTTGCTGCTGGGCCTTTTCGATGAGGCCGGTGCGCTGCAACATGTCGGGGTTTGTGCGAGCTTCAGCACCAAGAAGCGCGAGGAACTCGCAGAATTCCTCAGGCCGTACCGTGAAGATGCGCTTGCCGGTCACCCTTGGAAGACATGGGCGGACCATGGAAACGCGACCGACGAATCCGTCAAACGTAGGCCGGGCGCTCAAAGCCGCTGGAGTCAGGGCAAGGACTTATCGTGGGAGCCAGTGCGACCCGAACTTGTGGTGGAAGTCGCTTACGACCACATGCAAGGAAGCCGCTTCCGTCATACTGCGCAGTTTCGCAGATGGCGAACCGACAAGAAGCCCAGCGACTGCACATATGCGCAGCTCGAAGTGGTTCCGCCGCAGGAACTCGAAGAGATTTTCCCGCACGGCCGTTAAGCCTGCGCCGGCCACATACTTACTCTTTCTCCTTTCTCCCCGTCTTTTTCTTACGCCATTGCCGCCATACACGCGTTGGATCGTCATCGGGGTCGGGAGTTTCCTGCAGCGGCCGCAGTGCTTCCGGAACATGACGAAGATTGACCCGAATACGGGTCCAGGTCGAAGATCGGCCTCGCATGGAGTCGACCAGCACGTCGTCCGTGGCGAGGAGAGCGGTTATCTCGGAATGTTTCGTTTTCCATCTCTCCAGACCCGCAAGGGCGGCTCCTTTGTCGGGAGAGTTCGCAATAAGAATAAGCGGCATCTTCACTCGTGGCGGCTTCTTTCCAGATGATTTGGCACGCGACGGAGCGACTCGCGGTCCTTCTGTTTCCATTTTGCGGAAGTGCGGTGGCCATGGTGCGTCGCCGAGACCGGCGGCTTCATCCTTGTCCGCGAGTTCAAGTAAGCGTTCAAGCGAACCAGGTTGTCCATCGAGGCCCGCGTGTGGATCGCCGACCTTGAGGAAGCGCTCCGGTACGGTGAATATAGTGAAGTCAGCGGGTTCACAGTCTGGGACCTCGTGCCAGTGCAACGGCGTTGAAACACGGGCGTCGGGAAGCGGGCGGACCGAATACGCCGAGCACGTTGTGCGGTCCTTCGCATTCTGGTTGTAGTCCAGGAACACGCCATGACGTTCTTCTTTCCACCATTTCGAACTGGCCAGCGTCGGCGCGCGCCGCTCCACTGCACGCGACAGTGCTACGGCCGCGCGGCGCACTTCGGGAAACGGCCAGCGCGGTTCGATACGCACATTGATATGCATGCCGCGTGAGCCGCTGGTTTTGGGCCAGCCGTGAAGCCCCACGTCGTTGAGCAGTGCTCGCACTTCGAGAGCTACGCGGCGCACATCATCCCAATTCACACCCGGGACTGGATCGAGATCAATGCGCAATTCGTCGGGGTGCTCAAGATTGCCTGAGCGGACTGGATGGGGATGCAGTTCAATACAACCCAGATTGACGATCCAGGCGAGCCCGGGCGCATCATCGACCACGATTTCCTCGGCGGTCCGGCCCGAAGGGAAAGACAGCGTGACGGTTCGCAGCCAGGAAGGCCGCTGGGTTGGCGCGCGTTTTTGATAAAAGGCTTCTGCCTCGGCGCCGTTGACGAAACGCTTGAGAACAATCGGACGATCTCGGATTCCGGTGAGCGCGCCTGGCGCAACGGACAGATAATAGCGCACAAGATCGAGTTTCGAGATGCGCGCCTGCGACGAGAAGTACAGTTTGTCGGGATGCGTTATCTGAACGTCACGTCCCTCGACCGACAATACCTGGCTGGCTGCTTCTTTCGCCATTAAACCAGCCTATCAAAAGAATAATGATCCGTGTCGCTCCCCGATGAACAGGGACCATATGGTTTGTAGCGTGGCTGAGTGCCGCGCCTGCATTCTTTCGGTCCGGGATGTTACCCTTCCGCTTTGACTTCGATGCCACGCCGCCCACGAACTGAGCCGCTCCACATTGCCATCGATAGCGGCGGTACGTTCACTGACTGTGTGTGGGTGGAGCGTGGGCAGGTCCGCATGCTTAAGGTTTTTTCCACGCCTGCCGACCCCTCGCAGGCAATTGTCGAAGCGCTGGAAAAGATCGGGCGGCGCACTTCGATGGTCCTTCTGCATGGCACTACAGTTGGCACCAACACTTTGCTGCAGCGTAAGGGCGCACGCGTGGCTTTGGTTACCACAGCCGGGTTTGAAGACGCCCTCGAGATCGGCCGCCAGGCTCGGCCCAAGCTTTACGATTTCTTCTTCGATCGCGCAGAACCTCTGGTCTCATCGGATTTGCGGTTCGGCGTGGACGAGCGCACGGCAAGCGACGGTGAAGTTCTTCAGGCGCCTTCAGAACAAGGCTTGCGATCTTTGTCTGAGAGACTTCACGCGATGCATCCCGAGGCTATCGCTATTTCGCTGTTGTTTTCCTTTGCCAACCCGAAGCATGAAAATGCGGTAGCGCATGCCCTGGGAAAGCTTGGCCTGCCGCTGTCTCTATCTCATCAGATTTTCCCTGAGTTCCGGGAATACGAGCGCACCAGCACGGTCGTGGTGAATGCTTACCTGCAGCCGGTGATGCAGCGTTATCTCGAGAATCTGGACCGCCGGACGCGAAGCTCAGGCGCGGCACAGTCCCGGATCTTCGTTATGCAATCGAGTGGCGGGATCACTGCCTTGAGTTCTGCTGCCCGCGAACCCGTGCGCACCGTGCTCTCTGGGCCGGCGGGCGGTGTGGTCGGTGCCGCTGCCACGGCGCGCCGCAGGGGCGGCGAGAGAATCATCTCATTCGATATGGGCGGAACCTCCACCGATGTTGCGTTGGTAGATGGTGAGGCCCGTGCCAGCAACCAGGCCGAAATCGCCGGGTTCCCCATTGGTGTGCCCATGCTCGACATTCACACTGTAGGCGCTGGAGGAGGCTCCATCGCGCGCTTCGACGCAGGCGGAGCATTGCGGGTCGGTCCTGAATCGGCCGGCGCCGATCCTGGTCCGATCTGCTACGGTCGCGGCGACCAGCCCACTGTGACGGATGCGAATCTGCTGCTCGGGCGACTACAGCCGCAGCGCTTTCTGGGTGGAGACTTCACTCTCGATCTCGAGCGTACGCGCCGCCTGGTTGCCGAGTGGCTGAAGCGGAATGCATCGAAGCTTACGCCGGAACAATTCGCCGCCGGGACTATTCGGGTCGTCAACGCCACCATGGAGAAAGCCATACGTGTGGTCTCCATCGAGCGCGGTTACGATCCGCGAGAGTTCGCGCTGGTGGCTTTTGGCGGCGCCGGTGGTCTCCACGCCTGCGAACTGGCGGAGGCGCTCAGCATCCCGCGAGTGATCGTTCCCGTGCTGCCTGGCGCACTCTCTGCCTATGGCATCCTCGTCAGTGATGTGGTGAAGGATTATTCGCGTACGGTGCTGTGGCCAGTTGGGGAGGAGGCTCCCATCGCACGACTGGAACGCGAGTTCGCCGCACTGCGCCGCCACGCTGAAATGGATTTCCGCGGCGAGCAATGGAAAGGCGCGATCCGCCACCAGCGCAGCGTGGATGCCCGCTACCGGGGCCAGGGATACGAATTGAATGTCCCGTACACGCGCAATATGCTCCGGGACTTTCGCAGCGAGCACCAGCGGCGTTATGGATACAATTATCCCACGCGCGAAGTGGAACTGGTAACGCTCCGTCTGCGGGCCACAATCAAGTCGCAGCAATCGGCTATGGTTAGAGCCCCAGGCCATGTAGGGTCGGGCGCCCCCGTTCGTCCAGGCCGGGCAAAGCCCGGCAGTGTGTCTCCGGATTGTGCCCCAGTGTCGTTCTCCGGAAAAAGACTCCAAGCCGCGATTCATTCCCGGGACTCACTGGTCGCTGGCAGAAAATATTCCGGTCCGGCGGTGGTCACGGAGTACAGCGCCACTACTGTGATTCCTTCGGGTGTGGGTTTCGAGAAGGACAGAGCCGGAAATCTGATGATCGAAATTGGGCTATCTGCAAGAAAATCTGAAGGCCAGTGATGGTACACGCCGGATCCTTCGAGACTAAGTCTCTCGGGATGGCGCCAGTGGCGGGATCGCGGGCTAATTCCCCAAGACTAGGTCTCCCACAGGCCTGCCCGCTACAATACGCCCATGAAACCCAGCATCTTTGTGGTTGAAGACGATCCCGATATTTCCCGCCTGGTACGCCACCATCTGGAGGCGGACGGGTTTGCCGTGAAAGTGTTTGCTACCGGAAACACCGTCATCTCCGAGTCTGAACGGCAGCGACCAGCGCTCTTCATCCTTGACATCATGGTTCCCGGGAAAGACGGCCTCGAGTTGTGCCGGCAGATCCGCCAAATTCCGGCGCTGGCGGCAACCCCGGTGATTTTCCTCACGGCGAAGAGCGGCGAAGCGGACCGCATTCTCGGCCTGGAACTGGGCGCCGACGATTACATCCCAAAGCCATTCAGCCCCCGCGAACTGGTGGCGCGGGTCAAAGCCGTACTGCGGCGCTTCGAGCGGCCGCTGTCCCAGGCGCCGGTCAAGATCGGTGAGATCGAGATCGATCCCAGCGCCATGACTCTGGCGGTGCGTGGAAGCCTGGTGACCACGACCGCCACTGAGTTCCGTCTGCTCGACTATTTCGCCCGTCACATCGGCCGGGTTTTCACCCGCGACCAGTTGCTCGACTCTGTCTGGCGCGACACAGCCTACGTCACCCCGCGTTCGGTGGATGTGTATGTGCGCCGCATTCGCGAGAAAATCGAGCCCGACCCGGAAAACCCGCGCTATCTTAAGACGGTGAGGGGAGCCGGCTACCGTTTCGAGGCCCCGAAGTGAGGAGTCGACTATTCATTAAATTGTTGTCTGCATTTTCTTTGGTGATCGCCGTAGCCACGGTGATGTTCGATTTCTCGGTCCATCATGCCTGGAAAAGCGCCTTGCTGGCGTTCGTCGTGGCGCTCGTGATCTCCAGCATCGCCGCCCGGTCCATGGCGAGGCGCTTGCAGCGCATCGTTCGGTTCGCCGAAAGGGTCGCTGCCGGAGAACTGGCAGCGCGCATCGAGGAAACTTCGGAAGACGAAATCGGGCAGGTTGCCACCGCGCTCGACAAGGCCGCCAGCCGTCTGGAAGAAAGTTTTGCGGCGTTGCAGACCAACCAGCATCAGCTCGAGACCTTGCTCAACAGCATGCAGGATGCCGTCATTGCTGTGAGTTCGGACGATCGTGTGCAGTGGGCCAACCAGACCATGGACAAACTGGTGCCGCAACGCACCCGCAAAAACGCACCCCTGGTTGAGACCGTTCGCGATCCTGATTTCCTGGCCGCGGTGCGAGGGGCGAGTGAGGCGCGCAAAGTGTTTACCGCCCGGGCGGCGTCGATCGTCCCCGGACGTACGTTCGATGTAACCGCCGCCCCCATGCCTGGTGGCGGGGCGGTTGCGGTGTTGCGCGATCTTACCGAGACAGAGCGAGTCGAGAAGACCCGTCGCGATTTTATCGCGAACGTTTCTCACGAACTGCGCACGCCGCTGACTTCCATTCAGGGTTACACCGAGACGTTGCTCGACAGTGCGCCGGACCACGATCACTCCCGCGATTTTCTCGAAATCATTCGCAAGAGCGCGGTGCGCATGTCCCGCCTGACCGAAGACCTGCTTACCCTGGCGAGGGTGGAATCGGGCGAGCAACGGTTCGATATCCAGCCCAGCGCGCCGGCCGACTTGCTGCAGGAAGCGGTGCAGAGCTTCCGCGAAATTGCGCGGACGCAGAATGTCGAATTGAAAGTCGAGGACAGCGCACCCGCCCAGGTGGGCGCGGATCCCGAGGCGATCCATCAGGTTTTCTCGAACCTGGTGGACAATGCGCTGAAGTATGCTCAGTCAGGGGGCTGCATTGTGCTCGGAGCGCGTCCCGTCTCCGAGGGTGTCGAATTTTATGTACAGGATTTTGGTCCGGGCATTTCTTCCGAACACCTGCCTCGCCTGTTCGAGCGTTTCTACCGGGTAGACAAGGCCCGGTCTCGCGAATCTGGCGGCACGGGCCTGGGACTGGCGATTGCCAAGCACATCGTCCTCGCGCATCGCGGCATCATCCGCGCCCAGAGCGAGCTGAATCACGGATCCATCTTCCTGTTCACTCTGCCCCTGGCCTAGAAAATCGCGCCCGACAGCCGAGGGCGGGGGGCCCCACGCAGCCGGTGGGGATTGCCGCGACCCTATAAATTCACGTCCTGTTAACCAAACCCTTGAAAAAAAAACCTATGCTCCGGTATTGACCATCAATAACAGGAATCGGAAGATAAGTCAGAGTCTGCTGCGGCCAGTGCCGGTCGCTCCCGGAAGGGATCTGCGCATGAGTACGGCTATTTTGAGAAGTCCGGAACCGGAATCTCCCTACGCGTACCTGGTGAAGCGCACCATTGAAGCTTGTCAAGTCGCAAAAGAGGCCGCCGCGACCGCCGCTGAAGGTATTGCCACCGCCTCCAGTCCGCTGCTAAACACGCTTCGCGAGCGGGAGAAGGAACTCGACGGGCTGGACATGGAAATAGACGCAGGCGTGACCCAGGTGATTACCCAGGTCACTGAATCGGAAGCTCGCGAGCTTCTGGCTTGTATGAAGTTCATGATCAGCCTGGAGCGCATAGGCGACCTTCTGCTGAGCTTTGCCGGCAGCGCGCAGGCGGTTTGTGCCCGCATCGATCCGCAAGACATTCGCGACCTTACTCACATGGCCACCGTGCTCGAGAAAATGCTGGCCGACGCCGGCATGGCGTTTTCCACCCGCGACGTCAAGAAAGCAGTGGACGTGCTGCGCGCCGATGCCGAGATTGACCGTCTGCGCAACCTCATCTTCCTTCGCCACATCGAAAATCCGGAGAACCAACAGCGGCATGCCAGTTTGCAGGTCATCTTCATGACCCAATCCCTCGAGCGGGCCGGCGATCACGCCAAGAACCTCGCCGAGGAAGTTTGCCATTTCGTCAGTGGCCATACTGTGCGTCATGTCCTGATGACCTATGACAAACCCATCGAACAAATGTTTCTGGATTGGTTGCGGGTCCGCGAAGAACGGTAAGTTCCAACTCTACAGGATTATTGGTATGCCCGGCCTAGGGGGAAGATTTGTCCTAGGGGATCCAAAAAACTCCGGCCTGTCTCCTGACTCACCCTCGTAAGTAACGGTAAATTGGGTATTCGTTACTCTGGCCTCAGCCGTGCTCTAGCCAATTGCGGACATGATGCGCTCGGTCCTAATTGAAATAGGAGGAATCGTCATGAAAAAGAATCTCGGCTGGTTGGCCACGCTCGCACTTGCGGCGGCAATGTCCCCGGCAGCTTTTGCACAGCAGGATCAGCCCGCAGAGCCCAGGTCGAGCGATCCCCAGACGCAAACGACTCCCGCTCCGGACACCTCAGCCGATGCACAAACCCAGAAGTCTTTCTCGGGCACGGTGGTTAAGATGCAGAAGCAATATGTGCTCAAGACCGACACCGCCACATACCAACTGGATGACCAGTTGAAAGCCAAGCACTTCAGCGGCAAGCAGGTGAAGGTTAGCGGCACCCTCGATCAATCAACCAGCATGATTCGAGTCAGCGACATCCAACCCGCCTCGTAGCGCGCTTTTCGTTCTGGTCACGGACTGACCTCGGGCCTGTCCCTTCGGGGATGGGCCCTTTTTTCTTCACGAACTGAACTGTGAACCGGAGACTTGGAACTGATAACTGGGCCGGAAAAATACCTCCCCTTGTGACGCGCGTCGCATCTTTGCCGATTCTTGAAATCTAGAATGTGTAAACGAATGGCGTTGCCTTGGCGCAGTCTGGCGGGCATCCTGCCCGCCGTATCGGGCCGCGGGACGCCGGCGCTAACAAAATCCAATGTTCTCCGGTCGTCTATATACGCCACGGTTCGCATCCTTGATTGGAATCGCAAGCCGGACGCTGCCGGCCGACAATGTCGCTTAGCACCTGCGTATCGGCTGGCGCGGTGAAGAACACGCCTATTTCTTCTTCGAAGGCGCGGATGCACCATGGTCGCCCGTAATTTTCGTTCGCCCCGCGTCGCGGCGAAATCGACCTGATTAGGTAACACAACAACGTCCTGTTTTTCGTCGAGGTCAAAATTCGCACCACCCACGAGGTAAAACCCGCCGAGGCCACGGTCGACCGGGAGAAGCGCCGCGACCTGCTTGCTGTCGCCCACGAATACTTGCGCCACTTGCTGCCTTCCGCTCCTTGGCGACTCAAAGTCATCAGCATCTACATACGACCAGCCATCGAGGCTGCCACAGCTCGAACTGTTCCGGAACGTTCCTATCTAGGGGTAAAATAGCTTCGCTCGCATAGATTGGTCTGTCAGAGAAAGGGGTTTTTGGCAATTGCCTGAGCTTAGGAAAGATCCGATCATTGGCCGCTGGGTCATCATTTCGACCGACCGCGCCAAGCGTCCGACTGACTTCGCCCGCGAGGCAGTCAAAATCAGGGGCGGCTTCTGCCCCTTCTGTTACGGCAACGAATCCAAGACCCCGCCTGAGATCCAGGCGTATCGCCCCAATCCGAATGGCGGGCCTGCTCCCCAGCGCGATTCTCCGGGCTGGACGGTGCGCGTGGTTCCGAACAAGTTTCCGGCACTCGGCATCGAGGGCAATTTGAATCGCCAAGCCGAAGGCATGTTCGACCGCATGAATGGCATTGGGGCGCATGAGGTCATCATTGAAACTCCGGACCACAATGCCAGCCTGGCCAACCTTCCTCCCAAGCGGATCGAGGATGTGCTCTGGACTTTCCGCGATCGCATTCTTGACCTCAAGAAAGACCGGCGCTTTAAGTACATCCTGATTTTCAAGAACCACGGGGAAGCGGCCGGCGCCTCGCTCGAACATGCGCACTCGCAGCTGATCGCGCTGCCCATTCTCCCGATTTACGTGAGTGAAGAAATCGAAGGCGCGAGGCAGTACTACATGTATAAAGAGCGTTGCGTCTTCTGCGACGTGATTCGCCAGGAAATCGAGACAGGCACTCGCGTGGTCGCGGAGAACGCCGACTTCATTACGCTCGCGCCGTACGCGCCGCGTTTTCCATTTGAGACCTGGATCCTGCCCAAACAGCACGAGTCGGCATTCGAGAATTCTTCGTCCCACATGTTTGAAAATCTGGCCAGGGCGCTGAAGACCTTGCTCACCAAGGCCGAGCGTGTGCTGGATAATCCGCCTTACAACCTGGTCATTCACACTTCGTCGGTGCAAGACGCGAACAACGACCACTATCACTGGCATATTGAATTCATGCCCAAGCTGACCAAGACAGCGGGGTTCGAGTGGGGGACCGGCTTTTATATAAATCCCACACCCCCGGAAGAAGCCGCAAAGTTTCTGCGAGAAGCCAATGTGGAGGAAACCTCGACCTCAGCAGCGGGATAGCCTGAGATCGATTGTCATGAATCTGCCGTTTGACACCATCGCAGACCCTCAATAAGATTGCCCGAGCCGCGAGGCTTCTATGAGACGTTTGCTCTTGCTGCTGGCTCTTTCGTCGTTCGGATACGCCGCCACCAATCCTCCCGCGGCCATTCACAACCTTCCCAACCGCACGACCATCGGCCTGAATGGCGCATGGCAGGCCATCATTGATCCGTACGAAGCCGGTCTCAAGGCACGCTTCTATCTGAACGCCAAGCCCAAAGACAAGCATGATCTGGTCGAATACGATTTCGACAAATCGGATGTCCTGAGCGTTCCCGGAGATTGGAACTCGCAGAAAAAGGAGTTGTTCTTGTACGAAGGCCCGGTGTGGTACAAGAAATCATTTTCCTACCGCAAGCGGGAGCACATCCGCGTCTTCGTCTACTTCGGAGCAGCCAATTACTTCACCAGAGTTTATCTCAACGGGCAGGCAGTGGGGGAACACGAAGGTGGATTCACAGCCTTCAACTTTGAAATTACCGACAAGATTCGCGAGGGCGATAACTTTCTGGTCGCGGAGGTCAACAATGCACGCCGGCGCGATGGCGTCCCATCTCTGAATTCCGACTGGTGGAATTACGGGGGCCTCACGCGCGATGTGGTGCTGCTCGAAGTTCCCGAGAGCTTCATTCAGGATTACTTTGTGCAACTCGCCAAGGGGTCGAGCAGTGAGATCTCAGGATGGGTACAGGTCGCTGGTTCGACATCGGCGCAGCAGGTCACGGTCGAAATCCCCGAAGCGGCAATCAAGCAGACTGGTACCACGGATGCAGCCGGCCGCGCGGAGTTTCGCTTTCCTGCGAAGCTTGAACTGTGGTCGCCCGGCCATCCCAAGCTCTACGACGTCGAATTGACAAGCGGGTCTGACAAAGTACACGATGCGATCGGCTTCCGCACCGTCGAAACCCGCGGCACTCAAATACTGCTCAACGGCAAGCCCATCTTCCTGCGTGGCATCTCGATGCATGAAGAAGCGCCGATCCGCGGCGGGCGCGCGTCTAGTGAAAAAGATGCTCAGACCTTGCTTGGATGGGCCCGGGAGCTGGGCTGCAATTTCGTACGTCTGACACACTACCCTCACGGCGAAAACATGACGCGCCTCGCCGATCGCATGGGCATTATGGTGTGGTCCGAAATCCCCGTTTACTGGGACATGGACTGGGAGAATCCCGCTACGCTCGAAAATGCAGAGAACCAGCTTCGCGACATGATTGCCCGTGACCACAATCGTGCGTCTGTCGTCTTCTGGTCGCTCTCGAACGAGACTCCGGTTAAGCCTGCGCGCCTCGCCTTTCTGCGGCAACTTGCAGACGCTGCCCGCAGGCAGGACTCGACACGCCTGATCACTTCAGCGATGAATCACGTCGACGAGACCGGCCCGAATGCCCGGGACCTCCACGATCCGCTCGGCGAATTTCTTGACGTGCTGGGATTGAACGAATATCTCGGCTGGTATTGGGGACGCCCCGAGGACGCCGATAACATGCAATGGACGACCGCATGGAACAAGCCCCTGATCGTGAGCGAATTTGGCGCGGAAAATCCCTACGGCAGGCACGGCGCAGCCGACGAACGCTGGACCGAGGAGTACCAGGCCAGCCTCTACCAGCACCAGATCACCATGCTGAAAAAGATCCCATCGCTGGCGGGCCTGTCACCCTGGGTCCTGATGGATTTCCATTCACCGCGCCGCTTGCTGCCCGGCACACAGGATTATTACAACCGCAAAGGACTGGTTTCGAATCTAGGACAACACAAGCAGGCGTTTTATATGCTGCAGAAGTACTATCGGGAATTGGATTCCACCCAATAGGTGGCAACCGGCGCGTTAGGCTTGCGTGCGGTCCAGGAACTCCGAGTGCCACGCCATCTGGATGGCTTCCAGCTTGCCCTCGTTCGATTTCTTGGGATCATCCTTGAATCCCGGCAACTCAGTGACCAGCCGGTGTAAATCGGTGAAGCGCACGCCCAGCGGATCCATTTCAGGATGCTGCTCGGAGAGCAGGATTCCGAGGTCTTCTGCATCTTCCCAGGTTAATTCTTTCGGCATGCATGACTCCTTGAATCAGTTTTCAGTTTCTGGCTTCTCGTTTCAAAACCAGAAACTGGAAACTGGAAGCCAAGAAACTGCTTTAGTGTTCTTCTGACACGTAGTTCCGATTCCAGGCTGGAATCTCGACTACGACTTTGCCCGGCTTGTTAATCACCGCCTGACAGCCGAGACGGGAGTTTAACTGCAAATCGGCGGCCATGTCCAGTCGGTCGGCTTCGTCGTCGTCCATCTGGGAAAGATTTTCGGCGCCGTCTTTTACCCAGATGTGGCAGGTGGTGCAGGCGCAATTGCCGCCACAGGCATGGTCCAACCGGATGCCATGGTTGAGGGCTACGTCGAGCAGCGATTCCTCTTTGCCGTGGTCTTTGTATGGCAGCTTGCCATGCTCGAACTGTACCGTCTTGCCCTCGGGCAAAAATGTAACCTGCACTGTGTTTTCACCTGGAGCGTCGACTGTTGCTGCTCCCGCGCCTTGTGTTTCATGTTCTGCCATCACAGCTCCTATCGAACTTAACTGGCAACTGAGAACCACAAACTGACAACTGTTTTATTCAAAGTCCGCTTTAGCGACCGGGTGCGGCGCATTCGGCCCTTCGCCCATGTCCGCCTGGTCCATCGTTTTGCCCTTGAGGGCGGTGGACACCGCGCTATCCATCATCAACTCCGCGAGCCGCATCGTGCCCTCGTTGAGGGCGTCAATCGTGGTGCGAATGGCTTGATAGTCATCTTCGCCCTTCACTTCGTGCAGCGCCTTTTCCAGTTTTGCGATGCGCTTCTTCTCATCGTTGGTGAGCTGTCCCCAGGCCAAGCTTCTCTTTCCTTTTTCGAGCGCGGCGATAATGGTACCGGCTTCGTTCCGCGCTTCGATCACCTGGCGCTGGCGAAAATCTTCCTCGGCGGAGTCAAACGAATCGAGAATCATGCTCTCGACCTGCTCATCGGTCAGACCATAACTGGGCTGGACCTCGATCTCGGCTTCTTTCCCGCTACGTTGCTCGCGCGCGGAGACGTGCAGAATGCCATTCGCGTCAATCAGGAACTTCACTTCCACGCGGGGGATTCCGCCCGGCATGGGCGGAATTCCCTTCAGTTCGAAACGCGCCAAGGATCGGCAATCTTTCGCCAGTTCCCGTTCTCCCTGCAGTACGTGAATGGCGACGTTGGTCTGTCCGTCCACCTGGGTCGTGTAGTGCTGTGTCGCCGATGCCGGAATCGTCGAGTTGCGCAGAATGATCTTGTCGGTCACGCCGCCCGCTACTTCGATGCCGAGCGATAAGGGCGTCACGTCGAGCAGAAGCATGTTCTCCGTGGCTTCGGAACCGCCGGAAAGAATATTGGCTTGCACTGCCGCGCCCAGGGCCACAACTTCGTCCGGATTCAGGTCGGTGTGTGGCTTGCGATGGAACATTTCTTCGACCAGCGCGCGCACCTTGGGAATTCGCGTGGAGCCGCCGACCAGGACCACCTCATCGATCTCCTCGGGCTTCAGGCCTGCGTCTTTCAGGGCCTGCCTGCACGGGCCGACGGTGCGGTCGATGATGGGCTGAGTCAGTTGCTCGAACTGCTCCCTGGCTATCGTTCTTTGATAATGTTTGCCACCTGGTAGTTCGACTTCGAGAGCAGTGGCGGGCTCCGAGGAGAGTGCAATCTTGGCCTCGATGACGGCTTTGCGAATCGTTGCCACCGCTTCGCCATTACGCGAGACGTCTATTCCCATGTCGCCGCGAATGTCATCGAGCGCGATGGTGATCATGAGGTTGTCAATGTCATCGCCGCCGAGGTGTGTGTCGCCATTGGTGGCGACGACCTCGAAGATTCCGTCGTGCAACTTTAGGATCGATACGTCGAAGGTTCCACCGCCCAGGTCGTATACCGCGACAATACCGTTCTCTTTCTCGTCGAGCCCGTAGGCCAGGGAAGCCGCTGTCGGCTCATTCACCAGGCGAAGGACTTCGAGGCCGGCGATGCGGCCTGCGTCTTTCGTGGCCTGGCGTTGCGCGTCGTTGAAGTAGGCAGGTACCGTGATGACTGCTTTTGTCACCGGCGCGTTAAAGAATCGTTCAGCATTGCGCTTGAGTTGGCGCAGGACAAAAGCTGAAATCTCAGGCGGCGTAAAGGTCTTCTCGCCCAGCCGAATCCGCAGAACTTCTCCGGCCTGGAGGTCATCGGCCAAGCGAAAGGGAAACAGCTTCAATTCCTGCTGGATATCTTCGATGCCTCGCCCCATCAAGCGTTTGATGGAGTAAACGGCGCGTGCGGGAGTTTCGATCAAATACTTCCGCGCCGCATTGCCGACGATGATCTGATCTTTTTCATCCAGCGCCACCACGGATGGCACCAGGTTCACACCGTCCTCGCCCGGGATCACGACAGGCCGGCCCCCCTGCATGAAAGCCACCAGAGAGTTGGTGGTTCCGAGATCGATGCCGACGATGCGGTCGTTAGACATAGCGTTTGGCAATTGGCACTCAGCGATTGGCAATCAGCTTCAAACGGCTGACCTGGTGGCTACGTGCCAAGTGCCAATGGCTAATTGCTGCCTTCCAGTGCCTCATTCACGTCCCGTACCAGATTCCTGATGTAGCTGCGCCGGTTCAGGAGATCTACCAGGCTGTCCAGGGCTTTGCGGCGATCGGCGCCGTTTTCGCGGTCAACCGACTCGTCCCAGCGGTTCCAGTGAGTCTTCAGTTCTTCTGCCAACTCTTCGTACTTCTTCTCGAACTGGGTCTTGTGCGCTTCCAGATCTTTTGCCAGCACGGGGTCGTCTTCGCCCGTCTTCTTGTTCCCGCGCAACTCTTCGAGTTGCATATTCAGTTCGAACACTTCCTCGAGCAGGTCAGGAGGTACGATCTGTTTCTTTACTTCGCCGCTGGAGCGCGCCTTCTCGGTGGCGGTCTTCGACTGCTCTTCGAGTTCCACGCCTTCCAGGCGCAAGAGATACTGGGTGCGTTTGATGGGATCTTTCAAGGTGCGGTAGGCGTCGTTGAGCAGAGAACTCTGTTCCAGGCTCCACTCCTGCTCGCGTTTGTCGGCACGGGCATTGAGATCGGGATGCAGCTTCCGGCTCAACTCGTAAAACTCCCGCTCCAGGCGCGCCACATCCAAGTTCAACTTCCGCGGCAGTCCGAAGAAGGAAAAGTAATTCACCGGCAAGGGTGGCTGCACTTTGCCGCAAGCGTGGCAGAAGTGGGCAGCGCGCATGTCACCGCATGACCAGCAACTGGCCGTGGTATCGCCGCTTTCGGGCGTCGCTATCGTTTTGGAGGTATCAATCGCCATGTCTTGATTATGTGGTCGGCGCGTGGCGCCCTCGCCCGCGCCGGCGCATGCATCTGCAAATTTCTCAGGGATTTCCAGTTACTGGTCCGCAAAGTGTTTAGCAGAGCGCGGAGGGCCATGCCGCTTCAGGCTTTAGCGGGCGAGGGCGACCGCTCCACACCATCCCACCACCACACAACAAGCCACACCATTACCCTGAGAATGACGTTCCACAGCCGCATGACTTCGATGCGTTTGGATTGACGAATACGAATCCCTGCTGCATCAAGGTCTCCTGATAATCCAGGACCATGCCGTTCAGGTAGATGAACGATTTCGGATCCACAAACACGCGTACATCACCGAACTGGAAGATCCGATCACGCTCGCGCGGTTGGGTGTCGAACCGGATGTTGTAGCTCAGTCCGGAACACCCGCCACCCTGCACGCCAAGGCGCAGTCCCCCCTGCTCGGGCGAGATGCCTTCCTTTACGATGGCCGTCCGTACTTTTGCCAGGGCCTTGTCCGTGACCTTGACGCCGCCCTTGGCCGGAGCGGCCGGCTTAGTTGGTTCTTCAGTTGTTGTTGCCATAAGTGACCCAAAATACGCGCAGCTTTTAGCTGACCGCTGACAGCTACTTCGCTTCGACAGCTACCGGCTTGGCCGCGCCCTGCTTTGCCTTCCAGTCGTGGATCGCCGCCCGGATGGCGTCTTCCGCCAGTACCGAACAGTGAATCTTCACCGGAGGCAGCGCGAGCTCCTTCACGATCTCGGTGTTCTTGATCTGCAGCGCTTCGTCCACCGTCTTGCCCTTCACCCATTCGGTGGCGAGCGAAGACGATGCGATCGCGGAGCCGCAGCCAAAGGTCTTGAACTTCGCGTCTTCGATGATATTGGTCTGCGGATTGACCTTGATCTGCAGCTTCATGACGTCGCCACACTCCGGCGCGCCCACAAGGCCAGTCCCGACTTCGTTGCTGTTCTTGTCCATCGAGCCCACATTGCGCGGGTTTGAATAATGATCGAGCACTTTATCGCTATATGCCATTTTTGACCCTCTCCTGAAAAATTACGCTCGTGTCGTCCTGAGTGTTTCCCGGGCTTGCGCCCTGGGCTTTACTCTTGCACCGCTTCGCGGCGCGCCAAACTTACTCGGCGGCCCATTTGACGCTTTTCAAATCCACGCCCTCTTTCGCCATTTCGTACAGCGGCGAAAGCTCGCGCAACCGTTCCACCGTCTCGATGACCCGGTCGGCCACGTAATCGACTTCAGCTTCGCTATTGAAGCGCCCGATGCCGAAGCGGATAGAGCTATGGGCCAGATCGTCGCCCGTTCCCAGGGCCTTCAATACATAAGATGGCTCCAGCGTCGCCGAGGTGCATGCCGATCCGCTCGAAACTGCGATGTCATTGATGCCCATCAGCAGCGACTCGCCTTCCACGTAGGCAAAGCTGATATTCAGATTGCCGGGCAGCCGATGTTCCATGGAGCCGTTGATGTAGACCTCGTCCAAGCGGCCCATGATGCGGTCGCGCAGCCGGTTGCGCAGGCCCGCCAGCGTGCAGGCTTCCTTGGCCATCTCTTCCGAGGCAATGGCGCAGGCCTTGCCCAGCCCGACGATTCCGGGGACGTTCAAGGTTCCCGAACGCATGCCACGCTCGTGTCCTCCGCCGTCAATGATGGCGGAAATCTGTACCCGGGGATTCTTGCGCCGCACGTACAAGGCGCCGACGCCCTTAGGGCCGTACATCTTGTGCGCGGAGATGGACATCAAGTCGATGTTCATCCTGTTCACGTCAATCGGGATCTTCCCGATCGCTTGGGTGGCGTCGGTGTGGAAAATGACGCCGCGCTCGCGACAGAGCTTCCCGATTTCCGACACCGGCTGGACCACCCCAATTTCATTGTTGGCGGCCATGATCGTCACCAGGATGGTCTTGTCATCCATGACCCGCTTTAGCTCTTCCAGATCAATCAGACCGTCTTTTTGCACCGCCATGTAGGTGACCCGGTAGCCGTACTTTTCCAGGCGTTTGCAGGTATCGAGCACAGCCTTGTGCTCCGTCACGGCGGTGATGATGTGGTTGCCCTTTTCCCGGTACATCTCGGCCACACCCTTGATAGCGAGGTTGTCGCTCTCGGTGGCGCCCGAAGTGAAAATAATCTCTTTGGGAGTCGCGCCAATCAGTTTGGCCACTCGTTCACGCGCGGTTTCGACGCCCTCTTCTCCGGCCCATCCGAACGAGTGGTTGCGGCTGGCGGCATTGCCGAACTTCTCCATGAAATAGGGAAGCATCTCTTCCAATACCCGGGGATCCATGGGTGTGGTGGCATGGTTGTCCATGTAGACCGGCAGCCTGACGCCGTTGGCCGCGGTGCGCTGTTCTTGCGTCTTCACGTCGCTGTGTCCGGTTGAAACCTGGGGAATCGTCTTTACATCCGTGCTCATAATTGCTCTCCTCAGAACCTGCTTATCCAATCGTTACAAATTCCGTCGCGGTCTTTGCCTTGTCGCCGCGGGTCTTGCCGCTGGTGTGCGCGGTCTCTTCTTTCATCTCCAGGATAGTGATGCCCCGAAGTAGCTCTTCGATTCCGTGGCTGACCCGCCGCAAGGGCTCCCGGATATTGCAGCGGTCGCTTTGATCACATTCGCCTCGCACAGTCACGCATGAAGTGATGAAAAGTGGACCATCGATGGCCCGGATCACCTCGAACGCCGAAATCATTCCCGGATCGCGAGCCAGGGTGTAGCCGCCGTTCGTCCCATGCTGCGAATGGAGCAGGCCGGCCTTGACCAGGCGTTGCAGGATCTTGGCCAGAGCTTCCTGGGGTATGCGGTAGGCGTCGGCCACGTCCTTGGCGCTGCACGCTCCCTGCTCGGCATGCTCGGCCAGATGCTTCACGGCCATCAATCCGTAGTCTGCCTTTTTGGTCAGCTTGAGCATGGTTCGGCAAAGTCCGACCTTTTAAGTCGGATATGTCTATATTAGACGCCAACCTGCTTTAATGCAACCTGTTACAGGCAACGGTCGAAAAGCGCCAGCGAGGGGTCGCAGGATTGAAGTTAACCGTTTGGGAGACCCTCGATCCGGCCCCATCCGATTTCATTGCACAGGAGTCGAGACCGGCGGCTGAAATTTCGATGAAGCGTTTCGAAATAAAGATCAACCGAGGGACTTGACAACTGGAGAAGGCGGTCTAAAATACCGCCAAATTCCGGCGAAATCCCCGCCGTTCGACAGGGAACCCAAAGCCCGGATTTATGACTCCATCCTCGCCGTCTCCCACCCCCGAGAAGAGAAGCGACATGGCACCGTGCAAGCATCCGCGTGTGCAGATTGTCGCCCGCGAAGAAGACTCCGAGTTCGTCGAATGCAAGGAATGCGGTGAGATCTTCGAATCCAGCGAGTTCAAGGACATGATCATCGAAGACACGAAGCTTCGGAAGGAGCCTCTCTGAGCGCCCTTTATCCTATTCAGCGGTCTGCTTAGCTTTGGTCTGCCAGGGCAGGATGCCCACGCGCCAGCCGGCGGGACGCCGGCGCTATGTAACCCCCGCGGTGACAGAAGTAACCCGGATTGTGCCTTTGCGCTTGTTGCGACCCTAACTGTTTGTTAATGTCGCCCGGGGAATATCTTGTCTGCAAAAAGTCAAACTCCGCTCGTGGCCCTGGTTGTAGACGATTCCATGCTCATCCGGCATACCGTGTGCCGGTTTCTCGAGGAGCGTGGCTATACCGTGGAATCGGCGACCAATGGCGAAGAAGCGCTTCCCATCGTTAACCGGATCCATCCCGACATCATCATTACTGATATGCAGATGCCCAAGATGACGGGAACGGAACTCATCACCGCCCTCAAAGCTCAACCCGAGACCGCTAAAATTCCGATCGTGATCGTGGCGGGAAAGAATAGTGGGTTCGACGCCGAGGAACACCGAGCCAATTTCGCCATCTTCAAGGACATTGATATTGAAGCGCAGCTTGCGAAAGCTCTCGAGGCGCTGTTGGGAAGCCGCGTTACGAGAGTTAAAGCCGCAGCAAAGTAGGGCAGGAATTGGCAATTAGCAATTAGCCTCTAGCTTTAAGCCTTGCAGAACCTGAATGTGCTTCTTGGCAACTCCTGTCGAAATCAAATGTCTTGGCTGGTTGCCGATTGCTAGTTGCCAATTGCTGCTCCCCCCAGCACCATCCCTGCTTCCGCAGAGAAATCCAGGCCGGCAAAATTCCCGACCAAAAACTTGGGGTACGCCGCTGCTGCGATCATGGCCGCGTTGTCGGTCGAAAGTGGGCGGGAAGGGAAATATACCGGCAGGCCATCCATGGCAGCGTCGTGCTCGAAACGCTGACGCAGTTCATTGTTCGCGGCCACCCCTCCAGTGACGAACAGGGTGGCAGTGTTGCACGCGCGCGCGGCGGCTAGTGTTTTTGTCACCAAATCCCCGATCAGAGCTCGCTGGAAGGAAGCCACCAGATTGAGGGTTTTGCGGTCGCAATGACGCAAATAGTCATCGAGGTTCGGCTTCGCCATGCCCGCCAGTGCTTTCCGGCGCGCCTCAATCGAAGCCTTCATGTCGTGGACTTCTACGTAGCGCAGGACCGCGGTCTTGATGCCGCTGTAGGAAAAATCGAACCGCGGTTCCACCGCCCGCTCGCCTGGATCTTTCTCCTTCACATCGCGTTCTTTCACGTCCCGCCGATCTCGATGTTTTAGTTGTGCAGGAGGAAAACTCACCGCCGTGGGGTCTCCGTGAGTGGAAAGCTTGTCGATGATGGGGCCGCCCGGATATCCCAATCCCAACAGCTTTGCCACCTTGTCGAAGGCTTCACCGGCGGCGTCATCGCGGGTGTGACCGATGTTCCGGTACGACCACTGCTCGTCGCGTTCCTCGGCCAGGTAAAGATGAGTGTGTCCGCCCGAAACCACCAAAGCCAGTATGGGGAAGTTCATCTCGCGATTAGCTTTCTGACGCTCCTCGAGCAGCACGGCATGAATGTGTCCTTCGAGATGATTTACGGCGATCAGGGGTTTCTCGAGGGCGAAGGCCAGCGCTTTGGCATAGCCGATTCCCACCAGGAGAGCTCCCGCCAACCCTGGCCCCTGGGTTACAGCCAGCGCGTCAATGGATTGGTAGGTGTGGCCGGCATCGGCCAGCGCTTTGCGGACTACTGGCACAATCGCCTTCAAATGCTCGCGAGAAGCCAGCTCGGGCACCACGCCACCATAGGGCTGGTGGGCTGCAATCTGCGAGAAGATGACATTCGAGACGACCTTCTCTCCCGCATACACGACAGATGCCGCAGTCTCGTCGCAGGAGCTCTCGATGCCGAGAATGTAGGCGCCGGCCATATTTTTTAGTTTAAAGCACGAACCGGGGTTGATGGAGGACCGGCGTCCCGCCCGTCATGCATGAACCTTCCTGACGGGCGATGACACCCGTCCTCCATCCCGTGCCGGCTGTCCGACTACCCGCTGGGCGGCTACAATATCCGTGATGTCGAGCGGAAACCCGAGTGCGCCATCCGCGACCGAACCGGCCAGTTCGCTTTACGATACCCGACTGCCGCAACTTTCCCGCTGGCGGCGCATGCAAATCCCGGTCATCGCTGCGGCGGTTATCGCGGTCATTCGCGTACTTTGTCCCACGCTGCGTTTCGAAGAATTGGGGATGCATCACTACCGGGAATCCCGGGCCCGAGGGGAGCCGGTGATTTCCGCCTTCTGGCATCGTTGCATCATTCCCGCCACCTGGTACTGGCGTAACCGGGGTGTGGTGGTAATGAACACCACCAATTTCGATGGCCAGTGGACACGGCGGGTAATTGAGCACCTAGGTTTCGGCACCGCGCAAGGCAGCTCGACTCGCGGAGGGCTGCGCGGACTGGCGGTCATGGCGCGGCGGCTGGACGAAGGCCTGGATACTGCCTTTACCATCGACGGCCCGCGCGGTCCACGGTATGTGGCCAAACCTGGACCGGTGATGCTGGCCCGGAAGACCGGCCGTCCCATCTACGTATTTCATATCGGAGTCCAAAAGGCGCACACGCTGGAAAAAGCTTGGGACCTGATGGCGATTCCGCATCTCTTCTCGCGGGCAGTGATCGTAAGCGCCCCGCTGATTTTGGTGTCCCCCGATGCGGATGCGGAAGAACTTGAGCACAAGCAGGCAGAGATGCAAGCCGCCCTCGAACGCGTCCGCGATGTAGCGGAGTCGTGGTTCGGATTGAGTGAAGAGGAACGCGAGCGCCTGCGGGCGGAATGGAATGCCGGCGCCTGATCCATCATTCGCCACTTGGGGAGAGCGGCCCCCGACTGTCGGGCCGCCGCAGGCGATTATGGTTCACTGCAAGAAAAATGCTTGAGACTAAAGAATTCGCCAAACAGATTATTCGCACCCTGCGCGATCATAGCCACCAGGCCTACCTCGTCGGGGGATGCGTTCGCGACCTGTTGCTCGGGCGCGAGCCCGCGGATTACGACGTTACCACCGACGCCACGCCCGATGAGGTTATGCGGATCTTTCCTGAAACCTACGCGGTGGGCGCGCAGTTTGGCGTGGTGCTGGTGCCGGCAAGAGACGCTGGCGGGAACACCGTCGAGGTCGCCACCTTCCGCAGCGATATCGGCTACAGTGATGGCCGCCATCCTGACCAGGTACGCTTCAGCAAAAGTGCGCAGGAAGATGTCGAGCGCCGTGATTTTACCATCAACGGCCTGCTGCTCGATCCCATTGGGGATGAAGTGGTGGATTTCGTTGCCGGTCGCAAAGACCTCGATGCCGGGATCATTCGCACCATTGGC
>Ga0134124_10000854_pt1 | contig 24401 bp, 18 predicted proteins | sample KB304_FD_96880 | JGI IMG/M metagenome (GOLD analysis project Ga0134124, IMG submission 96880) | Terrestrial soil microbial communities without Nitrogen fertilizer from Kellogg Biological Station, Michigan, USA - KB3-0-4 | ecosystem: Environmental > Terrestrial > Soil > Unclassified ... | reverse complement strand
CTGGCCGGTGGCGAGGCGCCGCTGCGCGAGAACATTGCGGCAGGCATTCTGTTGCGTGCAGGCTGGCCGGCGATCGCGCAGGCTGGCGGTGAATTCCTCGATCCGATGTGTGGCTCTGGCACCTTCGTGATCGAAGCGGCGTGGATCGCCACCCACACTGCGCCGGGACTGCTGCGCGATTTCTGGGGCTTTCAGGGCTGGCGCGGCCACGATGCCACGCTCTGGAACGAACTGGTTGCTGCGGCGAAGGCGCGCATGTTGCAGCAGCCAGCCGTCATTCTTCGTGGTGGTGATCGCAATCGCGCAGCCATCGCCACTGCGCAGGCCAATGCGCGACGCGCGGGAGTGGGCCGCGACCTGCTCTTCGAACATTGCGATATTTCCGAGCTGGCACCCCGCAACGCGGCTGCTGATGCGCCGCCTGGATTGCTGTGCGTGAATCCGCCGTATGGCGCGCGTATCACCGGCGAAGAGGAAGCCGCGGCCGCCCATACGGCCATCGGCGCAGCACTGCGCGAGCGCTTCGCAGGCTGGCATGCCGCGGTGCTCACCGGCGAACCGAAACTGGGTCAACTCATCGGAGCCGAAGCTTCGCGTGTGCACACCGTGTGGAATGGCGCCATCGAATGCCGTCTGCTGCGCTTTGCGCCGGGCGAGCGCAAGGTGCGGCGCGAAGCACGCGGGATCGTCATCGACAACCCGCACATCGCCCAGGGCACGGGTGCGCAGATGTTTGCCAACCGGCTGCGCAAGAATCTGCAGCGCCTGGGCAAGCTGGCACGACGAGAGAACGTGGGGTGCTGGCGTCTGTATGACGCCGACATGCCTGAGTACGCGTTGGCCATCGATCAGTACACCGGTGCGGGCCCAGATGCCGGCAAGCGCTGGCTGTACGTGCAGGAGTATGAGGCACCGGTGTCGATCGATCCGGAGGCGGCGCGTCGCCGGCGTGAGGAAGCGCTCGCAGTGCTGCCTGAAGTGACGGGCGTGCCGCTGGCCGACATTCGCCTGCGTACCCGACGCAAACAGAAGGACGGCGGGCAGTACGCGAAGCTCAGTCGTCGCGAAGAGTTTCATGTCGTCGAAGAGGCGGGCGTGAAACTCACGATCAATCTTGACGACTATCTGGACACGGGATTGTTCCTCGATCACCGCCTGACGCGAGTGCGCATCGGGCAGATGGCCGCCGGAAAGCGCTTCCTCAATCTGTTTTGCTACACCGGTGTGGCCACTCTGCACGCCGTGGCCGGGGGCGCATCGAGCAGTCTCAGCGTCGATCTGTCGCGCACCTACCTGGATTGGGCGGCGGCGAATCTCGAGTTGAACGGTTTTACAGGTGCCGCGCATCAGTTCCTGCAGGCCGATGCGCTGCGCTGGCTGGCAGAGCAACCTTCAGCGCCTGCCTTCGATCTGATCTTTCTCGATCCGCCTACCTTCTCGAATTCGGCGCGCATGCAGGGCGTGCTCGATACGCAACGCGATCACGCGACGCTGATCAACGATGCGATGCGATTGTTGGCGCAGGACGGGACCTTGCTCTTTTCCACTAACGCGCAGCGCTTCGCGCTCGATACAAACATACATAGCGCTTTTCGCGTAGCGGACCTTTCGAAGGTCACTCTGCCATTTGATTTCCAGGGCAATCCGCGCATTCATCAATGCTTCGAACTGAAGCATCGTTGATGCCCGATACCAGCACGGTTATGCTCCGCAAGCTTCCGGGGGAAGCTTCCTCTTCTAATTAACTACATGAAGCCAAGAGCTGGATGGGCACCATGGCCAAAGTGAAATTGAACGTCAACGGCACCGATCGTGAAGTCGAGGTGGCGGATGACCAGCCGCTGCTGTGGGTGCTGCGCGATGAGCTGAAGCTCGTCGGCACCAAATTCGGCTGCGGCATCGCGCAATGCGGCGCCTGCACCGTGCATCTGAACGGCGCGCCGGTGCGCTCGTGTTCGGTGCCCGCAGTAGCTGTGGCCGGACAGAAGATCACCACCATCGAAGGCCTGGCGCAGAACGGTGTGCTCACCGCCGTGCAGAAGGCGTGGATCGACCTGGACGTGCCGCAATGTGGCTACTGCCAGGCGGGTCAGATCATGGCCGCCACGGCGCTGCTGCGAACGAACAAGAATCCATCCGATTCCGACATCGACAACTCGATGCAGAATCTCTGCCGCTGCGGAACCTATGTGCGTATCCGCGCGGCCATCAAGTCCGCGGCCAAGACCCTGAACGGGAGCGCTACATGAACTCCGTACACGACAATGAATACTATCCAGATGTAGTGCGCGAGCAGATCCGCGAACTCGAACGCGAGTCGATGAATTTCTCTGCGCTGGGTGCCAAGTCGGTATCGCGTCGCGGCTTCATGCAGGCGACGGCCGCCGTGGGCGGCGGCATGCTGCTGGCTTTCGGGCTGCTCGGTTCTGAAAAGGCCGAGGCGCAGCAGGCCGGTGGCGGTGGCGGACGTCCCGCCGGCCCTCCGGGCCCGCCTTTCAATCCCAGCGCCTACGTGAAGATCGCGCCGGATGGAAAGATCACGCTGTATTCCAAGAATCCGGAAATCGGCCAGGGTATCAAGACCGCGTTCGGCGTCATTCTCGCCGAAGAACTGGATGCCAAGTGGTCCGATGTCATTGTCGAACAGGCGCCCATCAATTCGGCTGTTTACGGCGCACAGTTTGCCGGCGGATCGACGTCGATTCCGTCCGCGTTCATGTCGCTGCGCCAGGCCGGCGCCGGCGCACGCGCCATGCTCGTGGCCGCCGCCGCGCAGCAATGGGGGGTGCCTGCGTCCGAGTGCACGACCTCCGACAGCACGGTGATGCATGCGGCCAGCAGCCGCAGTTTGGGTTATGGCGCGCTGGCGACTGCCGCCGCGGCAGCACCCGTACCTGCGGTGACCGACCTGAAGCTGAAGGACCGCAAGGACTGGAAGCTCATGGGCAAGCGCACCACGGGTGTCGACAATCTGAAGCTGGTCACGGGTCAGCCGCTGTTTGGTGTGGACATGCAGCTGCCCAATATGAAGGTGGCGGTGTTCGAGAAGTGTCCTGCGGTCGGTGGCAAGGTGGCTTCCGCCAACCTGGATGAAATCCGCAAGCTGCCGGGCGTGGTCGATGCCTTCGTGCTCGAAGGCACGAACAAGGTGTCAGAGGTGATGCCGGGCGTCGCCATTGTCGCGGAGAACACCTGGGCGGCATTCTCCGCCAAGAAAAAATTGAAGGTGACCTGGGACGAAACCAACGCCTCCAAGGACAGCTGGACGGATTTCTCGAACCAGGCCAAGGAAGCCGCCAAGGGCACCGGCGCGCAGGAACTGCGCAAGGCCGGTGATGTGGATGCCGCACTGAAGAGTGCGAAGACGACGGTGGAGGCGTTCTATACCTTCGGCTTCATCTCGCACGCCAACCTCGAACCGCAGAACACGACGGCCTGGTATCAAAAGGATCCGGAAGGCGACAAGCTTGAGATCTGGGGCTCGGTGCAAATTCCCGACGGCGCGCGCCAGACGGCCGCGGCGGTTTGCGGTGTGCCGCAAACCCGCGCCACCATGCACCAGCTGCGTGTGGGTGGTGGCTTCGGTCGCCGCCTGATGCAGGAATTCGTCTCCGAGGCTGCGCTGATTTCCAAGCAGGCCGGCGGCGTGCCGGTGAAGCTGATGTGGACGCGCGAAGATGACATGGGCCATGACTGGTACCGCCCGGGCGGATTCCACGCATTCAAGGGCGGCCTGGACGACAAAGGCAAGCTCGTGGCCTGGTCGGGTCATGCAATCTCCTTCTCCGACAGCACGCCGGGCGGCAACAAGCGCGCGGTGCAGGGCGGCGGCTGGCCGTCACCGGGAGAATTCCCGGCCGACTACACGCCGAATTATCGTCTTGCGCAGACGCTGCGGGAATTCCACATTCCCTGCGGTCCATGGCGCGCGCCGGGTTCGAACACCTGCGCCTTCCTCGTGCAGTCGTTCATGCATGAACTGTCGACGGCGGCGAACCGCGATCACGCCGAGTTCCTCATTGAGACCTTCAGCAACAAGCAGCCGCCTGCAGCAGGCGCGCCGACCGGCTTCGGCTTCGGTGGCGGTGGTCTCAATCCCGAGCGCGCCGTGGCCACCATCAAGGCGGCAGTGGAACGTTCGGGCTATGGCAAGCCGCTGCCCAAGGGCCACTACCACGGTCTGGCTTTCCACTTCTCGCACCAGGGCCATATCGCCGAGGTGGCCGAAGTGAGCGTGACCAAGGATAAGAAGGTCAAGGTGCACAAGATGACGGTGGTGGGCGATATCGGTCCCATCGTCAATCTCTCGGGCGCCGAGAACCAGGTGCAGGGCTGCGTGGTAGATGCCATCTCCACCATGTCGCAGGAAATCATCATCGAGAACGGTCGTCCGCAGCAGAAGAACTTCGACACCTACAAGCTGGCGCGCATGAGCCATGCGCCGGTGGTCGATGTGCACTTCCTGAACACTGACTACCCACCGACCGGTGTGGGTGAGCCGGCGTTCCCGCCGGCGGTGCCTGCGATCTGCAACGCAATCTATGCGGCGACCAAGCACCGCATTCGCACGTTGCCGATCACGCGCGAGGGCTTCACCGTCGTCTGACCCGGAATTGATGGCTTGATAAGGCAGCGGCCTGCGGGAGAGATCCTGCAGGCCGTTTGCTTTGGGCTGCCGGGCAGGCGGCTTCAGGCCGCGTGTTCGGCGCTGCGCACCGATAGCGGCACGACGGGAATCGGCACGCTGAGGTGCAGGCTGACGAAGCGCAGCAGGTTGAATTCCGCCACCTCCATCGACTGACGGGCACCAATGATGCGCACCAGGGCATCGCAGAGGGCGCGTCTGCTCACGGGTGGCAGCCGCACCAGTTCGGCCAGCGCTGCATCCACTGTCGTGGCATCAATGCCCGCGGTCGCCAGGACAGGACGACGGTTGGGTGGATAGAGACCATCCATGCCGGCACGGAAGGCGGCTGCGGCGCGGGTGCCGCTGAAGCCCGCGATCAACGAGCACAGCAGACCGCAGCTGGCCGAGGCCTGCTCGAGCGTGCGCGGCGCCGAGTCCGTCGCAGCCGGTACGGCCAGCTGCTGAGCGATGAGCCGCGCCACGGCGAAGCGCAGCGTGTCGATGGGCAGGATCTGTGTCTGGAAGGCACGGGCGATGCGCACCAGCCGCGCACGTTCCCGGTCTGGCAGCTGCATCAGCCGTGGCAGTACTGCCGCAAGTGCCGGCAGGCGCGCGAACGGCGGCAGCCCATCCAGGCGCGCCCGTTCCTTCTGCGCGCGTGTGATCAACGCCGCGCCGAGCAATGGCGCCATCTGGATCAATTGGGCGCGCGCCCGAACGGTGTCCGCAGCCAGCAATGCGCCGATGAAGAAGGCCTGCACTGCCTCCTGATCGGTGGCCACGCTGCTGGTAGCGGCCTCGAGCTGCCGCCGTGATTCGTGGCTCAGTCGGCTCAGCAGCAGCTCCGGCATCCGTTCATGCAGCAGTTGCGGTGCGGCGCTCGCGGCATGCAGGGTTTCACCGGCTATGACCACCGGTGCCTCGATGGCGGTCTTCGCATCGAGCATTTCCCTGCGCACGCGTCGCACTGAGGCGCGGTAGCTCGTTTCAGTCAGGCCGGGCTCCAGTGCGCGCATCCGCTGCAGCATCGATGGATGTGTGGTCATGAATGAGCTTTTCAGCCGTTCGAGCCAGGCTGCCACGGGTACGCGGCTCTCGGCGAAAAACATGTGCGCGATGTCCGGCGCATGCATGGCATGAACGCGTCCGGCGCCCGCCGCAGCTTCGATCTTCAGCAGTGCGGTGTTCAGAGCCGCGGGATTGCGCGTGAACTGTACGGCCGAGGCATCCGCCAGTTCCTCGCGACTGCGCGAGATGGCAGCCTGCAGCAGCCTGCCCACGAACATGCCGATGCTGCCCACCGCGTACACGCACCAGGCCGCGAAGCGCCACTGCCACATGAACCACTTTGCGCGTCGACGCTGACGCAGGTGCTGCGCCAGGTTGGTCGGCATCAGCAGGCCGTGCAGCCAGGACACCAATCGCGTGTTCAGCACCATGTCGCCGTTGAGGATGTGACTGAACTCATGGGCTACGACGGCCTGCAGTTCATCACGACTCAACGCGGCCAGGGCGCCACCCGTGATGCCGATTACCGCAGTTTCGGGCGAGCGACCAGCCGCGAATGCATTGATGCCCTGTTCTTCTTCCAGGACGAACACCTGCGGTGAGGGGATGCGTGCGGCGAGAGCCATCTCCTCCACGATATTCAACAGCTGTCGCTGCTCGCTGCTGCCGCGACCGGGCAGCAATGGTGTGCCGCCCAGGGCCTGCGCAATCGGTACGCCCCCGCCGCGCAGTTCCCAGGCCTTGTGTGCACTGGCGGCAAGGCAGGTTCCTGCCAGGGCCAGCACAACATACCAGCCACCATGTGAAGCAATGAAGGCGGCATGCCAGAAGTTACCGTTGTGCAGATTGAACAGCATGCCATGCAGCAGGACATTGCCCAATACCAGCAGGGTGAGCGACATGGCGGCGGCGGCGGCCAGCATGGCCACTGCGAACAGCACCCGCAGCCACAAAGTGCTGCGTCGGGCCTGTTCCTGCCGCCGGAAGAAATCCGTTGCCGCCATCTGCCTCGTTCCCGTCAAAGGAGGCATGTTGCGATGACATCCAGGGGGCGACTGTGAGCCAGCGCACAGCAGCCGGCGGGCAGGCACGGTCATGCGCCTGCGGCGCACCATTCTGCGACCTGCTGCACCACGGTCCGAACGCACGGGGCTAGACTGCGACAGTACTCAGGATACTTGAAGGGCACCATGCACGAGAATCCGAATCCAGAAGTCGGCAGCCCGGCGCGCGGCCCGGGTGGCGCAGTGCGTGCCGTTGCCTCTGTCTGCATCATGCTGCTGGCGCTGCTTGGCGTGCTGGTGGTCACTGAAGTAATTCCGCGCAGCACATTCACCGATGTGGGCGGCAAGCTGCTGGCCGTGGGCGGAATCGTGCTGGTGGCGGCACTTGCGGTGGGATTGATCTCGCGCCGCTGATCTTCGGCGTTAAAGCAGATCGCGCAGCCGGTAGTACAGCATGGCCAGCACCAGCGCTGGCCGTCGCAACAGCGCTCCGCCCGGAAAATTCTTGTGCGGAATCTGCGCGAACACATCGAAGCGTTCGGCATTGCCGGCAATGGCTTCGGCGACCAGCTTGCCCGCAAGGCCGGTGAGCGCCATGCCGTGGCCTGAAAATCCCTGCAGATAGTAGACATCGCTTTCCAGCCGACCGAAGTCAGGTGCGCGGTTGAGCGTGATGTCCACGTAACCTCCCCAGGAATAATCGATGCGGATATCCCGCAGTTGTGGAAATACCGTCAACATGCGCGCGCGCGTGGCCTGCGCGGTGTTGAAGGGGTCGAGTCCGGAATAGCTGACACGTCCTCCAAATAGCAACCGGTGATCGGCACTGCGGCGAAAGTAGTCCAGCACCCAGTTGATGTCGGTGACCGCCGTGTTCTGCGGCAGCAGGGCCCGGGCGGCGGCTTCGCCCAGCGGCTCCGTGGCGACGATGTACGTGCCCACGGGCATGATGCGCCGTTGCAGCGGCGGTGCGGTGTCGCCGAGCCAGGCATTGCCGGCAAAGACGATGTGCCGGCAGCTCAGTTCGCCCTGTGCAGTGATCAGCCGCAGCTTGCCGTCGCGGCGCTGGTAATGCAGTGCGCGGCTGTTCTCGTGGACGGTGCAGCCGAGCTGCTCGGCAGCCGCGGTCAAGCCGCGCAGATACTTCAGGGGTTGCAGATGCCCGCTATTGGAGTCGTGCAGTCCGCCGATATACCGCTCGCTGGCGACGAGCCGGTGCGTGGCGGCGGCATCGAGCAGCTGTACGCTGCGATAGTCGTACATCGCCTGCAGTTCTTCATGCCATTGCTGCAACTCTGCCCAGTGGCGCGCCTTGATGGCCACGTGCATCTGCCCGTGAACGTAGTCGCAGTCGATGCGGTGCGCCTCAATCAGCTCGCGCATCAGCGCCAGCGCCTCGACGGACATGTCCCAGATGCGTCGTGCAGCGTCATTGCCGATCAGGTGCTGCAGTTTGTCCTGTCCCGCAGCTACACCGAAGAGGGCCTGCGCGCCGCTGCGGCCTGATGCGCCCCAGCCGATGCGCTCGGCTTCGAGCACTGTTACGCGGTAACCGCGCTGCGCCAGGTGCAGTGCTGCGCAGATGCCCGCGATGCCGCCGCCCACTACGCCCACATCGCATTCGGCACTGCCTTGCAGCGGGCGCCGCAACGTGGGTTCCGGCAGCGCGGCCCAATAGTAGGGCCGGGTATCCGCGGTGACCTTCATTGGCTTGCCTTACAGCGCCGGCAGGTAAAGCGCGCACTCCCGTGCCGTCACATGCGAATTGAATTCGTCGAGCTCGTGACGTTTCACCAGCGAGTACAGCCGGTGCAGCGCGGGCCCGAACAGTTCACGCGCGAAAGTGCTGTGCTCGAAACGGTCCAGAGCAACCGGCCAGTAGCGTGGCAGCGGTTCACCGCCAGCCTGTGTGTGGTACACATTGCCTTCCAGCGGCGCATGCGGGAGGTGGCGGTCCTGCAGTCCCTTGAGTATGCCGCCGAGAATCCAGGCTACGACCAGGTAGAGATTCGCCTCGGCGCCCGCGACGCGATGCTCCAGCCTGCGGTTCGCTGCATCGCTCACGGGTACTCGCAGCGCAGCGCCACGATTGTTCACCGACCAGTCCGCAGTCAGCGGCACGTAGGCTTCGGTGCGGAATCGCCGCCAGGAATTGGCCAGCGGCGCGAACACCGCCATGCCTTCAGCCATGGTGGCCAGCAGGCCTGCTGCCGCGTGACGCATCAGGGCGCTGCCCAGCGCATGATCGGAGGCAAACACATTGATGCCTGCCGCATCGTTCAGGCTCACATGCACATGCAGTCCGCTGCCGGCCATATCCGCATAAGGTTTGGGCAGGAAGGTGGCATCCATGCCGTGATGGCGCGCGACGCATTTCACGATGCGCTTGAAGCGTGCGGCCTGGTCGCAGGCCAGCAGGGCATCATCGCCGTGCTGCAGGTTCACCTCGAACTGCCCGGGACCGTATTCGGCCAGTGCAGTAGTGGAGGGCACATGCTGCGCCCGACAGGCCGCGTCGATGCCGGCCAGTACGGCTGAGTACTCGTCCAGATCCAGCATCGAGTTGATCTGCGTGCGGTACTCGCGCCGTCCGCTGATCGGCGAGCGCGGCGGCTGCGGCAATCCTTCTGCAGTGCGCTCTCGATCGATCAGATAGAACTCCAGTTCGATGGCGATCACGGGTTTGAAGCCCAGTGGCTCGAACTGGCTGAGCACGCGCGCCAGGGCGTGACGCGGATCGCCGGCGAAGGGTCGGCCATCGCGCTCATGCATGGTCATCTGCGCCTGCGCCACGCCGTGGTCCAGCCAGGGCACATCGACCAGAGTGCCCGCGATGGGCAGGCATGGCCGGTCGGCATCGCCTTCGTCGAAGCCCATGCCGGTTTCCTGCACCGTGCCACCCGGCACGTCGAGGGCAAACATGGAGCCTGGCAGCAGCAGCCCATTGGCGAAGTTGCTGCGTGCGCTGCCCACGTCCACACGCTTGCCGCGATCGACGCCATGTATGTCGTGCAACAGCAGGTCGACGAAGCGCAGGCCGGGGCGGCTGGCGAGAAAAGCATCAAGTTCATTCGACATGAGCGCCGTCCCGGGAAGGCGCCAGGCGGGCACTTCCCTGTTTGGAATTTCGTTATATCAGCCTACCCTTGTGCACTGCGCAAAATCAATTTCTCTCGCTGTTTCACAGACTTGCAAGTGCTGCGAGCCGATTACCGGGCGGGCTGGGGGTGCCTTGTGGTCTAATTGCTTCCACTCGTAGGGCGCATTTCTCAAGCCCGTAGCTGTAGAACATCTTAAACACGTGAACAAGCCATGTCGGCCCGCAGACCCGTCATCGGAATTCCCGCCGACCGGCGCATGCTGGGACCGCATCCGTTCCATGCGGTCGGCGAAAAGTACATCACGCCGCTGCTATCGATTTCAGGCGCGCTGCCGCTACTGATCCCCTCGCTGGGCGAGGAATTGGGACTGTCGGCGCTGATCGCTGAACTCGATGGCCTGCTGTTCACCGGAAGCCCTTCCAATGTCGAGCCGCAGCACTACGGTGGCGAGGCCAGCCGGCCGGGCACCCTGCACGATCCAGAGCGCGACGCCACCACCCTGGCGCTGATTCCGCGCGCCATTGCCGCGGGTGTGCCGGTGCTTGGAGTGTGCCGCGGTTTTCAGGAGATGAATGTGGCCTTCGGCGGCACGCTGTGGCAGCACGTGCACGAGGTGCCGGGGCATCGGGTGCATCACGAGGACACCAGCGCGCCTCTGGATGAGCAGTATGGGCCTGCTCATGACGTGAACCTGACGCCAGGCGGTGTGCTGGCCGGCATTGCTGGCACAGCGCGCATCACCGTGAATTCGCTGCACCACCAAGGCGTGCGCGAACTGGGTCCGGCGCTCATCGAGGAAGCGCGCGCCGATGACGGGCTGATAGAAGCCTTCCGCGTGAAGGATGCGCCACGTTTTGCTGTGGCCGTGCAGTGGCATCCGGAATGGAAGCCGCGGGAGAACCCCTTCTCCAACGCGTTATTCGAAGCATTTGGCGCAGCGGCGCGCGAGCGCGCTGTGCACGACAGAGACAGGTGATTTATGACCAATGACATCCATCAGTTCTTCCGCGAGCGCGGCATCTCTGAGGTCGAGGCCATCATCCCCGACATGGCGGGCGTGGCGCGCGGCAAGATCATGCCGGCCGAGAAGTTCGCCGCGGACGAGGGCATGCGGCTGCCCGAGAGCATCTTTCTGCAGACGGTCACCGGTGATTATCCGCCTGACACTTCGGCGGCGATGAGCCCGGCCGAGATCGACATCGTGCTGAAGGCCGATACGAAGACGGTGCGCGTGGTGCCGTGGGCGGCCGAGCCCACCGCGCAGGTGATTCACGACTGTTTCTATTCAGACGGCCGGCGCGTGACCATGGCGCCGCGCCATGTGCTGCGGCATGTGCTCGAACTGTATGCGCAGCGCGGCTGGGAGCCGGTGATCGCGCCGGAGCTGGAGTTCTATCTCATCGAGCCGAACATCGACGCCGACTATCCGCTGAAGCCTCCGGTGGGGCGCTCGGGACGCGCCGAGCCGGGCCGGCAGAGCTACAGCATCGCGGCGGTCAACGAATTCGATCCGCTGTTCGACGACATCTACCAGTTCTGCGAAGCGCAGGACATCGAGATCGACACGCTGATCCATGAAGACGGGCCCGCGCAGATGGAGATCAATCTGCTGCACGGCGATCCGCTCGATCTTGCCGACCAGGCCTTCCTGTTCAAGCGCACCGCGCGCGAAGCGGCACTGCGCCACAAGATGTACACCACATTCATGGCAAAGCCGCATGGCAAGGAGCCCGGCAGCGCCATGCACATCCACCAGAGCATCGTCGACAAGAAGACGCGCCAGAATATATTCAGCAATGCCGACGGCACGCCCTCGCAGCTGTTCTTCGCGCACATCGGCGGCCTGCAGAAATATCTGCCGGCGGCCATGGCCCTGTTCGCGCCCAATGTGAATTCCTACCGCCGCATCACACGTGCGGCGCTGGCACCGATCAACGTGCAATGGGGTTACGACAACCGCACCTGCGGCTTGCGCGTGCCGGTGTCGGCGCCGGAGGGACGGCGGGTGGAGAACCGGGTGGGAGGCGCGGATGCGAATCCGTATCTGGCCATCGCCGCCTCGCTGGCCTGCGGGTATCTCGGCATGGTCGAGAACCTGCAGCCCACCGAACCCATCGCGGGCAGTGCCCACGATCTGCCGTTTGCGCTGCCACGCGCGCTGGATTCAGCACTGCGCCGGCTTTCGGAAAGCGAGGCGCTGATCCGCATTCTCGGTGAGCCCTTCGTGGCCGCATTCTCCATCGTGAAGACCGCCGAGTACGAAGTGTTTCTGCAGGTGATCTCCTCCTGGGAACGTGAGCATCTGCTGTTGAACGTGTAGCACGTACGGGGGCGTGATGAGCGACCAAGATCGATTCCACCGCTGGCAGCAGCTGGACGCCGCGCACTTCCTGCATCCCTTCAGCGATTCGAAGCAGATCGGCGAGCGCGGGACGCGCGTCATCACCCGTGCTGAAGGCGTGTATCTCTACGACGGGGAGGGCCGCAAGCTGCTCGATGGCATGTCGGGCCTGTGGTGCGTGGCTGTGGGTTATGGCCGCAAGGAACTGGCGGAGGTGGCTGCGCGGCAGATGAACGAGCTGCCGTACTACAACAGCTTCTTTCAATGCGCCACGCCGCCAGCCATCGAACTGGCCGCCAAACTGGCGGAGGTTACGCCAGCGCAGTTCCAGCATGTGTTCTTCACCGGTTCGGGAAGCGAATCGGTGGATACGACGATCCGGCTGGCGCGTCGCTACTGGCAGCTGGAAGGCCAGCCCGATCGCAATGTGATCATCAGCCGCTGGAACGGCTATCACGGCAGCACGATTGCTGGCGCCAGCCTGGGCGGGATGAAGTGGATGCACGAGCAGGGTTTGCTACCCATGCCAGGCGTCGAGCACATCAACCAGCCGTACTGGTTCGGACGGGGCGGTGATCTGTCGCCCGAGGAGTTCGGCCTGCAGGCGGCGCGCGAGCTGGAGCAAGCCATCCTGCGCATCGGTCCGCAGCGCGTGGCGGCATTCATCGGCGAACCGGTGCAGGGCGCCGGTGGTGTGATCATCCCGCCACAGTCGTACTGGCCTGAGATCCAGCGCATCTGCGACCGGTACGGCATCCTGCTGATCTCCGATGAGGTGATCTGCGGCTTCGGACGCACGGGACGGTGGTTCGGGTGCGAGCACTTCGGTACCCGCCCGGATCTGATGACCATGGCGAAGGCGCTGTCATCGGGCTATCTGCCCATCGGTGGCGTGATGGTGGGTGATCGCGTCGCGCAATCGCTAATCGCCAAGGGCGGCGAGTTCGCGCATGGCTTCACCTATTCGGCGCACCCGGTATGCAGCGCGGTGGCGCTGGCCAATCTTGAGATCATCCAGCGCGAAAAACTGGTCGAACATGTGCGCGACACTGCCGCGCCTCATCTGCAACGCCGCTGGGCCGAACTGGCGGCGCATCCGCTGGTGGGCGAGGCGCGTGGACTGGGTCTGCTCGGGGCGCTGGAACTGGTGAAGGTGAAGCAACCCCGAACGCTGTTCGAACCCGTGGGCAAAGTGGGCGAACGCTGCCGTGACAATGCCATCGCCAATGGGCTGGTGATGCGTGCTACCCGCGACACCATGATCATCGCACCGCCACTGGTGATCACTCCAACTGAAATCGACGAGCTGGTGGACAAAGCCTGGCGCACACTGGATATGACGCTGGCTGGTCTGAAACAGGACGGCTGGCTATAGTTAGTCGCCGGGCGCGAGCGTCGCTCTTCCCGGTTGCAGTCCCCAACCTTTCCGAACCAGAGGTTCCGCCATGTCTGCGAAGTTCCGACACATCACTGCTCTTGCGGCACTGGCCGTGGTGCTCGCCGCCTGCGGCAGCAAGCCGGCGGAAACAGCCAAGACCGACGCGGCGGCCCCCGCCATCGAAACTGACGCCGAGAAGGTGCTCAACGTCTACAACTGGTCCGACTACATCGAGCCCAGTCTGCTCGAGCAGTTCGAGAAAGAGACTGGCATCAAGGTCAACTACGAGGTGATGGACAACAACGACCTGCTCGATACCAAACTGCGCGCAGGCCGCACGGGCTATGACGTGGTGGTGCCGTCGGCGAGTTATCTGGCGAACCAGATCAAGTCCAACATCTACCAGAAGCTCGATCGCACCAAGTTGAAGAATTGGGGCAACCTCGATCCGGTGATCCTCAAGAAGCTCGACGCCTTCGATCCGGGCAACCTGTACGCAGTGAATTACATGTGGGGCACTTCGGGCGTCGCCTACAACGAGGAGAAGATCAAGCAGATCGATCCGAATGCGCCGGTCAACAGCTTCGCGATCTTCTACGACCCGAACGAGATCAAGAAATTCGCCAAGTGCGGCATCAGCGTGCTGGATGCTCCGGGTGAAGTCGTCGGCACCGTGCTGATGTACCTCGGAAAGGATGCCAACAGCGAAAACCTCGATGACCTGAAGGCCGCCGAGAAGATCCTGACAGCGATCCGCCCCTCGATCCGCAAGATCGATTCCTCCGCCTACATCGACAACCTGGCCAATGGCGAGTGGTGTCTGGTGCTGGGCTGGTCGGGCGATGTGCTGCAGGCGGCTACTCGCGCCGAGGAGGCCAAGAAGCCCTTCCACATCAAATACCACATCCCCAAGGAAGGCGCGGTGCAGTTCTTTGACAACCTCGCCATCCCCGCCGATGCGGCGCATGTGAAGAATGCCCACCTGTTCATCGACTTCCTGAACCGTCCGGAGATTGCGGCCAAGAACAGCACCTTCGTCAGCTATGCCAATGGCAACTCTGCTTCGCTGCCGCAGATCGATGCAGCGGTGAAGGACAATCCGGATGTCTATCCGCCGCCGGAACTGATGGTCAAGCTGGTGCCCGATCTGCCCGAGAGCGCGGCATACACCAAGGAACTGACGCGCGTCTGGCAGCGCTTCAAGACCGGCAAGTAGATCAGCAATGCGCGCCGCTCCAAGCGGCGCGCTTTTTTTCGAGGTCCGCGCCGGAGCAGTGCATGGCGGAAAAGCGCAACGACAAGAACAAGATCGAAGCCTGGCGCGACCCCCACGCCAAGCCGTATATCCAGATCGAGAACATCACCAAGAAATTCGGCGACTTTGTCGCAGTCAACAATGTCTCGCTGAAGATCTACAAGGGCGAGATCTTCTGCCTGCTGGGGGGCTCGGGCTGCGGAAAGTCCACCTTGCTGCGCATGCTGGCCGGTTTCGAAATCCCGACCTCCGGCAGCATATTCCTCGACGGCCAGGACATGGCCGGCACGCCGCCGTACGAGCGGCCGGTCAACATGATGTTCCAGTCCTATGCGTTGTTTCCGCACATGACGGTGGCCAAGAACGTCGCCTTCGGGCTGGAGCAGGAAAAGCTGTCGAAGAGCGAGATCGCCACCCGTGTCGAGGAGATCCTCGGCATCGTGAAGCTCACCGAGTTTGCGCACCGCAAGCCGCACCAGCTCTCCGGCGGACAACGTCAGCGCGTGGCCCTGGCACGCTCGCTGGTCAAGCGTCCGAAACTGCTGCTGCTCGATGAGCCCCTGGGTGCGCTCGACCGCAAGCTGCGTGAGCACACGCAGTTCGAGCTCATCAACATCCAGGAACAGCTCGGGGTCACTTTCATGGTGGTCACGCACGATCAGGAAGAGGCCATGACGCTGGCCTCGCGCATCGGGGTGATGAACCGCGGCGAGATCGTGCAGATCGGCACACCCACCGAAATCTATGAATTCCCCAGCAACAAATTCGTGGCGGATTTCATCGGTTCGGTGAACATGTTCGAAGGCCGGCTGATCGAGGATCTGCCCGACCGCGTGCGCATCCACTCCGATGAGCTGGGTGGCGTGGTATTCGTGGATCACGGCATCAGCGCCGCGCCAGGGGCCGCCGTGTGGGCCGCCATCCGGCCGGAGAAGATCAACATCCAGCGCACGCCTCCCGCCGACACCCGCGAGAACTGCGTGCGCGGCGTAGTCACCGAGATCGCCTACATGGGCGACATGTCCGTGTACCTGGTAAAGATCGACACCGGCAAGATCGTGCGCGTGACGCTGCCGAATATCGAACGCATGTCGGATGACGAGCGCATCCAGTGGGATGAGACGGTCTACCTGAGTTGGCATCCCGGCAGTCCGGTGGTCGTCACACAGTAATGAGCACGCCAGGTTCAGCGCTGCACAGACCACCCGGCAGCGGCCGGACATGGCCGCTGTGGGATCTACTGCGGCGCTTCGGGCCACCACGCTGGTCCCAGTACATCCGCAGCAACTGGGCGGGGCAGCGGCTGGTCATCGCCGTGCCTTACCTGTGGTTGATCGTTTTTTTCCTCGTTCCGTTCCTGATCGTGCTGAAGATCTCCTTCGCGGAGTTCCTGCCGTTCGGTACTCCGCCTTACGAGCCCATCCTGCGCTGGGTCGAAGGCGGTGCGCTGCAGATCAAGCTGCTGTTCGGCAGCTACACCAATCTGGTGCACGACCCGCTGTATGTCGGCGGCTGGCTGTATTCGATCAAGGTGGCAGCGGTTTCGACGGTATTCTGCCTGCTGCTGGCCTATCCGATGGCCTACGCCATCGCCCGCGCCAGACCCACCACTCGCAATGTGCTGCTGATGCTGGTGATCCTGCCGTTCTGGACGTCATTCCTGCTGCGCGTCTATGCGTGGATCGGACTACTGAAGACCGATGGCGTGATCAACAACGTGCTCATGTCGCTCGGCATCATCCACGAGCCCCTCGTGATGATGAACACCAGCTTTGCCGTCTACATCGGCATCGTGTATTCCTATCTGCCATTCATGATCCTGCCGTTGTATTCCAATCTCGAGAAGCATGACCTCACGCTGCTGGAGGCGGCCCAGGATCTGGGCGCGGGTCCGGTGCGATCCTTCTTCCGCATCACCCTGCCGTTGTCGGTCCCCGGCATCGTGGCAGGCAGCCTGCTGGTATTCATTCCGGCGGTGGGCGAGTACGTGATTCCCTCGCTGCTGGGCAGTTCCGATCAGCTGATGATCGCGAGCCTGCTGTCAGACCAGTTCTTCCTCGTTCACGACTGGACGCGCGCCAGCGCGGTGGCCATCGCCATGCTGCTGCTGCTGGTCGGGCCCATCATGGTGTTCCAGTACTTCCAGAATCGCGAACTCAAGGCTCAACGCAGATGAAGCAGGGGACGCTGAAGGGGTATCTGAACTTTCCCAATGCGGTGCTCGTGCTGGGGCTGCTGTTTCTTTACGTGCCCATCCTGTCGATGATCTTCTACTCGTTCAACTATTCGCGGCTGGTCACGGTCTGGGACTCCGCCCGTTCGCCGACGATGCGATGGTATGGAGAGCTGCTGAAGGATCGCGAGCTGCTGCGGGCGGCCTGGGTATCGATCCGTGTCGCAGTCATGTCCGCCTCGGCTGCCGTGGTGCTGGGTACGATATCTGGCCTGGTACTGGCGCGCTTCGGTCCGTTCAGGGGTCGCGCGCTGCTGCAGGGCATGACCACTGCGCCGCTTGTGATGCCAGAAGTCATCACCGGCCTGTCCATGCTGCTGCTGTTCGTGTCCATCGAGCAGGTGCTCAAGGCGCTGTTCGGCATCCAGTTCGACCGCGGCATCGTCACCATCACGCTGGCGCACATCACCTTCACCATGGCCTACGTCACGGTCATCGTGCAGTCGCGCCTTGCCGGTTTCGATGACTCGCTGGAGGAAGCGGCGCTCGATCTGGGGGCGCGGCCGGCGAAGGTGTTCTTCCGCATCACGCTGCCGCTGATCATGCCGGCCATCCTGTCGGGCTGGCTGCTTGCCTTCACGCTGTCCTGGGACGATGTCGTGGTCACCCAGTTCGTGTCGGGTCCCGGCTCCAACACCCTGCCCATGGTGATCTTTTCGCGCGTGCGACTGGGCGTGAAACCCAGTGTGAATGCGCTGGCCACATTGCTGGTGCTCATCGTTGCCACCGGCGTGGTCATCTCGGCCATCCTGATGAAACGCGCCGAAAGACGCCGCGAGCGCGAGATGCGTCTGGCCGAAGCGGGCGAATAGCGTCGTGGCCAACGGGGCATTGGGAGTCGACGTCGGTGGCTCCTCCATCAAGTACGCGGTGGTCGACAGCAGCACCGGCGCATTGCTTACGCCTCTCGCCAGCGTTCCCACGCCCCGGCCTGCGGATGTGAATCGGCTGATCGCCGCCATCGCCGACGTGGCGCGCAGCGCGGCGCCGGACATGTCGGTGGGTGTGGCGCTGCCCTGTGTGATCCGCCAGGGCACGGTCTTCACTGCCGCCAATCTGGATCATTCACTGATCGGCGTCGATATCCAGGCGCGATTGCGCGCTGCCATCGGGCAACCCGTGATCTGCCTGAACGACGCCGACGCAGCCGGCGTCGCCGAGCTGCGCTGGGGCGCGGCGCGGGGTGCTCGCGGCACCGTGATGGTGCTGACCTTCGGTACAGGCATCGGCTCGGCGTTGTTCGTCGATGGGCGGCTGGTGCCCAACACCGAGCTGGGCCATCTCGAGGTGGGCGGCGCCGAAGGCGAGCAACGCGCTTCAGCCCGCGTGCGCACCGAAGAAAAGCTCGACTGGGCGCAGTGGAGCGAACGCGTGAATGAGTATCTGGATGCGATCAACAAGCTGTTCTGGCCCGAACTGATCGTGATCGGCGGCGGCGTCAGCGACAGCTATGCGCAGTTCGGTCCTCTGCTGCGTTCGCGCGCCATGCTGGTGCCAGCGCGGCTGGGTCCGGCCGCAGGCGTGGTCGGAGCGGCCATGGCAGTGGCCGGCCGCAGCGCATGACAACCAGGCGCAGCAAGCTGCCAGACGTCGGCACCACCATCTTCACCGTCATCTCGCGGCGCGCCGAGGAGTTGGGCGCCGTGAATCTGGGGCAGGGCTTTCCCGACTATCCCATCGACCCGCGGCTGACCGAGCTGGTCACCGCCGCCATGCAGGCCGGCTTCAATCAATACGCGCCCATGGCGGGCCTGCCGGCGCTGGTGGCGCGCATTGCTGCCGACACGCGGCAGCGGCATGGCATCGAACCGGACCCGCAGCAGTGCGTGACGGTGACGCTGGGCGCCACCGAGGCCATCTTCTCCGCCATTCAGGCCCTGGTGGGGTCGGGCGATGAGGTCATCGTTTTCGATCCGGCCTATGACTCCTACGACCCCGCAGTGCGCCTGGCCGGCGCCCATTGCGTGCACGTGCCGCTGTTGCCGCCCACCTTCGCCTACGACTGGGATCGCGTGCGCGCAGCCATCACGCCGCGCACGCGCATGGTGATCGTCAACAGCCCGCACAACCCGGCCTGCACGGTGATGTCCCGTGCCGATCTGCGGCAGCTGGCGCAGCTGGCCGAGTCCCATGACCTCATCGTCCTCAGCGACGAGGTGTACGAGCATCTGGTCTACGACGGCGCCATGCATTGCAGCGTGTTGTCCGAGCCCTCGCTGCGGACGCGTTCGCTGGCCGTGTTCTCCTATGGCAAGGCATTGCATGCCACGGGACTGCGCGTGGGTTACTGCATCGCACCCGCCGAGCTCACCGTCGAGCTGCGACGTGTACACCAGTTCAACACCTTCACCATCGCCACGGCATTGCAGCACGCGATTGCCGCCTACCTGACCGAGAAGCCGGCCGTTTACGCCGACCTGCCTGCATTTTTCTCCGCCAAGCGCGCACTGCTCACGGCGGGTCTCGCGGGATCGGTGCTGCGCGTGCTGCCCTCGCAGGGCACGTATTTCACGCTGGTTGACTACACGCAAAGCCAGGTGCTCGGCGGGCTGGACGACACTGAAGCGGCGCGCGTACTGCTCGAGCAGGTGGGTGTGGCGGCCATTCCGCTGGCGCCGTTCTATCGCGAGCCTGTCAAGCACCGGCTGCTCAGACTGTGCTTCGCCAAGCAGGATGCCACGCTCAGCAAGGCGCTGGAGCGGCTGCGAACGTTGCAGTCAGCGTGTCGGTGTTAGGCTAGCGCGATGAAAGAGAAGACGCGTCTGGTGCATCCGCCGCGGGTTGCGCCGCCCGACGACAATCCGCCTCTGGTTGCACCGGTCTACCAGAGCGTGAAGTTCGAACACGCTACGGTTGCCGAAACCCTGCGTGCATTGCGCGGTGAGCGCGACGGATTCTTCTATTCGCGCTCTTCCAATCCCACCACGCGGCAGCTGGAGCAGACGCTGGCCGCCATGCAGGGCCGCGACGATGCCATTGTCTGCGGCTCGGGCGTGGGCGCCATCGCGCAGGCATTGCTGGGCCTGCTGAAGGCGGGCGACCATGTGCTGTGCTTCGTCGAGACCTACTCGCCGACGCGTACGCTGATCCGCCGCACGCTGCAGCGCTTTGGCGTCAAGCACACGATGCTGTCCATCGAGGATGACGCGGGCATCGAGCGCGTGCTGCGCAGCATGCCCACCGCTCTGGTGATCTTCGAATCACCCACCAATCCCATCATGCGTGTGGCCGACATCGCGCACATCACGAAGATGGCGCGTGCCACCGGTGCGCTGACACTGCTTGACAACACACTGGCCGGTTTCCACCAGCATGGCGATACCGACGTGGATCTGTTCCTGCACAGCCTCACCAAGTACGCCTCGGGGCATGGCGATGTGATGGGTGGCGCCATCATCGGGTCCACGGCGCTGATCAAGCGGCTGCGACCGGAGTTCATCCTGCTGGGCGGCGTGCTCGATCCGCATGCTGCGTGGCTGATCCAGCGCGGCCTGAAAACCTACCTGCTGCGCTACGAAGCGCAGTGCGATACGGCGATGCGCGTAGCCCAGTTCCTGGAAACGCAGGAAAAAGTCGCGCGCGTGCACTACCCGGGTCTGCCGCGGCATCCCCGCCATGCGCTGGCCGCAAAACAGATGCGGCACTTCGGCACCGTGGTGAGCTTTGATCTGCGCGCCGGCGCGGCGGCTGGTGACCGCTTCGCCGACGCGCTGCAGTTGTTCGCGATAGCCGCCAGCATGGGATCGCCCGAATCGTTGATCATTCCGCCCGGATTGATGGGCCCCTATGATCTGCCCGCTGATATTGCGGCGCTGTCGGGGCTCGATCCGGGCACGGTGCGGCTGTCGGTAGGGCTGGAAGATGCGGACGACCTGATCGCCGATATCCAGCAGGCGCTGGCAGCGATTTAACCTAAGCAGGCACCTGCGGGCGCGGTTGGCGGATTTCACTTCCCGACCGGACAAAAGTTAATTCGGCGGCAAATAATGGCCGCATGCCCGCTACCAACGTCGTTCCGCTGCAGTCGCGCAGTGCCCCGGAATTGTTCGCGCCCGAAGCCCCGCGCGTCGTGGCGGCATTCAGTTCTGCACTGCTGCGCTCGCCTCCCAAGCCGATGGGACTTGCGGCCTGCGTCGGTTATCTGCAGGAAGATGCCACACAGCTGCAGGGCCGCCAGATGGGCATGCGCGCGCTGCAGAATCTGCGCTCCTCGCTGTTTGCCGCGCCCGGTCGCGACGCAGAGATGGCGCTGATGTGGCGCGAAGCGCTGGCCACCGCCTGCTTCGCGCGCGTGATCGCGCTGCAGTCGCGTTTCGATGCGCCGCTGCTCACTGGCGCCGGCCTGTTGCACCGGACAGGCGAGATCGCTGCACTGCGCGCACTGGCCCAGGCTGAGCACACGGCCGGCCAGCGACTGGTGGGACCGGTGATGCAGGAAATCCTCAACTCCCGCGACGATGAACTGGTGGCGCGTGTCACGCGTTGCTGGTCCTTGCCCTGCGAATTGCGGGTGCTGATCCTGCGCTGGCGCGAAGAACAGAGTCGCTTGCAGCCACCCGAGGCCGTCAACCTGCTGACTCTGGCACAGGCAATGGCCACCGAACTGGTGCATGCGGCAACCTGCACACCCGGGCTGGTGGATGCGGCCCGCGATGCCCTGCGTCTGCCGCAGCTGCTGGTCGAGCAGGCGCGCGCCGCCGCAATGGGTATCGAATCGCTGCTGGCGCGACTGGCGCCACTTCCCGAAGCGCAGGGCACCTAGCCGCTGCAGCCAGTTTGCTTGACGCGGTAGACTGCCGCGCATGACACGCACCCTTGTACGTACGCCACGCGCCGATGGCTACTGGATGCCAGGTGAATTCGAGTCCCATGCCGGCACGTGGATGCTGTGGCCCGAGCGTCTCGACAATTGGCGTGACGGCGCACGGCCCGCACAGGGGGCCTTTGCCGCCGTGGCGGCCGCCATCTCGCGATTCGAACCGGTATCGGTAGGTGTCTCGGCGCAACAGTACGAGTTCGCGCGCGCACAGCTCGAAGCGCGGGTACGCGTCATCGAGATCAGCAATAACGACGCCTGGATGCGCGATGTGGGTCCCACCTTCGTCGTCAATGCGGCCGGTCGCCGCCGTGCCGTGGACTGGCAGTTCAATGCCTGGGGCGGGCTCAATGGCGGCCTGTACTTTCCCTGGGATCAGGACGATCTGATCGCCCGCAAGGTGGCTGAAGTCGAAGCGGTCGATCGCTATCGCGCGCCGCTGGTGATGGAAGGCGGCGCCATCCACAGCGACGGGCAGGGCACCTTGCTGGTCACGGAACAGTGCCTGCTCAATGCCAACCGCAATCCACAGCTGTCACGTGGCGAGATCGAGGAGCAGCTGCGCGCCTATACGGGCGCCACCGTGATCATCTGGCTGGGCGAGGGTGTCATCAATGATGAAACCGATGGTCACGTCGACAATCTCGCCTGCTTCGCGCGGCCCGGCGAGGTGTGTCTGGCGGTGGCCTCCAATCGTCGTGATCCGCAGTGGCAGGTGTCACAGGACGCACTGCAACGTCTGGCCGCAGCGCGCGATGCGCGCGGGCGCGCACTGAAGGTTCACCATCTGCCCATGCCAGGTCCGTTGAAGATGACGGCTGCCGAAGCGGCCGACGTGCAGTTTCGCGCCGGCGCCAAGCCGCGCCACGCGGGCGAGCGGCTGGCCGCATCGTATGCGAACTTCTACATCGTAAACGGTGGCGTCATCGTTCCCTTGCTCGACTCACGCACTGACGCGGCTGCCATCGCCAAGCTCAAGCGCGTGTTTCCCGAGCGCGAAGTGGTGGGCGTGCCGGGCCGCGAGATTCTGCTCGGCGGTGGCAACGTGCACTGCATCACTCAGCAGGTGCCGGCAGCGAAGGCGCGTCGGGCGCCTCGCTGAACATCGAGAGTTTCTAGAGCGCGTCGATCACGCGATTGAAGGTGCTGCTCGGGCGCATGCTGCGCGCGCAGGCGGCGGGATCCGGGTGGTAGTAACCGCCGATTTCCACCGGCTTGCCCTGCACCGCAGCCAATTCACCCACGATGGTTTTTTCTTCCGCCGTCAGTTGCGCGGCCACCGATGTGAATTTCGCCTTCAGTTCGGCGTCCTCGCGCTGCGCGGCCAGCGCCTGCGCCCAATACAGCGCGAGGTAGAAGTGACTGCCGCGCACGTCCAGCTCGCCCACCTTGCGTGAGGGCGACTTGTCCTGATCCAGGAATTGCCCGTTCGCGGTATCCAGCGTCTCGGCCAGTACCCTGGCCTTGCGGTTGCCCGTCTTCTGCGCCAGATCCTCGATGGACACCTGCAGCGCCAGAAACTCGCCGAGCGAATCCCAGCGCAGATGATTCTCTTCCAGGAACTGCTGCACATGCTTGGGCGCCGAGCCACCGGCGCCCGTCTCATACAGGCCACCGCCTTCCAGCAATGGCACGATCGACAGCATCTTGGCGCTGGTGCCCAGCTCGAGAATGGGAAACAGATCCGTCAGGTAGTCGCGCAGCACATTGCCCGTGACCGAGATGGTGTCCTGCCCGGCACGCAGGCGCTGCAGGGTGGAAGCGGTGGCCTGCACGGGGGCTTCAATGCGGATGTCGAGTCCGCTGGTGTCGTGATCCTTGAGTGATTCACGCACTCGAGCGATGAGGTTGCGGTCATAAGCGCGCCCCGCATCCAGCCAGAAGATAGCGGGCAGGCCGGTGATGCGCGCGCGTGTAACCGCCAGCTTCACCCAGTCTCGGATCGGTGCATCCTTGGTCTGGCACATGCGCCAGATGTCGCCCTTCTCGACGCGATGCTGCGTGAGCACGGCGCCGGCGGCATCCACTACCCGCACATTGCCCGCGCTGGCGATCTCGAATGTCTTGTCATGCGAGCCGTATTCTTCCGCCGCCTGCGCCATCAGACCGATGTTGCTGACATTGCCCATGGTGGGCACGTCATAGGCACCGAGCGCTTTGCAGTCGTCGATGACCACCTGGTACACATCCGCGTAGCAGCGGTCTGGGATCATCGCCACCATGTCGGCCAGCTTGCCGTCGGGGCCCCACATCTTGCCCGAGGCGCGAATGGCTGCCGGCATCGAGGCATCGATGATCACGTCGCTGGGCACGTGCAGGTTGGTGATGCCCTTGTCTGAATCCACCATGGCCAGTGGCGCATGGGCGGCCACCGCGGCGGCAATGTCCGCCTTCACGGCAGCGCGCTGCGGTTCGGCCAGTGTTTCCACCTTGGCCAGCAGGGCTTCGAGGCCATTGTTTGGATTCACGCCCGCGGCGGCCAGTGCCGCACCATGCTTCGCGAATACCTGTTCCAGATAGACGGCCACCGCATGCCCGAACAGGATGGGATCGGACACCTTCATCATCGTGGCTTTCAGGTGCAGCGAGATCAGCACCCCGTCGCGCCTGGCAGCGGCCATCTCACGCTGGTAGAAGG